>ENA-UEOR01001323-UEOR01001323.1-human-gut-metagenome-genome-assembly--contig:-NODE-1323-length-14806-cov-7.334714_pt1 | contig 14806 bp, 10 predicted proteins | sample MGYA00242887_ERZ507890 | MGnify/ENA primary metagenome ERZ507890 (study PRJEB26167, sample SAMN06115431) | human gut metagenome | host: Homo sapiens | place: China:Guizhou | collected 2014-10-21...
GGGAATATTACACTGCTCCTGCGAAAGCATAACGGGGCGGATGTGGATTGTCTCAATACGGTTTACCGTGGAAACCAGATACAAAGAACCGGGAACGTAGGAGGGGGCAATTATGATTACGACTTTCCCGGTTATACGGATGCCGCCGATGAAGAGACAGAAGTGGCGTACGACGCCAACGGAAACGAGATCTTTAACCTCGATAAGGAAATCGTCGCGATTCGGTATAATGTACTGAATCTGCCCGACACGATACAATTCGCCAACGGAAACCGCATCGTCAATTATTATTTTGCGGGCGGGGAGAAATCGGGGAGCGTATCGCGCACATATCTTACTCCGTTGTCGGTACCGTTAGACGAGGTAACCGACAGCAAAGATCCCCACAAAGATGTTTCGGAGTCCAAGGCCGGGAACTTGGTGTGTAAAAACGGTTCGCTGAGCCATATTTTGTTCGACGGAGGATATTTCTCCCTCTCGAGAAATTATGGCGGCAGTATGACGAATCCGAAAATTTATACGTATATTCGGGATCATTTGGGCAGTATCCGTTTGGTTTGCGAGGGCAATACGGGAGAAGTGGTGCAGAGCCTCGAATATTTCCCGTCGGGTCTGATATTCCGAAGCATGTGTTTCGAATGGCAACCTTACCGTTTTACAGGAAAGGAGTTGATAACGGAACACGGTCTCAACCGGTACGACTCGAAGGCGAGAATTCAGGATTTTCAGATACCCGGATTCACGACATTAGATCCGCTATGTGAGAATTACTACGGAATATCACCGTATTCGTATTGTGCCGGGAATCCGGTAAGTCGGGTTGATCCGAACGGAATGAAGTGGGATGATCCTGAAGAAGCAAAAAAGTTAAAAAAACATATTGATGATAAAATTACGTCTCTCAATATGGACATAAATAAAAATCAAGCTAAACTAAATAAAGGAGGACTTAAAGAAAAACAAATTACAAAATTGAATAAAAAAATTTCTGAAGCACAAGATCGAATATCTAACCTTATAACCATTAATCAAACCATAAGTTCTACACTCATATGCTTCTTGAATTTCATTTGGCGAAATTATTTTACTATATACTCCGCTATTATATTCATCAACAAACGTTGCATCTATTATTTCGCGATTTGTTGTAATTATTATTAAGTTTCCATCATTATCCTCATTTAATTCGTACTCATTTCCATTATATACACAAAATTCACCATTTTTTATCATTTTCTATTTTCCTTTCACTTCTACAAAATGTTTACCATCAAATATTGCAACAACAGTATCTTTTCCATTAACAACTTTATGTAATTCCGCACCTTTCTTAGGTTTTACATATTCACCACTTAAAGACCACTCGGGTATAATTTGCCCATTCCTTGCACCTGTAAATCCATTTAATGTACAAGGAGGACCATCTGTATTTGTTCCACCGAATATTTCCCCATATGGTGTCTTTATTTTTTCTGCATCTGTTGTCTTGAATTTAATATATGCATAAGTATCTCCACCTTCCGGATACGGTCTTACTCCATCACCTGTTACATAATCAAGTCGCGACGACTCCACAACATTATCATATCCTTTTATGTGTGATACATCATCATATCTTGCCACATAACCGCCAATTGTAGACCAGCCATCTTCTCCTATATACTTGTCTATATCCGAAGCCGGTATTGTCTTTTGAATATAAGTGTTAGCATCTATCTTTGGAACTGCCTCGCGTATTGCCTTCATCTGTGCGATTTGCTCCTTTGTTAAATCCTTTACATCCGTCAATCTTAACTTATTAATTTCCCGTGAATGGTGGTGTCATCTTTGTAACCCCAAGGCTCCTGCTACTTTACAATCTGCTGTTCCCACAAAATAATATTCTTGATTTTCTTTTTCTACATTAACTTTATAATTGTTTATTACTGCATATGTTGCATATCTGTACAACTCTTCTATTTCTTCTAATGAAACTTTTTTACTATAAACACCACTTCCGTATTTATCTATAAATGTTGAGTCGATTATTTTATCATTTTTAGTAAGGATAATTGTATTTCCATCACTATCCTTATTTACCTTAAATTCATTTCCATTATATATACAAAATCTACCGTTTTTTATCGTTCTTCCCATAATTACAATACACTTATTATATTTTTTCTTTTAATACTTCAATTTCCGCCTCATTTTTATTAATCCATTTTTGATACATCCCCTTATCTATGCACTCCATCCCTAAACGAATCCACTCTTGGTAATCACCCTTCATTGTTAATACTGATTGATTGTCTCTGACGGTTGGAGGAGAAGAAGTCTCCGCGGCGATATTCCTTACCTCGTTTCGTTGAAACAAAGATACGGCAGAGGAAAGGCGGAAAATACGATTCGGTAAGGTTGGGTAAGGTTTAGTAACGATAAGTACGCTTTAGTAACGATAAGTATGTCTTAACAATGCTGTGTATGCCTTAACAATGCTGTGCATGCCTTAACAGTGCTGTGCATGCCTTAACAAATGCTGCGCATGCCTTAACAATACTGTGCATACCTTAACAAATGCTGTGCATCCATTAGTAATAATATATAGGCTGTTTCCTTTTATTTCTCCGGTAGTCGTATTTTTTTTGCTCCGATATTGTATTAATTTATAATAATCATGCAAATAATAACCAAAAAGTGTTATCTTTGAGCATCTTTCTTTCTGAAAGGGGAGTGAGGTATGTGTTTTTTGAGGGGTTTTCCCTTAGGTGTTTTTGTGTAAAGTTGATAAGATATTTCCTCACATAAACTAAAAAATATAACAGATCAATGGATAAATGTCCTGTATGTGCCTGCCTCATGAAGCGGGATTTGGAAGAGGCCGCCGATCCTTATGAATTTCTCGATGAGAACTTTTCTATTCCCGGTATTCTTGACAATTTGGATAAACTCTCCCCGAAAGAACTGAAATGTGCCTGTTGCCTGTTTGGGACGGCATTGCAGCAAGCCCGCAAGAAGAAAAAAAGAAAGTGGTATCGGAGATGAATTTCTCCGGGTTTGATTGCTTATCTTGCTGAAAATCACTATCTTTATGTCTCCAATCCGAATGAAAATTACACTAATGGAGACTCTGTATGGGAAAGCCCGATGAAGATATTGTAGAGAAAGCCTTTGTGGTGCGCAGCTACGGCAAGGGCGAATTGGCAAGCATGTATATAGACGGTGTGCAGCAGCAGACAGCCGTCAAGCAGTTCAACGAATGGATACGTACCGCGCCCGGACTGGAGCAGCAGTTGCAGGAAACGGGCATGGCGCCTACCGCACGACGGTACACGCCCGCACAAGTGCGGCTCATCATAGGGGTGCTGGGAACACCATGACCCCATGTTTCGCAGAATGAATGTTTTCCGTTTCGCAGGACGAAACTTCCCGCTTCGCAGGACAAAACTTTTCATCCCGTAGGACGAAACTTACCGTCTTACGGGATGAAATTATTTATCCCGCAAGGGGAAATTATCTGTCTCACAGGAAGAAATAGGATGTTATATAGGCTGTCGAGTGCTAATTCCTTGTCATACATAGATGCTTTCTTTTAGAATTCGTTGTTTCGGGCGGCTGTTCATGCGTTCGCATATTCTTATCAGGTTCATTTTTGTCCTTATTTTTCCAAAGAGCCCCCGCCCGTCGAATTGTCGGGGCGAGGGTTCATTTAGGGTTCATTTCCTTATAGCCCCTGTTTACCTTGCCTTTTTCTGCGTTTTCGGTACTTATCTTTCTGTTTCACAACGAGTTCTTGTTCAACGGCCTTTCTCAGGTAACGTTTGGCTGTGGACACAGATATGCCGAGTTCTTTGGCAGCATTGATGAAGTCGATGTAAGAAAAAATCCTCGGTAATTTCTTGAGAACGTCTTCAAACTGGTGGAATTTACGCATGGCTACCGGCGGGTGTCCGGTGTCGGGCAGCGAAGTGCCCAGCAGCAGGCTGTGCTCAATGACGGTGGCTATAATCTGCATGGCGGTGTCGAAGTCGGCATCGGTGCAGCAGTATTCCTTGGCATAGCGGTAGTCGTCCCACTTGCGGAAGATGGTGAGGATGGACGCGAGGCGCATGGCAAGCAGTCCATGACGGAAGACGATGCTGGTGGGGAACTCCTTTCCTTCCACCAGGGCCGACTTGAGCCACACGCCGAACTGTTGCGTATGGCGTTCCCACTGTCCGGGGGTGAAGGTGACGAGGGTGGGGGATTCCAGCAGCAACTTGTGCATCTCGAAGAGTTTCTTTCCCAGCGTATGGAAGTGTTCGCGCAGATCCACGCGTCCTTCGCCGGGGGCACACGTCTCCCAATGGGGGTTGAGCTGGCGGGTGTAGATGAGGAAACGACTGTACAGACCGTTTTCGTGGCTGCGGAAGAAGCCGGTGAACTGCTCCGGTGTGCCGGACATGATGAGTGCCAGGTGGGGACGGGGAACGACTATCGGGTCGCCGTCTATCTTGTACGACTGTGAGATTTCCTCGTGGTGGGCAGCCTTGCAGAGGATGTCCTCATACTTGCCGTAGTCCTGTGCGAGCGAGGAGATGAGGGTGTTGATTTCGGTGGACGACATGTGGCAGCCGAGTTCGCCGTTGGTGGCGAGCTGCTCCAGCAGACGGCTCTTGCTGGTGGTGGAGGAGGTCTTCAGGTATTTGGCTTTGGGCTCTTCGGGCTTCTTGTCGGAGTCGGGAGAACGGTGTTCGCGCAGTGCCTGATGCACTTCGGCTTCCCATGCCATTTGGGCTTTCTCGAAGGCTTTCTTCTGATCGCGACGCTGGCGGTCGTAATATTCCTGGGTGGCATCGAGCAGGTTGAGGATGAATGCCACGACGCCCTTTCCGGCTGCTGCGTTTGCCACGAGGGCATGGTAGAAGTGGGAAGAGTAGAGGGCGTTCTTGTAGAAGAAGCTGACACCGGGGAAGAGGGCGCTGCAACAGTTAAGGCTGCCAAGCAGCGTGATGTCGCGTTCGCGCGGGTCGGAAGCGTATTGCACACAGTCTTTCAGGAATTGGGGCAGACCGCTGTAAACGCTGTCGGGAATGTAGGGGGACTGGGCACGAAGTTCGTTGTTTTTTTCCAACAAATCTTCTTCTTCGGAGCCCGCATCGGGCGGCTCGGCGGGGTCATAAGGGAAATGAACCCTATTTGAACCCTCGCCGGGAATTTCCGTTTTTTGCGGAAGGGAGTCAATGAATTGATAACCAGCGGTTATACGTTGACGGATGTCTTCGGCTGTGAAATCGGTTGCAGCATAGCGGCGGATGAAGAGGTTGATAACTTCTTCCAACTCCTTTTTTGAAAAACCTTTACTGCGAGACACACGACCCAGCTTCAACGCAAGGTCGTTTCGCTCACCACGACGGAAGGGGTTGCGGTGCTCAAAGTCGTTGAGAAACTGAGTCAGAAATCCCGGAGCTGTTGCTCCTGATGCTGATTTTTCTGAGTTTGTCACTCCTGAGTCTGTCACTCCTGAGATTGCTCCTCCTGAAACAGTTTTTCCTGAGTCTGTCACTCCTGAGATTGCTCCTCCTGAAACAGTTCTTCCTGAGTCTGTCACTTCTGAGATTGCTCCTCCTGAAACAGCTTTTCCTGAGTCTGTCACTTCTGAGATTATTCCTCTTGAAACAGTTCCTCCTGCATTTGCTGCTGTTTCTGAAATTGTTCCCGCTTCCTTTCCCGTTTCTTCTCCCCACTGCATCTTGAAAGTCTCCGCATCGGGATTGTAATACGCATCTGCGTCCCACGAATAGAAACTGGGCTGTGTCAGGATCTTGCATTTGGAGTCGTAGTTGTGTGCGGCATGCCGGCTGACGGCTTCTCCTACGGCGGCATAAAGTTGCTCATAGTTCCGCATCACATCTTCGGCTGCCACGCGTACAAACGCCCGTACGCCGTTCTGCGAGAAACTCTTGTGCACCACTGTCACGTAGGGCAGTTCGCAGAGCAGCCTGCACACTTCGGTGGTGCGCAGCAGGGTGTGGTCCATGTCTATCTGGAGCAGTCCGCTGTGCTTGACGAGGTTCTTCACTGCGTGTCCGCCGCTGCACACTCCGGCGGGTACGATGCAGGGCATCCCGTCCTTCACCCTCTGCGCTTCGGCTTCATGCCCCGGCAGGGCGGCAAGGCGGCGGTATTCCTCCACCTGCGCCTTGAATGTGTTGCTACGCACTTTGTTTACATACTCTTGCAGACTGATGGTCTGTGATTGTTTGCTTCGGACTGAGCCGAACTCGGAGATTTTCACTTCTCCTTCCGTACATGTAATTGCCATGTCTTGTTTTTATAAAATGAATACTTATTGAAGCAGACTTCTGCTCCCGCTGCTTGCAATTTATGGCGGAGGGAGAGAATATGTCCGTTCAATGTTTATTACCGCAAATGTACTGAAAATAAGATAGATGCTTTGTCCTGTTTATACACTTTACGCCACCTATTGCGGTGTGCTACAACACTTTGACTTTGTAAATATGTATAAACATCGTTTTGGCCGTTATTTGTGCTTTGTTAACGATTCAGGGACTTTTCCCGCTCTTTTTCCCTCTGTTCCAGCTTTTTTTCGTAGGCCTTAATCAGCTTCTCGCAGTTTTTCACTATACGCTTCAGTGTGTGATAGGCTTCGTCGCTCACCTCATACTTCCCGTCGGTTACGGTTTTGATACACTCCATGGCTTTTCTGACATGCTTCAGATATGCCCAACCTTCTTTTTTTTAGTTTCCATCATAATGAATTATTTTTAGGATAAAGGCGGCAAAGATATTTAATTTTTTTTCATTGCAGCGAACTTCTGCTTCCGCTTTTCCGTCATGCCTTGCATACGGTGCACTTCTCTTTCTGCTCTTCCCTCATGCCTTGCATACAGTGAACTTCTGCTTCTGCTCTTACATACGGTGCACTTCTCTTCCGCTGCTTTTCCGTTACACCTTATTATATAATACATCTTTCTGCTTCAGAATAATTTCTTAAAAAATGTAGCAGAATTGTAATGCTTTTACATATATTTTTGCGTACCTTTGCAAGTGTTTTAAGAAATATAACATTTTTCAAAAACTAATTAGAAACAATTATGTTAAAAAGAATGAGAGTTATTTTTACGCTGATGCTGGTCTTGGCGGCTATGGGCGTAAATGCACAGGTCACCACCTCGGCCATTAGCGGCAAGGTGACCGACGAACAGAATGAAACTGTAATCGGAGCGACGGTTATAGCTGTTCATGAACCTTCGGGCACACAGTATGGCGCTGTCACCAACGTGGACGGACGCTATACGATGCAAGGTATGCGTACCGGCGGCCCGTACAAACTTACAGTGTCCTACGTGGGCTATCAAAGTGCCGCCTTTACGGGCATCATGCTGGAACTGGGCAACACCTATACGCAGAACGTGAAACTGACTCCCAGCTCGGAACTGCTGGACGAAGTAGTGGTGGTGGCTGAAGCCAAAGCCGCTGCCGGAGCCGGACAGAACTTCTCCCTGGGAAAGATTGAGAACACACCCACCGTAGACCGCAACGTCTACGACATCGTGAAGAACATGCCTTTCGCCATGCCTTCCAAAATCGGCGGTATGACGTTTGCAGGCTCCAACAACCGCTACAACAGCTTCCAGATAGACGGTACGGTGAGCAACGACGTATTCGGCCTTGCCTCTTCCGGAACCAACGGAGGACAGACCGGAGCCAACCCCATCTCAATGGATGCCATTCAGGAAATACAGGTAGTAGTAGCACCCTTCGACGTTCGCCAAAGCGGATTCACTGGCGGCGGCATCAACGCCATCACCAAGCAGGGTACGAACACCACCAAAGGATCGGCCTACACCTACTTCAACAACCAGTTCATGTATGGCAAGTACAGCGCCGTACGCGACTATGCCAAGAGCGAACTCGGACAGCAGTTCACACGCACCTTCGGCGGCACACTGGGCGGAGCAATCGTGAAGGACAAACTGTTCTACTTCGTAAGCGCCGAAGCACAGAAAGAGTCTTATCCCGCCAGCATCTATCCGGGATACATCAACTCCTACCTCACTTCGGCCACAGCCAAGCAGATTGCCGATAAATACAAGGAATATACAGGCATCGACGAAGCCTACTCACAGCGCGACGTAGACCGCAAGTCCTTCGGCTTGCTGGCACGTGTGGACTGGAACATCAATCAGGACCACAAACTGGCACTGCGCTACCAGCACAACAACTCCTTCGATGACAACTACTCTCCCGGAGCATACTCCTACGTGTTCAACAACAGCGGCTACCGCATGAACAACAAGACCAACTCCATCGTTGCCGAACTGAACTCACGCCTCGGACAGAACCTCTACAACGAGTTCCGCGCCTCGGCCAGCTTCGTTCGCGACAACCGCGAAGTGGCCTATCAGGGACCCACCGTACAGATTGAAAACGTGAAAGGAAACGACGGCAAAACCAACATCACCGCCAACATCGGTACGGAATTCTCCTCCGGAGCCAACAAACTGGATCAGGACATCTATACCTTCGAGGACAACCTCTCATGGTATTTGGGAAGCCATACGATGACCTTCGGTACGCACAACGAAATCTACCGCATGAGCAACCTCTTCATTCAGGCCGTAAACGGTTCATGGTACTTCAACTCTTTGGACAACTTCCTGAACGATGCACCCTATAAATATACGTATAAGTACACCAACCCCGAACTGACAGGCGGTGACCTCCGCTACGCCCCCATCATGAAGTCGGGACAGTTCGGCTTCTATGCACAGGACAAGTGGAACATCAACACCAACCTTGAGTTGACCTACGGTATCCGCTTTGACATCCCCTTGCTCTTCAACGACCCCACAACGAACGAAGCCTTCAATACATTCGCTGCCGACAACGACATCACATCGCGCGTAGGCGAAATGCCGGGCGCCAAAGTGCTGGTTTCTCCGCGCGTAGGCTTCCGCTGGTATACGGACGACTCTCATAAGACACTGATCCGCGGCGGTGTGGGCATCTTCACCGGACGCGTACCTTTCGTTTGGTTGTCCAACGCCTACAACAATACGGGCATGGAGTCCATGGGTACTACCATCGAACCCAAACAAGGCAACAACCACACCAATACGGCCCCTTCACTGGCACAATATGCCAAAGATCCTATGGGTGCAGCCACATCAGTGGAAACCGGAGCTTTGAGACCGGACATCGTTACCGTAGACAAAGGCTTCAAGTATCCGCAAGTGTTGCGTGCCAACCTCGCACTGGAACAACGCCTGCCGGGTGACGTGAAACTGACTCTGGAGGGTATCTACTCCAAGACCATGAACAACGTGTTCTTTGAGAATCTCGCACTGAACAACAACGGCGAGAAGGTATATGCCATCCCCGGTGTGGAAGCATCTGCCGCTCCTTTCTACTCCAAGACCAAGAGCAATTACTACTCCATCGTGAACCTGAGAAACACGAACAAGGGCTATACCTACGCTTTCTCCGCTTCATTGGCGAAGAGCTTCGACTTCGGTCTGGACATGTCGGCATCTTATACCTTCGGACGTTCCAAGTCTGTGAATGACGGTACAAGCTCGGTGGCTTACTCCAACTGGAAGTATAACTACTCCCGCGACACCAACTCCGAAAACGAACTCGGCTTCTCCAAGTTCGATGTTCCTCACCGCCTCATGGCACAGCTCTCTTACACCACTCCGAAGTATCTGAACGGCTGGACAAGCACCACCATTTCCGTTATCTACAACGGTTTCTCCGGTAGCCGTTACAGCCTGACGATGAACGAAGTCAGCGACTTCAACGGTGACGGCCAGAAAGGTAACTCATTGCTTTACATCCCTACCGAAGCCGAAATGGACAACATGAACTTCGTGGATTATACGGATCAGAAGACCGGCAAACTGATTATGAGCGCAGCAGACAGCCGTAAAGCCTTCACCGAATGGGTGAACAACGACGACTATGCCAAGAACCACCGCGGACAGTATGCCGAACGCAACTCCAACCTGAGCAACTGGGAACATGAGATAGACCTGCACTTGGCGCAAACCATCTACAACGCTCAAGGACTGGGCAAACTGGAATTTACATTCGACATCATCAACTTTGCCAATATGCTGAACAAGAAGTGGGGCGCAAGCTACAGCTCTGCCTACAACTTGTCACCGCTGACAGTGGTAAGCCTGAGTACGGATGAAAATGGTAACAGAAACCCGGGTTACGCATTTAATAATGCCAAAATCAACAAGAGTGACATCTCTTCACGCTGGCATGCACAAGTGGGCATCCGCTTGACTTTCTAAAGCCATTTTTTTTGTTTTTCTATATTTTAGTAAAGGCTATTCCGGGAAACCGGGATAGCCTTTTTTAATATACTCTTTCTCTTTTGTATATCCTTTTGCGCTTTAGTATTTCACCGTAAATATCACCGGATTGTGGTCGCTGCACAGATTCAGATCGGGAGAGTAATAGTCGGTGCAGTCCAGCTTGGACGAATGGAAAGCATAGTCGATGCGCAGCATGCGCTTGGCGTAGCGGTAGGTGTACATATATCCATGTCCGCCTGTCTTGAAACCGTCTTGGAGGATTCCGGACAGTTGGCGGTAGGTGTAGGACGAGGGCAGGGAGTTGAAGTCTCCGCACACCAGTACGGGGTGCGGACTGGCGATGACAAGGCGGACGATGCTGTCGGTTTGGGCGGCACGCTTCACGAAGTTCTCGTGCAGGGTTTCCGCAGCATCCTGTACGGCTTGCGCTTCGCGGCGGGTGTCGTTGGCGGCGAGTTCGCGTTCCCACTTCCTGCGGTTCTGACTGACACTGGTGGTCTGCAAGTGATTGTTCAGCAGGCGGAGGGTGTCTGCACCCAGAACAATGTCGCACGCCATGCTGCAATTGGAGCTTCGTGGGTAGGTGATGAAACGTCCTCCCGCAAGCGGGTAACGGCTGAATACGGCAACGGGGAGAATGCCGCGAATGGAGTCGTCCGCAGGAATAAGGGCGTAGGGCCAGTGCGAAAGGGCGCGGCGCAGACTGTCTGTCGTGAAGTGGGGATTGTCGCCGAACTCTTGGAAGCAAAGCACATCGACATGACGCTGCTGCATGTAACGGGCTATTTCCTTGCAGGAGTATCCGGTGATTTCGTTGCCGAAATGATGTACGTTGTAGGTGGCTACGGTGAGGCAGCCGCCGGACTTGCCTTCCCGGTTCGGCGCCGGAGCAGTGGCAGGCACATCATCATCGGTGGAACCGAACCGGACGACTGCCGTCAGATATTCCCAGTTGAAGAAGAAGGCTGCCAAAGGAACGATAGCCCACTTCTTGCGTGCCAGCGCCCAGCAAAGGGCTGTTATCAGGCAGGACACCAGTAATATCGGTACGGCAAGTCCCAGCAGGGGCATCACCACAGAGCTGTCCGGATGATAATGTCCGGAACGGGATGCTGCAATGGTAACGGCAGCCAGCATCCACGTGGCACCTACCGGCATCCAACGCAAGAGTCCTTTGACTGCGGATTTTCCCATAAACGAGATTTTAGGGGTTAGCGATTAGTGATTAGTAGTTAGTGATTAGCGATTAGGGTTTAGCGATTCGTTTTTACTTTGTCACTGCATTAATCACTTTCCCGTCCAGAAACGCTTTCACATTGTCCAGCATGATCTGCATGAGGCGTTCGCGTGCTGCGGCGCTTGCCCATGCGATGTGTGGGGTGATGTAGCAGTTCTTGGCGGTGAGCAGCGGGTTGTCGGGGCGGGGCGGCTCTTGTGAGAGCACATCCAGTCCGGCGGCAAGGATAGTGCCGTTGTTCAGGGCGTCGGCAAGGTCTTGTTCATTGATGAGCGGGCCTCGTCCGGTGTTGATGAGGATGGCGTTGGGCTTCATCTGCTTCAGGCGGGCGGCATTAACCAGTTCGCGGGTGGAGTCGGTGAGGGGACAGTGCAGACTGATGATGTCGCAGTTGGCAAAGAGTTCGTCGAGCTCCGTCTTTCTGATTTCGGGGGGAAGCTGGAAGGTGGATTTGGAGGTGTAGGCATGCACTTCCATGCCGAAACCGATGGCAATGCGGGCGGTGTTGTAGCCGGTTTGTCCCAAGCCGATGATACCGATCTTCTTGCCGCGCAGTTCAATGAGCGGAGTGTCCCAGAAGCAGAAGTCGGGATTGCTGCTCCAACGGCCCTTGCGCACTTCGTCGGTGTAGTGCTGCACTTGCTGGGCTATGTTGAGGATGTGCGCAAAGACCATCTGGGCTACGGAAGGGGTGCTGTATGCCGGGATGTTGGTGACGACAATGCCCCGTTCTTTGGCAGCGGCAATATCGACAACGTTGTATCCGGTGGCAAGGACGCCGATGTATTTCAGATGGGGCAGCGCAGCTATGGTATCTGCGTTGAGCACAACTTTATTGGTCAGCAGAATATCCGCTCCGGCAGCGCGTTCCGTAACTTCCGAAGGTGTAGTGCGGTCGTAAACAATGCACTCTCCCAAACTTTTCAATTCGTCCCAGGAAAGATCTCCGGGATTGGCGGCATAACCGTCGAGAACTACTATTTTCATGATTATCGGTGATTTGGTGTTAATACTTACAGTTTAATCTTATGCTAAGTGCCTCCTGTCCCTAATCATTCCCTTTCTTTCCCCATAGGGCTTGCATCCTTTCTTTGTGCTTTTGTTCGGCGGGATTGTCCTGCGGTTGCCAGATGCGGTGGTCTTTCAGTTCGTCGGGCAGGAACTGCTGGCGGACAAAGTTGCCGGGATAGTCGTGGGCATATTTATAGTTGTCGCCATAGCCAAGCTGTTTCATCAGTTGGGTGGGGGCGTTGCGCAGGTGCAGGGGGACGGGCAGGTTGCCTGTCTGCCGCACCAGGGAGAGGGCATCGTTGATTGCCATGTAGGCGGAGTTGCTTTTGGGGCTGGTGGCGAGGTAGATGGTGGTCTCTGCCAGTGGGATGCGTCCTTCGGGCCAGCCCACTTTCATGATGGTGTCGAAGCAGGCATTGGCAAGCAACAGGGCGTTGGGGTTTGCCAGTCCGATGTCCTCGGAAGCGGAGATGACAAGGCGACGGGCTATGAAAGCGGGGTCTTCGCCGCCTTCCACCATGCGTGCCAGCCAGTAGATGGCTCCGTCGGGGTCGCTGCCGCGAATGGACTTGATGAAGGCGGAGATGATGTCGTAGTGCATTTCGCCGTCTTTGTCGTAGGCAAGGGGATTCTGCTGGAGGCGTTCGGTCACCATCTCATCGGTGATGACCACAGGGTCGCCGGCTTCGGACTGCACAACGAGGTCGAGGATGTTGAGCAGTTTACGGGCATCGCCGCCACTGTAACGGAGCATGGCGGTAGTCTCCCTGAGCTCTATCTGCCGTTCTTTCAGTTGGACATCCGTCGTTACGGCACGTTGCAGGAGTTCCAGCAGGTCGTCCTTCTCCAGCGATTTCAGCACGTAGAGCTGGCAGCGCGACAGCAGCGGACGGATCACCTCGAACGAGGGGTTCTCGGTGGTGGCGCCTATCAGTGTCACCGTACCCTGCTCCACCGCACCGAGCAGCGAGTCTTGCTGCGACTTGCTGAAACGGTGGATTTCGTCGATGAACAGTATGGGGCTTGCCTGTGAGAAGAAACGGTTGCTCTTGGCGCGGTCTATCACGTCGCGCACGTCCTTCACACCGCTGGTGACGGCGCTGAGGGTGTAGAATGGCGTTTCCAGCTTGTTGGCTATAATCTGCGCAAGCGTTGTCTTGCCCACTCCCGGAGGGCCCCACAGGATGAAGGAGGAGATGCGTCCTGCGTCAATCATCTTGCGGAGCACCGCTCCCGGTCCTACCAAGTGTTTCTGACCGATGTATTCGTCTAATGTCTTCGGTCTGAGACGTTCTGCCAATGGTTGCATAAATCGCTAAAAGATCATCAGTATCATAAACCGTACTCCGCCTTTCTTCACTCCCGGAATGTCGGTATAGGTGAGGCGGCGCACATATTCTATATGCAGCAACTTGAAGATGTTGTAGATGCCCACGCTGGCTTCGACGTAGGGCGTATGGCCCATGACATGGCTGGTGGGCATGCCGTCGCGCATAGGGAAGAGGAACAGGTCGGAATTGCTGCTTTTGTAGGGGTTGTTCTTGTCGGTCAGTGTGCCCCACATGCCGCGGATGCGGAACATCTCTCTCCACTTCAGCTTCTTGATGAGGGGAATGCGGTTGAAGAGCTTCCCGTTCATGTCGTAGCTGAGGGCGAGCGAGGCGTAACGGTCGTTCAGGAATTCCATGTTGTCGATGAGGTTGAACGATTCGTTGTTCTGGGTGATGTATGAAAGGTTTGCCATAGGCAGGTTCAGCAGCGGGAAGGGGACGGTGTTCCACTGTGCGCCTGCGCGGGCTGTGACGTCCAGCTTGCCCCATGAGCCGAACCAGAAGCGCTTGCGGATGCTGGCTTCCGTAAGGTTGAAGTTGTATTCGCCGCCCAGCACGCCTTTCAGTCCGACGGTGTGCGAAAGGGTGAAGGTGGGCGCATCCAGCGATACGGGTACGCGGCGCTGCTTGGTGTTGACAAACGTCTCACCGGGGGCATAACGCAGGGTCAGACCCAGTTCGGTGGTGGTGATGTCGTGCACCAGTGTGTTCTTCTCGTCCCACTCGCCGGGAGTGGTCCCGTTGTTCTTCCAGTATTGCAGCATGCCGGCAGGCTGGTCGTTGCGGTGGCGCGCCATGGCCTTGACGGAGAAGCCGGTGTTGGTCTCCAGTTCGTAGGTGAGGGTGGCGTCGCGCATGTACGACATCTGGTCTACGGTAGTCCATTTCCAGCCCACGAACATATTGTCCTTGTCCGT
>ENA-UEOR01001325-UEOR01001325.1-human-gut-metagenome-genome-assembly--contig:-NODE-1325-length-14797-cov-91.065693_pt1 | contig 14797 bp, 13 predicted proteins | sample MGYA00242887_ERZ507890 | MGnify/ENA primary metagenome ERZ507890 (study PRJEB26167, sample SAMN06115431) | human gut metagenome | host: Homo sapiens | place: China:Guizhou | collected 2014-10-21...
TGGCTATGGTATATGGTATGGGCTATCTCACTGCCCGACATTGTATATGTATTTTTAAGCTACTTCCCCGAAACGAATCCCTTATGGATAAACATATGCATCTTTATTGAGCAGTTTGGCTATGGATTCGGTTTCACTGCTTACATGCTTTACCTCATTTATTTTTCCCGAGGGACTCACAGTACCGCACATTATGCCATTTGTACAGCTTTCATGGCACTGGGAATGATGCTTCCAGGCATGATAGCCGGATGGATGCAGGAGCTTCTGGGATACCAGCACTTCTTCCTCTGGATCATGGTATGCTGTGCCGCAACCTTTGGTGTAACAGCTCTACTGAAAATAGATCCTGAATTTGGGAAAAAACAGACCGAATAAACGACTTCAATACACACCGACAAATGAGAAAAAACGTCACCGGAAATTATCGAATTTCCGGTGACGTTTTTTCTCATTCATGGTGACAAATACATACCATGTACTTATAAAGTCATCAATTCTTCTTTTCCAGCTCCCGCAGGTTTTCCATTTTCTTAGTCTCCAAGAATTCATAGATGCCACACAAGTGTTCTTTCACACGCTGATTACCGAACTCGTATACCTTGGTAACCAATCCGTCAAGGAAGTCACGGTCGTGCGAAACAACAATCAGTGTTCCATCAAAATCCATCAGAGCCTGTTTCAGAATATCTTTTGTCTTCATGTCAAGATGGTTAGTCGGCTCGTCCAGAATAAGCAGGTTAACCGGCTCCAGCAGCAATTTAATCATAGCCAGACGCGTACGTTCTCCTCCTGAAAGTACCTTTACTTTCTTCATCGACTCTTCCGGCCCGCCAAACATAAACGCTCCCAGCAAGTCGCGTATCTTGTTTCGGATTTCCCCTTTTGCCACATCATCGATAGTCTGGAAGACAGTCAGGTTTTCATCCAGCAACGATGCCTGATTCTGAGCGAAGTAACCAATCTGCACATTGTGTCCCAATGTAAGTGTTCCCTCGTGCTCTATCTCTCCCATAATACATTTCACAAGCGTAGACTTACCTTCTCCATTCTTTCCCACAAAAGCAACTTTATCGCCACGTTCTATGGTAAGATTTGCATTATGGAACACCACATGATCACCATAAGTTTTGCCTACTCCTTCCATAATAACCGGATAACTTCCGCTTCGGGGTGAAGGAGGGAATTTGAGTCGGAGTGCCGAAGTATCTTCTTCATCAACTTCAATAAGTTCCAGTTTCTCCAGCATCTTTACGCGACTCTGTACCTGAAGTGTCTTACTGTATGTTCCTTTGAAACGCTCAATAAAGTCTTTCGTTTCCTGAATCATCTTCTGCTGTTCTTCGTATTGCTTCATCTGCTGTTCACGACGTTCCTTACGCAATACAAGATACTGCGAATAGTTTACCTTATAGTCGTAAATACGTCCCATCGTCACTTCAATGGTACGTGTAGTAATATTGTCGACAAACTTACGGTCGTGACTGATAACCACCACAGCCTTGGCACTGTTAATCAGAAATTCTTCCAACCAGCCGATAGATTCAATATCCAGGTGATTAGTCGGCTCGTCCAGCAATAATACATCCGGGTTCTGCAACAGCAGTTTGGCCAGTTCGATACGCATGCGCCATCCTCCACTGAAATCACTGGTAGGACGGTTAAAATCCTCACGCATGAAACCCAGTCCGAGCAAAGCCTTCTCTACGTCCTCTTCAAAGTGAGTCATATCGATGGCATAAAACTTCTCGCTCATTGCCGCAACCTTTTCTATCAGCTCCATATACGAATCGCTTTCGTAATCGGTACGGGTAGCCAGCTCGTTGTTCATGCGTTCTATCTCTTCTTCCATTTCACGAAGATGAGCAAAAGCCTGCGATGCTTCCTCGAACACCGTACGTCCATCCTCCGTCATCAGATGCTGAGGCAGATAAGCAACTACGCAGTCTTTAGGAGCCGTCACCTTTCCACGGGTAGGCTGACGTACCCCTGCCAATATTTTCAATAAGGTTGATTTCCCTGCTCCGTTCTTTCCCATCAGGGCGATACGGTCTTTTTCATTAATCTGAAAACTAATGTCACTAAATAAGGTGGTTCCGCCAAATTCGACGGTAAGTCCATCTACTGAAATCATAAAATATTACGTATTAGTATATAAAATTATATCATCTATCTCAAAAGCCGAAACTGCCCGACCGGATTTTTCAATTGTCCGAGGGCCAGTCCCTTTAAAGAAACCATTTTCACTGACAACAGGTTTTCCGCTACAATGCTTTCCGGCGCACAATTACCCCAGACTGACTATTTCCTGTAAAATCCGGACTGCTGAATTCACATCAGTAATATCTTTCACAATCATGCTGCGGCGTCCGTTCTGTTCACGCAGGTTGCATACTCTCGGATACTTTGCCATATAGTCGATTATCTTTCCAAAAGCAGCACTCTGATAATACGGACTGTCCGGATTGCTTACAAAATAAAGAATCATCTTGCCACCTTTCAGTACAGCTTTTTCCACTCCCAAACGTTTTGCCAGGCGACGAAGAGGCACAATACGAATCAACTCTTCTCCTTCAGGCGGAATCTTTCCAAATCGGTCAATCAGACGTTCCTTGAAAGCCTCCACATCACGGTCGAGTTCCAGTTTGTCCAGTTCACGATAAAGCAACATTCGTTCACTGCTGCTCGGAATATATTCGTTAGGGAACAATAATTCCAAATCGCTTTCTACGGTACATTCGTCCACAAAATCTTCGCCACTGATTTTTTCTTCTCCTGCTTTTATCTCGTCGGCATAAAGTTCTGCAAACTCATCATTCTTCAATTCGGTTACAGCTTCCGACAGAATCTTCTGATAGGTTTCATATCCCAAGTCTGCTATAAAACCACTTTGTTCAGCTCCCAGCATATTACCAGCACCACGAATATCCAAATCCTGCATGGCAATGTGTATACCGCTTCCCAAATCGCTAAAGTTTTCGATGGCTTGAAGACGGCGTTTGGCTTCGGGGGTAAGCGATGACAACGGAGGAGCCAGCAAATAACAGAAAGCTTTTTTGTTGCTTCGTCCTACACGTCCGCGCATCTGGTGCAAGTCACTCAACCCAAAGTTCTGTGCCTGATTAATGATAATCGTATTGGCGTTCGGAATATCAATTCCACTTTCGATGATAGTAGTTGCAAGCAACACATCATAATCATAGTTTACAAAACCGAAGATTATCTTTTCCAGCTCTTCAGGCTGCATCTGTCCATGTCCGATACATACACGGCAATCAGGAATATTGCGCACAATCATTGCTTTTAGTTCCATCAGGTTCTGAATGCGGTTGTTCACAAAAAATACCTGTCCGTTCCGGCTCATCTCGAAGTTTATCGCTTCCGTTATTATCTCTTCGTTAAACGTATGCACCTCCGTCTGTATCGGATAGCGGTTGGGCGGCGGTGTCTGTATAACCGACAGATCACGAGCCCCCATCAACGAAAACTGCAGTGTACGCGGAATGGGTGTTGCTGTCATGGTCAGTGTATCTACATTGACCTTTATCTGACGCAATTTTTCTTTTACACTTACTCCAAACTTTTGTTCTTCATCGATAATCAGCAAACCCAGATCATGGAACTTTACACTTTTACCGATAATCTTATGCGTACCTATCAAAATATTGACAGTACCAGCTTCCAGCTCCTTCAGAATACGGGATGTATCTTTAGCTGTACGGGCACGGCTCAGATATTCTACCTTACAAGGCATCCCTTCCAGACGTTTACAGAAAGTCTGGTAGTGCTGATAAGCCAATACAGTAGTAGGAACAAGCACAGCAACCTGCTTATTGTCGGCCACGGCTTTAAAAGCGGCACGTATGGCAACTTCTGTTTTTCCGAAGCCCACATCACCACACACAAGGCGATCCATCGGACGATCGCTCTCCATATCGGCTTTTACTTCCTGAGTAGCTTTCAACTGGTCGGGAGTGTCCTCATAGATAAAGCTTGCCTCCAGTTCATGCTGCATAAAACTGTCCGGACTATATTTAAACCCTTTTTCCTGCTTACGCTGTGAATAAAGTTTAATCAAATCACGGGCAATATCCTTAATCTTAGTCTTGGTACGTTCCTTGATCTTTTCCCATGCTCCCGTACCCAATTTACTGATACGAGGCTGTTCACCTTCTTTGCCCTTATATTTGGAAATCTTATGCAGAGAATGAATAGAAACAAATACCACATCATCGTTCTGATAAACCAGCTTAATAACTTCCTGCGTTGTATTCCCGTTCGGGATACGCACAAGTCCGGCAAACTTTCCGATTCCATGATCAATATGCACCACATAATCACCCGGTTCGAACATGTTAAGCTCTTTCAAAGAAAGTGCAACCTTACCACTTCTTGCCTTATCACTGCGCAGATTATATTTATGAAAACGGTCGAATATCTGATGATCGGTAAAAATACAGCAATGCAACGTGTGATCGACAAATCCTTCATGCAAAGTACGGTCTACAGCTGTAAAATCTATTTTATCACCACGCTCACGAAAGATATCTGCCAGTCGGTCCGTCTGTTTTACACTGTCAGAACATATATAAATGGAATATCCCCGCTGTAAATAATCTGTCAATGAACTTGCTACCAAATCGAAATTCTTATGGAAAATAGGCTGTACAGACGTATTGAACTTCAGTGTAGCCTGAGGTGTCCCCGTTGCCTTGTGTCCGAAATCAATCCGCCGGAACTCCAGTGATTCTACCGTAAACTCAGCACCGTCTATCAGCTTCCGCTCCAGGTTCATCAACTCAGTCTGCTCTCCCTCATATGCGGTCAGTGCCTGAGGCGAGAGAGCCTCATCATGAATTATCTGGATACGTTCGCGTACCCACAATAAATCTTTTACCCATAAAACAGTTTCACGTGGAATAAAGCTCAGGAAACTGATATCGCCATCCATAGCCTGTGCCAGTTCCGGAACAATACTTACCGAATCTTTTTTCTCACGCGACAACTGGCTTTCTACCTCAAAGGTACGTATACTATCTATCTCATCACCGAAAAAGTCTACTCGGTAAGGATATTCAGAAGCGAAAGAATAGACGTCGATGATACTACCGCGTGTAGCGAACTGTCCCGGTTCATATACATAGTCAACATGCTCGAAGCCATAATCCGAAAGTGTTTTGGTAATTTCATCCGTATCAATGTGCTGTCCGACAGTCAGCTTCAGTGTTCTGTCACTCAGTATATTCGGTGAAACGACCTTCTCGGCAAGCGCATCGGGATAAGTTACAACTGTTACTGGTTCATTCTTTTCCAGCCTGCTCAACACTTCAGTACGGAGTATTTCATTGGCTGCATCTTTTTGACCGTATTTAATAGCCCTGCGATAAGATGAAGGGAAAAATAAAATCTGTTCATCACCGTTCACCTGCACCATATCATGATAAAAATATCCGGCTTCCTCCTGATCATTCAAGACAAAAAGATATACGCCCGGTACCGACTTGATAAAGCAGGAAGCAAACAACGATGCGCACGAAGCATGTGTTCCCTCTAAAAATACAGTACGGATATCATTATTTTTTAAAGTATTCGCCAATCCTTCCAAGGCCGGATGACGAGTATAACGCGATTGAAGTTCTGTTATTCCCATTGTTATCATCAATAGTATAGTCACATCTTCCTGACCTCGCCGGCAGAAGATTACTCATATAATAAACAATGCAAAATTATAAAATAATTTCAGTACAGAAGAATATAAACCCGAGCTTGAAGAAAAACAAAAGCTTTTTTAGATTTTCAAAATAAGAAATTTTATCCATAAAAACGGAAAGAATGAATAACTTTGCAGAAAAACCAATATCTTAACAACAAAAAGATAAATAAAGGAAATGACAAGGTTTAAGAAAATAGTAGCGGTAGACGAAACGCTGCTTAATGAAGAAGCCCTACAACAGCTGCAAAAGCTGGGAGAAGAAGTAGTGGTATATCATGATTTTCCACAAGACGAACATATCGTAACCGAGCGTATCGGTGATGCCGACTGCCTGTTAGTATCATTCCGTACACCTATCAGAAAAAGTGTACTCGATGCCTGCCGCAATATACAAGAGCGGAGCGGCACAAAAAACAGACTCATGCTTTTGGAACAAAAACAAAGGAGCAGCGGCTATACAGGCTAAGCCGAGTATCGTTAAATAGAATGCGCTGCTGAAGTGCTCCATGGTTCTCTCTTGGGTTTTTAGTTATGCGGGGGATTCGTTTTGATAATTAAATCTGCGGAGTATCTCTCCAGTTCAATATGTCCGCTTCATTCCAACGGGTGTATCTGGGGAAACGCTTCAACGGCTGAGGAAAATTAGGCTTGTTTTGCATGAATTTCCAGACAGTCCGGACATTGATATTTAAAATGCGCGCAACGGTTTTTGCCGGTATTAGTCGTACAGCCTGAACGCCTGAATTCCTCTCGTTAGACATCATCCTTTTCCTTTAGCAAGCTCTGGTAGTTTCAATTTCATTGGCATAACGCTTTTTAAAAAGCTTCCACACACTGTCCCAGTCAAAATTTGGGTTTAGTTCTTCGCAGGTGACAGCACCGTCCGTCAGCAATTCAATCTGAATGCAGCGTCCGGCTGAAATATTCGCTTTTTTATTGGCCCACATGTAAACGTTCGTCGGTTGAATCTTGAGTTTCTTGGCTAACTGATACGACGCTCCGGTGCCTTGTTGCTTTAAATATTCGTCTAGTTTCATTTTTATTAACCAAAGAAATATATTAGCCAAATTATAGTAAATAAATTACATATTGTCTAATACATTAGTAATACATGGCTACCCCATGTTTTTTAAAAATGTTATGAAAAAAGGAATTAACTATTTAGAGAAAAATAAAAGTGCGAGCGATATCATTAGTTCGGCAAAGGAATTTGCTTTATTTGATTGAACAATATGGTTCCATTGCAAGATTAAATTTAGCTCTTGGGAGACCGAAAAAAGATGCTACGTTAAGTCAAGTTAAGAACTTCGCAAAGCACCATAAAACGAATAAGCCTAGGGAGATGGGTGTTGCTTTAGCTAGAAGCATTGAAGAAAAGCTCAACTATCCGCCTGGATGGATGGATAAAGAGCATCCCGAAATTCAACCAATCCCGGAAAACCAAGAAGACATAAAATCAATAACAGAAGAGAAAAAAGCCTCTTCTTTAAAGCTCACCGTTATTCCATTATTTGAGATACGCAGACGATCTACAGACGGCAGATTTGTTCCTTTTAAAATAGGTAACGTTCAAATGCCTGATATTTTTATTGAAAAGTCTGCGTATCCTATCCGTGCGGAAAAAGCAGAAAGTTTTTATGTTGATGAGTTAACTTCTAGCGATTTAGTTCCCTATGGATCAATCGTTATCTTAGATAAGTCAGTGCGCAGCTATACGAAGGATGGTCTTTACTTGGTTGAACTCAACGGAAGTGTTGTTTTTAGAAAGATTATCTCTTCTGCGAAAGGAGGTTTTATCGTTCAGTCTAGTTCTACAAATTCGGAACACATCCAAAACCTAGAAACGCTAAAAATTCTAGGTTTCGGTGTCTTCATTTGGGTACAACAAGCTTTGTAATTTTTAACTTCTTAGGAATATTACCGCCGTTTGTAGGTAATTAATGAAGAAAGGCACCCGTGCTGGATTTACGCTTATAGTGTTTAAATAACCCGGCTTTGCGACACCCCTCTTCCTGTTGAAACAGCTTGCTAGTCAAATGTGCTTTTTTTCTAATTTTCTTTTCAATTGCAAAATTCAATAATTTCTGCCTTAAGACCATAAATAGTTCTGAGCTGCAATCCTCTTTACGAACTTGTAATGAATTTATCGCCTGAATAAGTTCGGAGGGGCTCAAGCTGTTAGCGAATTCATCTAATTCTTCAAAGAAAGTCATTTTCGCCGTGTCGTAGTTGTTCATCTCAAGACCAGCGGCAGATGAAGAAAAGAAGCCCAGTGAAATAAAGGGCATTCCAATCAAACACATCGTGAAAATTAACTTGTCTGTTTTCATGTTTATCTCTCGTCAATACATAAGCTACTTACAAAATTATACATATAGTTGACTAATTTTAATATAGTAGCCATACTATTACTAAAGAATAGACACGATTAGATTATCATATGCTTCAATACTCGATAGATCCCTTACAGCTTCAGCTCAATCATTCCAATTTGACGGTAGCAATGAGCGGAATCATTTCCAGACTCATTAACTTCTTCTATCTCAACGGCGGGGCGCCGTTCTCGTACATGCAAGCCTGCAACAGCGTAGGTGCCTTGGACGATCGGCTTAATAGAACACTTCTTGACGATCTTGATCAAGTTCTTGCCCTTTACTTCATTGAAATCGACAAAGGACTTTTTATCCCTCGGGAAGAGTGCGGAACAAAAGTTTTAGAAAAGTCTCAGGAGGGAAAAAATGAAAATTAATGATCTGATCAATCCCTTTGAATTTTCCGGATACTTGATTACAAGTGATGAGTACGTCAGGGACTACATGGTGCTCCCTGATGAGTTCTCATCCTGTCTGTTTAAGCTCCGGCTGGGCTATGCGATGAAGGGGTCTCCTTTGACGCAGGAAGAAGTTTTCGCTTTGTATCCGGTGTTAACCGAAAACAGGCGTCACATTTTAGATACTGTGACTGCCAGATTCTTCAAAAAGGACAAAGAATTGCTGATTGATGAACGATTGGAGAAATCATTGTCCATGCGAAAAGAAGCCCACAGCTTGTTGGAAAACTTTATTCAGAATGAAGTGTCTAAGAGGTTGGAAAAAATGAAGGCCGGATGGATGAGTTCTGAGAAAAGAAAACTCACAAAGATTCTTCAAGAGAAAATTGAGGCGGAATTGAGAACTGAATCGGCCCGGCTTAAAGATGAAGTTGCGAGAGCTGATCCGCAATTTATCAACAAACCGGTGAGCATATCTTCAACAAACGTTCAACAAAACGATGACAGAACGTCAACAGACGATCAGCAAAATTTCAACAGAGCGTCAACAAAAGTTCAACAAACCACCCAACAAACGTTCAACAGACAGGTCAACAAAACCTCAGCAAATGACCAGCAAAACGCCAACAGAATGTCAGCAAACGACCCAACAGAGGGCCAGCAAAATGTCAACAGAACGTCAACAAACAGGTCAACAAAACTTCAACAAACCACCCAACAAACGGTCAACAAACAGGTCAGCAAAACCTCAACAAACGACCCAACAAACAGTCAGCAAATTCATGAGAATTGCTCGGAAGCCTTGAGTACCAATTGGTCTGCCGTAGCACAGAAGGACGGGAAAACGGCGGTTTTTTCGGCCGGAAATGTAACGAAAAACGAAATGGAAATCGCAGAAAATGAAAAATCGTCCTCGCGTACGTACACGCGCGCGCACCGATCGGATCGGATATCGGATAATAATTTAATTAATAAAAATATTAATAAATCGGAATCTGTATCGGAATCGGATAGAAGTTTAAAAATTAAAAAACTATTCGCGCGCGAAAAATCGGCTTGGATGATTGGCGAAGTTTTAGAAGTTTTGGTCTTTTTCGGTTTGGACGAAAAGGCGCTTGCCCGCTGGAGATCCAGAAATCCGGAAAATCAAAATTTCATTTTGGAGCTGGCCGCCGGCGGTATGTCCCGCTTCGACTATGACACGATTGCTCAGGTGTTTGCACGCTGTCAGGCCGCAAAAGACAAGGAAGGCAAGCCGTTAAGCTCGGCAGTGGCCTTTGTTCTCACGTCCCTTCAGCACGAATTGACTGCGGTTTCAAACCGCAAAAATGCAAGACAATCCGCTTCCGAATCGGCTCAGCCCAAGCGATTCCGAGACATTGACTACATGGAGGGGATCGAACGGCTCAACCCTGACGGGACATTTGTTCTCAAACGCAAGACGGAGGGACGTTGACATGATTTCCTCTCAAGTATCTGAAAAACAAGAGCTTACCCCTCGAGAGTCAATTGATGAAAGTCGGTTTGAAGCCGGGTTTTGCGAATTTCACGGTTGGTTTACTGCCGGGATTAAATCTACCGATGGCACGGGGAGCCGTTGGTTTGCTGGATGTCCGAGATGTTTGGCTGAAACCAAAATCAAAAAACTGTTCGGCCAAAGCATGATCCCCAAGCGCTTTGCGGACAAGAACTTCGAAGGTTATGAAGCGATTGAAAAAGGTCAATATCAGGCTCTTAAAAGCTGCTTGGATTTCGCTCAAGAGCTAAAAACTGATTAGCACAGCGGTAAAACTCTTCTACTGAACGGTACTCCCGGAACCAGAAAAACACATCTTGCCTGCGCCTTAGGTCATGAAGCGATCAAGTTGGGAAGGACAGTCCTTTACACAACGGTAACCCGGCTGCTAGAGGACATTAAATCATCGTGGAATGACAAAGACCGTTCCGTGAAAAACATTATCGCCCGATATGTTTCGGTTGATCTGCTGATCATGGACGAGATCGGTGCATTTAAAGGGATTTCCGAGAGAGAAAAAGACTACCTCTTTGAAGTCATCAACGCCCGGTATGAGCAAATGAAACCGATGATTGCCGTTTCAAATCTAAGGCTTTCCGGTGCAGATTCCATTGAAGCCTACCTCGAAGAACGATCTTTTGACAGGTTATGTGAACAGGCTCGTTTAGTGGTCTTTGACTGGGAAAGTTTCCGGAGGAAATCGTTATGTTAATGAATAATTCGGAGTGGAAAAAATGAAAAAAATTTCAATCATGAATCAAAAAGGCGGTGTAGGCAAAAGTATGGTTGCCAGCCAATTTGCCTTTTATTGCGCTCTTAAACTCAATCTTCGCGTTCTCTTTGTGGACTTAGACCAGCAAGGGAATTCGACCAAAGTTTTACGCTCCAGCGGCTTGGCAAAACAATCCGCCAAGACTGCCGGCCAGTTGATTTACAACGGTGGAACAATTCCTGAAAAAGACGAGTTCCTCATCGTCGGTGCTGACCCGTTATTGGCTCATTTGGAATCGGAAGGTAAGGCAAGTTATAACAAATTCATTAAAAATTTTTATCTCACGCTTAACGAAATAAAGGAAAATTACGACGTTTGCATTTTTGATACCAGTCCTACTCCGGATGTTCGGGCTGTCTGCGCCTTAGCCTTATCAGATTACGCCATCAGTCCAATAGAACTAAATCAAGAAGCTTTGGACGGAGTCCAGGCCTTGTACAAAGATATTGAAAAAGTGCAGGCGATCAATCCCGAGCTCAATTTTTTGGGTTTGCTGCCTAATCGCGTAGTGAGCAATCCGTTTCAGAAAGAAAACTTACGAGACTTGGTTTTGGCATACGGCAAGATCTTGCTTAAAGGCTCCGACGGCAAAGCCGTCTGTATTCCCTCCCGTTCCGCAATTTCCGAGGCGCAGGCTCCATGAAAAGGATAGTATCCATTTTTTCTCCTTTGACAATACTCTCACGCATGCCGTCCATCTCACGAATCATATAGTCCTTCACCGTCCATTTATGTACGGTCGCCGTATCATAGGTTATACTACGTGCAGTAAGGTGCGACACCAACTGTTTATCTTTGAATTTATCCAGCGAAAAACGATAGCCCGTCTTGCTATAATCTTCAAAACGCTCAATATAGGCAATTACTCCCGAATCAACTTCCAATTGAATATTACGAGCTGTGGTAGACTTACGGGGTTTATAGTATTTATCCTCAAAATTAAGACGCGAGGAGAATTCTTTTCCTCCTAATGTAATGATTGACCCGTCAGTGACTGAGTTGGGTGAAGTGGTAGTGGTGTCTAACGGGGTTTCCCGTGTGAAACGTTCCGCATTCAATGCGATAGCTGTAGATACAAAAGAATTCCAGAATTCTACCAAGAATCTGAGTGATGCTTTGGCTAAAGCTCCGGGGATGAAACTCCGTGAGTCGGGGGGTGTAGGTTCGGATATGCAATTGATGTTGGATGGTTTCAGTGGCAAACATGTGAAGATATTTATTGACGGTGTACCTCAGGAGGGAGTAGGGAGCTCTTTTGGTTTGAATAATATTCCTGTGAATTTTGCAGATAGGATTGAAGTGTATAAAGGGGTGGTTCCTGTAGGATTTGGCACGGATGCTATAGGTGGTGTTATCAATATTGTAACCAATAAGAAGAAACGTAATTGGTTTTTGGATGGCTCCTATTCATACGGGTCGTTCAATACGCATAAATCGTATGTGAATTTCGGACAAACTTTCAAAAACGGCTTTACTTATGAAATAAATGCTTTTCAAAACTATTCGGATAATGATTATCAGGTGGACGCACCGGTAGAGGACTTTGAAACCGGAAGAATTGATAAAGATAAAAGGGTACGTGTGAAGCGCTTTAATGATACCTATCATAATGAGGCGGTTATAGGTAAGATGGGTATTGTGGATAAGAAATGGGCAGACAGATTGATGTTGGGCTTTACTTATTCACACATGTATAAGGAGATACAGACCGGAGTACGTCAGGAAATAGTCTATGGGGAAAAACATCGTAAAGGACATTCGTTGATGCCGTCATTGGAATATAGTAAGCGTGGCTTATTCATCAAAGGTCTGGATGTGGCATTGACTGCCAATTATAATAAAAATGCAACGACAAATATAGATACAGCTTCCTATAAGTACAATTGGTTGGGTGATAGAAAATTAATGAACTCACCCGGTGAACAATCCAATCAATATTCACGGGCGGATAATAACAATTGGAATGGAACATTAACCGTTAATTACCGTCTGGCGAAAATACACATGCTGACCTTTAATCATGTGTTGAATACTTTCCGCCGTTCTAACACTTCTTTATTGGCTAAGATGGAATCGGAGGATGCCATAGCTAAAGAAACCCATAAGAATATCTCCGGATTGTCCTATCGGTTGATGCCGTCTGATAATTGGAATCTCTCAGTATTTGGAAAATATTATAGTTTGTATGTGGCAGGTCCTATGGCTACGACTACGAATCAAGATGATTATGTCCGTACTACCCGAAACATGAATTCCATAGGATATGGAGCTGCGGGAACTTATTTCATTCTACCCGGTTTGCAGGCGAAATTGTCATATGAAAAAGCATATCGTCTGCCTACTATTGAAGAAATGTTTGGAGATGAGGATTTGGAAATGGGAGATATCAGTATAAAACCGGAGAGTAGTGACAATTTGAATTTTAATTTGAGCTATAACAGAACATTTGGCAGGCATTCTGTATATATGGAAAGTGGAGTGATTTATCGGAATACAAAAGATTATATTCAGCGTAATATTGCGGATTTGAGTGGTGGTAAATATGCTGCGAAATATATTAATTACGGTAAAGTATTGACGAAAGGATATACTGTTTCTGCTCGTTACGGTTTTGGTAATTGGGTGAGTATAGGAGGTAATTTTACCAAAATGGATGTACGGGACAATATGAAAACATCTATTTCCAGCAGTGCGGAAAATCTGGCTTATAAAGAACGGATGCCGAATCTGCCCTATATGTTTGCTGATTCGGATGTTACTTTTTATTGGCGGGATTTAGGAAGGAAAGGCAATATGTTGACCGTGTCTTATGATAATCAATATCTGCATAGCTTTACTTATTATTCTTCCCGAATAGGCTCAAATAAAGGGGACTATGTGGTACCTGATCAATTCTCACACAATATATCCTTTTCTTATAGTTTGCAAAAAGGACGATATAACGTATCATTGGAATGTCGTAACTTCACAGATGAGAAGTTATATGATAATTTTAGTCTTCAGAAGGCCGGTAGGGCTTTTTATGGTAAACTGCGTGTTTGTTTCGGTAATTAAAGAATTGGAAAAAGGAGTTTATAATTAATTGGATTTAAAATTAAATAGAAGAATAAAATGAAGAAAGATTTCTTTTTGAACGGATTTGCTGCTATTGCCATAGTAGGAATGGCGTTGAGTGCATGTACGGATAATGAGCCGGATTACGGTTCGGGTACCGAGGCTAAAGGTGAGTATGTTATTGCATCGTCGGTCACAGCGTCTGGAAATACAACGAATGTGCTGCTTACTTCTGAAACGTTGGATAAAGGTACTGTTTCTACAGTGAATAATGGTCTTGTGAATGATGGTGCAACTCAATGGGTGTTTTACAAGAATCAATATCTTTATGCGCTGACTTATAATCAAGGGAATGCAGGTACGACCCGTTCTTATAACATGGATTCAAATAATGAAGTAAAGGCTCGTTCGGGGGAGTTTGCCGTAAAGAGATTTACTACTTACGGTATTTATGATAAATATATCATGACCTCGTCTACCGGTGACGGACCCACAGCGTATGCAGATGAGAATGGATATTTACCAAAGATGTTTTTGCTTTCTTATTTGGACGTATCTGCTGAAACATTTACAACGAATGATACTCAAAATAAGGCTTATATGTCCGAAAACTTCTTGGGAAATGGAGAATATGTAACATTGGCCGGCATATTGGAACGAAATAATAAACTGTATAGCGCTGCTATTCCAATGGGGTTAAGTCAATATGGTTCGGCTACTGACGGGGGAAAGTGGATACTTCCCGGCAATGAGGATTTGGTAAAGACAGAAGATGGTGGTTCCAACAGCAGCAGTTATAAAAAAGGTGAATTGCAATGGACGCAATATCCCAATAAATGCTGGGTGGCTATTTTTGATGATGAAACGCTGACAAATAAAAAAATCATAGAAACAGATAAGATCAGTTATGCTTGCGGGCGTTTTAAATCACAGTATTATCAAACGATTTGGGCGGCAGATAATGGTGATATT
>ENA-UEOR01001333-UEOR01001333.1-human-gut-metagenome-genome-assembly--contig:-NODE-1333-length-14734-cov-15.973801_pt1 | contig 14734 bp, 9 predicted proteins | sample MGYA00242887_ERZ507890 | MGnify/ENA primary metagenome ERZ507890 (study PRJEB26167, sample SAMN06115431) | human gut metagenome | host: Homo sapiens | place: China:Guizhou | collected 2014-10-21...
ATAACCCGGAACCTGCCGTACTGAAGAATAATTCGCCTAAATGGTTCTCGAAGATATGTAGCACTTTGAAGCGTCCGATGTTGTGTTCTTTTTTGAGGTCATGCCGGTAATTCTGTCTTTTTCCTGTCAACAGGTTCACCCGGGTTATTCCGCCGTTGCCGTTGGCTAACCAGATATTGTCATTCCGGTCGATATGAAATGTTACATAAATATAGTCCTCTATAAGACTCCGGACGTCGGGCAGGGAGGATAACGGCTCGAAAGTCTCCGTTTCCGGATTCATGGCTACGATTCCTGCTTGGGTAGACAGGACGAGTTTTCCTTTATAGGGTTGTAAGTCATTTATCACATTGCTGGGTAAAGAGTTGGCTTTGTCGGGGATATTTTTGAGTGTATGTGCTGTTTTCCTTCGAGTATCAAAGATCGTGAGTCCCCCTGTATGCGTACCGATATACAATTGCCCGGTTTCTTTGCGCAGCCAGATACATTTCAGATTATTGTGCCCGATTCCGGACAAGCCTCCCTTGTTGTGGACGTATCGGGTGAATTGCCGGGTTTGTCGGTCTAAGAAATTCAGTCCTCCTCCTTCGGTACATATCCATAAATTATGTTCGGAATCTTCCTGCATTTTACCTACAACGGGGAAACTGAGTGCATGAGGAATATCGGGATTGGCTTCGTAGTAGCTGGTATGATCATCAGTGGGGTTGTAGTAGTTGACACCTCCGAAATAAGTCCCTATCCAGATTCCGCCTTGCGTATCTTTGTAGAGAGCGAAAATGGATGAGTGGCTCAAACTATGGGATATATTATTTTGATGAACATGATTCTCCCATACTTGTGTTGACGGGTTGTATTTATTCAGTCCATAAAATGTGCCGAACCACAGATTTCCTAAGTCATCTTCGATAGCACAGCGCACATCGTTGTTCGATAATGAGTTGGTATTATCGGGAAGGTTGCGGAAGTTGAGGATAGAACCGTCGGGAGCCAGCCGATACACTCCCTGGCGGGAGGTACATATCCATAAGTTCTTTTGAGAATCCTGATAAAGACTTTGCACTTTGATGTCGGGCAGGAGGGAGTGTTGGCGTTCGGGTTGTGCACGGTCGATCCGTAGAAGTCCCTTGTTTATACCTATGTATATATATCCGTCATCAGTGCAGCAGATAGGTGAAGAAACTCTTGTGTTTTCTTTGAAAGTGGTGAGCAGGCGGATAGTAGAGTCTCCTTCCACCCGGAACTCCAGTTTGTTGCGCCCGGCAATCCAAAGCGTATCGTTCTTGTAGTATATGTTGGAGACATTATTTGCGCGTAATTTATGAAACTGTTGTGTGCGGGTATTGTAGCACACCAAGTCATGCAGTGCCTGTATGTATACATTCCCTTTTTTATTGCCGCAAATGGCCATAATTTCATTTTCGGTCAGACCTATGTTGTCTTGGGAAGGGTGAAATACAGTGACGGACTGGCCATTATATCGATTGATTCCTTCAAAAGAACCAAACCATAATGCTCCCGTCTCATCTTGATAAATGGATATTATATTGACCTGCGACAAGCCATCCTGTACACTTAAGTGTTTAAAATAAGCCGTGTTCGCATAGGTCTGTATAAGCAGAAGTAAAAAAGAAGCTACTAACAGAATCTTTTTTATTGCCATATATTAGATTTTACTTTTCCAGCAACTCTTTCAGAAAATCATCCAACTCTTTATCCAATCCTTTCAGTAGCTCGTCATTCACCAGCATCGTATCGTCGTCTACCAACAATAGTTCAGTTACCGTTTCTTTGTCCTCATCCACCAGTACAAACGAATAAGGTTTCAGGATAGTCACCTTGTCGAAGTCACCTGCATCTTTCATTCTGCAAAGGATACTACGTAAGCCGGGCTCGATATTTTCGAGGAAATCATCGCCGTCGTATGTTGCCCATTCTTCCACCATGACGTTTGCTAGTTCTTCATCATCATCGTTGTAAATATTCAGTTGCCCTGACGGCTGGTCAGGTTGCAGATGAATATCGGTTACGACTGTCTGTTCACAATTGCATACATATTTGCCGACTGCCTTTTGGATAGCCGATTCGATGATAGATAATGATTGTTGGCTCAGTTTCATAGGTTCCTTCTTTTTGTCAGTTCAAAGGTATAAAAAAAATAAGATTTGATACATGATTTCCTTAAAAATCATCATTAAATCGGCTCATTTGCATCTTTAATTTGGATATTTGAGCATTTCTCTCCTTCAATTCGGCCAAATAGAGGCTGGTGAGGTAATAATTCGGCACATCGTCAATACTCGCTTTGACATTGTTGACAACATTCTTTTTCTCTATCTTCTTGGCTAGTTGCTGTGCCTTTTCCGCCCATTTCACTGCTTGAGACAGACTATCTTTCGTCTCATAATACACGGCAATATTGAAGGCGGCTCTCATCTGCTTCTTTGTGTTCTTGGTTCCTTCGAAAGCCTGATGCCAAAGTTCGAATGCATTATCCCATGAATTTTCGCGGACGTAGATAGCTGCATCGCGCATCTGAACCGAACCGCCGGTGTATAAATACCGTTTTCCTGTTTTCCATATCGGAACCAGATGCTTTACCGGAACTGTTCCTGCAAATTCCGCAGCTTCTTTCAACATTTCCCTTTCGGGGATGATACGGGCAGCCGCTTCTGTGACCGAACCTCCGAAATCTTCCCAAAAGATACTGTCATTAGGGTGAAGGGTGGTCATGGGCTTGCTTCGTCCCGGCACATAAACCCGTACTGTGGGATATACTTTTACATCCATAGCTCCCTGATAACAATTGAAATCGGGTAGATAACGAATGGTCTTGGTTGCTTTGAATTGCAGATTCTCTAATGCAATAATAAAATCAACTCCTAAATCGGAAGCTAACTGGCTGACTTCCTCTTGACTTAGCATATTTTCACGCGCTAACTTGTCATTGGCACGTAAGGCGGAGTCACAAATGACAACTTCATCAAAGTAATTCTGGTGGGCTATTTCTTCAGCCAATGATTCGGCAGCAATCTTGGGATCACCGTTGGCATAGGCTGTGGCGCGACTTACTTCCGGAACGTTTTCCTTCGTTTTCTGTACTTCTGTAATCAATTTGTTATCCGGTGCATCGCTGGTGTTATTCACAACAGCTACCTTTCGGAGCTGGGGTGGAAAACTCAAGTCGGCGGGTTGCAGATAATCAATGGAAATCTGTTCGATGCTCTGGCAACTGTTGAATAGCAACAGGAACAGAGAGATGAATGCCAGTGAATAAGATTTTGCCATAGTTTGATTCATTTAATAGTTTGAACAAAAGTACTATTTTACACGAATAAAAGAAAGAGGCCGTCTGACAAGTCGATAGTATCTAAAACTCTCCTCCTTCGGGAAGGAGGAGTCCCCGTAGGGGGAGGTGGTAGGTGAATATATAAGTCTATTATTATCAGCATTGTGTATCCACCTACCACCCCAGCTTTCAGCCACCCCTTCTTCCCGAAGGAGGGGAATTGCAGATACTACTGACTTGTCAGGCAGCCTTTATTATTTAGTAAAGTAGTTAGGACTAATTAACTACTTGAACTCTTCTTTATCAAACGTTCTTTCCGTGACAGTTTTTATACTTCTTGCCGCTTCCGCATGGACAGGGATCATTACGTCCTACGGTCTTTTCGGCACGAATCGGTTCACGTCTCTGTTGCTCGCGCGTATCCTGACTGGCAGCAGCCTGCTGATTCGGATCACTCAGGTCCTGCTTGTTCTCACGATACTTGCTCATGTCCTGACGCTGTTCCGGTGCAGCCTGGCGTACTTCTACGCGACGGGCAGCCTGTTCATCCGGAGCTTCCTGTACAGGAATTTGTCCGCGCATCAAGATAGAAACAGTCTGATTGTTAATCTTATTCACCATTGAGTCAAACAACGTTACAGATTCCAGTTTGTAAATCAACAACGGGTCTTTCTGCTCGTAGCTTGCATTCTGTACAGAGTGTTTCAGCTCATCCAGTTCGCGCAGGTTCTCTTTCCATGCTTCGTCGATAACGTGCAGCAGGATTGACTTTTCAAATGCTTTTACTACCTCTTTGGATTCGGATTCGTAAGCAGCTTTCAGGTTACAAGAGATATTGTACATACGTTTACCGTCCGTGATAGGAATCAGGATGTTCTCGTACATGTGTCCCTGGTTCTCATATACCTGTTTGATAACCGGATTGGCAATCTGTGCCAGGCGTTCAGTCTTACGTTTGAAGTTCTCCATGGCAATGCCGAATGTCTTTTCAGCCAGTTTCTCTTTCTTCTCGTTGCGGAATTCTTCTTCGGTGAACGGAGTTTCCATAGCCAACGTCTGAAGCAGTTCCATTTGGCAACCTTCGTAGTCGTTGTTCTCGATAGCGTTGGCGCAACGGTCCCAAATCATGTTCACAATATCCATACCGATACGTTCGCCCATTAAAGCATGGCGGCGTTTCGTATAGACAACCGTACGTTGCTTGTTCATCACGTCGTCATATTCCAACAGGCGTTTACGGATACCGAAGTTGTTTTCTTCTACCTTCTTCTGTGCACGTTCGATAGAGTTGGAAATCATCTTGTGCTCAATCATTTCACCTTCTTGGAAACCGAGCCTGTCCATTACGCTGGCGATACGGTCGGAGGAGAACAGACGCATCAAGTCGTCTTCCAGTGACACGAAGAATACAGAAGAACCCGGGTCGCCCTGACGTCCTGCACGACCACGCAACTGGCGGTCTACACGGCGGGATTCGTGGCGCTCCGTACCGATGATTGCCAAACCGCCTGCGGCTTTCACTTCCGGACTTAGCTTGATGTCGGTACCACGACCTGCCATGTTGGTGGCAATGGTAACTGTTCCGCTCAAACCGGCAGTAGCAACAATATCAGCTTCTTTCTGGTGTAACTTCGCATTCAGCACCTTGTGTTCGATCTTGCGCATGGTCAACATCTTGCTCAGCATTTCGGAGATTTCTACCGAAGTAGTACCTACCAATACCGGGCGTCCGGCGTTCACCAGTTGTTCGATTTCTTCGATTACGGCTTTATATTTTTCACGTTTCGTCTTGTAGACGCGGTCGTTCATATCTTTACGGGCAATCGGGCGGTTGGTCGGGATCACTACCACATCCAGTTTGTAGATGTCCCAGAGTTCGCCGGCTTCCGTTTCGGCTGTACCGGTCATACCGGATAGCTTGTGATACATACGGAAGTAGTTCTGCAGAGTAATCGTAGCAAAAGTCTGTGTGGCAGCTTCCACTTTCACGCCTTCTTTGGCTTCGATAGCCTGGTGCAATCCGTCAGAGTAACGGCGGCCTTCCATGATACGTCCGGTCTGTTCGTCTACAATCTTCACCTGTCCGTCGATCACTACGTATTCGTCGTCTTTCTCGAACATGGTGTAAGCCTTCAACAATTGGTTGATAGTATGTACACGTTCCGATTTAATAGCGTAGTTTGTAAGCAGTTCGTCCTTTTTCTCCAACAACTGTTCGTTGGTCAGGTTCATATTCTCCAATTCCGAAAGTTCTGCGGCAATGTCCGGAAGAACGAACAATGTCGGGTCTTCGGAGTTACCGGTGATCAGGTCGATACCTTTATCGGTCAGGTCTACACTGTTCAGCTTTTCATCAATGACGAAGTACAACGGTTCCGTCACTTCGTGCATACGCTTGTTGTTCTGCTCCATGTAGATTTCTTCCGTCTTCAGCATACCGGCTTTAATGCCCTGTTCACTCAGGAACTTAATCAATGCTTTGTTCTTCGGCAAACATTTGTGGCTGCGGTACAGGGCGAGGAATCCTTCTTCCACTTCTTTCTTATCGTTGGATGCGATCAGTTTTTTTGCTTCAGACAAGTACTTGGTTGCCAATGCTTTCTGTGCTTCTACCAGACGCTCTACTAGCGGACGGAGCTGCTCGAACAGTTGGTCGTCACCTTTCGGCACGGGACCGGAGATAATCAGCGGAGTACGGGCGTCATCGATCAATACGGAGTCGACCTCATCGACGATAGCGTAGTTGTGCTGACGCTGTACAAGGTCTTTCGGGCTGATCGCCATATTGTCACGCAGGTAGTCGAAACCGAATTCGTTGTTGGTACCGAACGTGATGTCTGCCAGATATGCCTGGCGGCGTGCGTCGGAGTTCGGCTGGTGACGGTCGATGCAATCTACGCTCAAACCGTGGAACATATAAAGAGGGCCCATCCATTCGGAGTCACGTTTTGCCAGATAATCATTCACGGTAACCACGTGCACACCGTTTCCGGTCAGTGCATTCAGGAATACGGGGAGGGTAGCCACCAATGTCTTACCTTCACCGGTTGCCATTTCCGCAATCTTGCCTTTGTGCAGAACGACACCACCGAACAACTGTACATCGTAGTGTACCATGTTCCAGACCGTATCGTTACCACCGGCTATCCAGTGATTCTGATAAATGGCCTTATCGCCCTCGATGCGTACAAAGTCTTTTGTAGCAGCCAGTTGGCGGTCGAAATCAGTGGCGGTAACTACGATTTCTTCATTTTCCGTGAAACGTTTTGCAGTAGCCTTGACGATTGAGAAAGCAACGGGCAGTACTTCGTCCAGTGCTTTTTCGTATTTATCCAGAATTTCTTTTTCTATCTTGTCGATTTGTGCAAAGACTTCTTCGCGGTCTTCCAGTTCCAGGCTTTCGATACTCGCTTTCAGTTCTTCCACTTTCGCACGTTCGGCGGTAGCCGACTCATGGATATATTTTTTGAGTTCTTCCGTTTTGGCACGGAGTGCGTCGTTGTCCAGTTTCTCAATCTCCGGGTAAGCAGCTTTGATTTTCTCCACCCAGGGCTTGATTTCTTTCATGTCTCGCGTGGATTTGTTTCCGAAAATCGAGCTTAAAAATTCATTGAATCCCATTTGTATAAGTATGTTTATTATTTATCGAATTAAAATAGTTTGCGCAAAGTTACATTAAAATGCTGATTTATTTATGTTTTGCGCCCTGTTTTTGTGAGGTTTCTTTTACCGCAGGCCGGTAATAGGAGCAGATGTGCAGGCGTTGGGAGCCCGGATGCGCATAAAATGTGCCAGTGTAGGCGCGATATGGTCTATTGTTACAGGTGTCTGGATAACGGCCGGTTTCACGGAATGTCCCATGAAAATCAACGGTGAAGGGATATAAGAATGGCGTACCACTTTGTTTTCGCCGCCATTCTCGTTGACGATTGTCCACCCGGGGAGGACGTCGATTACGAGGTCTCCCGAACGTTTGCGGTGGTAACCGTTGCGTATTTTATAGATCTCTGGAGTCCATGAACCCAGTAGAAGCCGGTTGGCGGAATATGCCTCGTTCACTCCGCTGAACTGCATCAGGAATTCGGCGGACTTCTGTTGTATTTCCGTCAAGTTCAGTTCTTTCTTTTCCAGTAATTTATGGTTCAGATAGATTTGCTGGTTGTGGTGGGTTTCAACGTACTTTCCCTCACCGTATGTAGCCATGAGGTACATATTCAGCAAGGCGGCGCAGCGGTTGAGATAAAACTCTCCGCCGGGGATTTTGTATAATCCCGAATCGGGCGATTCGCTGTCCGTATAGCCGGTCGAAGTGACGAAAAGAAGCACGTTTTGTAGTCCTACCTTCTTGTCGAGCACGTCGAGCAGGTTGGCGATACTGCGGTCGAGACGTACGTATGTGTCTTGTATTTCCATAGCACATTCCTGTACGGATTTATGTGCGTAGTTGCCCGCATAATAAGTCAGTGCCAATAAGTCAGTAATATCGTCCATACCGATAGAACTTTTGTTGAGCGCTTCTTCGGCGAGTGCATTGACTTCATCGTTCACAAAGGGACTGGCGATGAACCGTCGGAACTTGTTGTTGCGGTCGTCGTCAAATTTATATTTGAAAAGCATATCCCGCCAATCTGGCAGGAAAGTGTACATCCCCCGCGGGAAAACCGGTTCCCATGTCATGCCGGCGATACGGAAATCGACAGCCTGGCGGTCGTTGTATTGACTTGCCCACCAGGGAAATTCTCCGTAGTAGGTTGTCCCGCTCCATTTTCCGGTATTGGGATTGAGCCAGAAAGCACCGTTTCCGGCATGTCCGGCGGCAAAAATGGCGGCGTCGCAGTTGGGGGCAATGGCGTATACAAGTCCCTTACCTTGTGTAGCTATTTTAAGCTCGTCGGCAATGGTGGAAGTCAGCAATTTGGTGGGGGCGACCGTCTGATCGGTGTAATATCCCATAAATGCCGTGTCGTCCGTGCTGTTGACGGGGCGGAGGGTGGCGGCGTCCATCCAGCGTTTGGAGATAATTCCGTTCATGGAGGGCGTCGTACCGCTATAAATGGCAGCTATGGCGGAAGCGCGGTCTACACCGCTGAAAGTATATTCGGCGTTATGGAACACTCTTCCCTCTTTCCAAAGACGTTTGAAGCCCTTCTCGCCGTAAAGTGACGAAAATGCTTCCAGATAGTCCGTACGTAATTGGTCGATCGTCAGTCCCACCACTAATTTAGGGGCGGCAGGTAGCGACTGGGCTTGCAGCCCGGTGAAGGTCAGTACGGTGATAAGGGAAGTTAGTAGTCCTTTCATTATTTCTTTTTAGATGTCACAATTAGATTGCTCACTGAACGTATCAGCAAACAGAGTGCCAAAGGTACAACAGCAAAGTCAAATCTTTGCGGAATTACCGGAAAAAGCACTATAAAAAGTGTTAAAATAATAAGATTTAAGGTCAAATACCAACATTTCTTCCCTTTTCGGACACAATATATGATGTAAGGAAGGAAAAGAAGCTGGCCCGGATGAAAGACAAATAACAGGAAATTGGAGCTGACAGCCGGGTGTTCGGAGAAGAGGGCCAGGAACGCAAGGATACATCCTGCGATACCTGCCGTACCGAACAATATGAGGTCGACTCCCCAGAGTCCTGTCCGTCGGCGGATGCCGTAAATGGTAGCGGCGGCGGTAAGTATAAAGAGGAGAAGAGCGGATTGCAGCGGAGTGGGTATCCAAAAGCTTTCATCTTCTTCGGGAGTGGCATCCACAATCAGTTCGCTGTCCGTTACAAGCGGGCGTTGAATGGAATCACCGGTAATTTGTGCGCCGGCAAATGCATCCATTAGATAGAACGGGGCAAACATCATCTGTCGCTGCGTGATAGGCCGATCGGCTTCGCTTCCGATACATAGATCAATGCCGAAACGTGCCCACGGATGTCCTTTGCAATATTGGTGGACGATCTCGCGGAAGGTACGTGAACCGTCTTGCGGTTCTACGGGATAAATCACTTTGCCTGCAATACTTTCTTCTATCTTGTCGCGGGGACGGGTGGCACAATTATCGTAAAAGAAATTATAACGGTACACCCGGTTTTCGGGGCGGTAATTTTCTTGTAACAAGCGGATTAGTTTGGTCTTTTCTTCGTTGTTCAGGTTAAGTGTCTGTTGCCATACGCTGCGTCCGAAATAGGCATATTCTCCTGCAAAATGAGGGTAGTCGATCACTCCCAGCCGGTAGTCCGTTTCTCCGAGTGAGAAGCGGAGAGCGAAGTTAGGGATGTCAAAGCTGAATAAGCCGTAATTGAATACGACGTCAATCCCTTGTGAGGGATTTTCGTAACGAATGGCAGTGTGTCCGAACAGGGTGTATATCACTTCTCCGGGAGCACAAGTCAGCAGGCTAAGACGGATAGAGTCATTGCTGTTGGCAGTTGTTTGTCCAATGGGCAGGAGCAACAGGAAAAGAGAGAAGATTACATATAAAAAAGACCGTTTCATCAGTAGGTTCGTTTTATTTTGGCAGCGAATATACAAAGAATTGTTGGATTCGTGAAACAGAGGCTCTGTTTTATCAAAATAGAGCCTCTGTTTGGGGTAAATAGAGCCTTCATTTGGGTGAAATAGAGCCTCTGTTTTACCGGAATTATACACGTAAAAGCGTGCCACTAACCGTGCTACCCCTTTTGCATGTATAATTGATTGTGAATTAGTGATTTATATCCTGCTGAAAAATGGAGGCGTGCCACCAACCGTGCATATATAAATAAAAATATATATTATTCTATATTATATAGTTCGCCCGACACACTTTTTTGAGAGAGAGAACAGAAGAAGAACCAAAAAAGAAGATAATTTCTCTCAGATGTTTCGATTTCTCTTTTTTTACTTTACCTTTGCGCCCGCTAAAAGATAAGAATGCATTGAATTTAATTATCGACATAGGAAATACCGCTGCGAAGGTTGCCCTCTTTGACGGTGGGGAAATGGTGGAAGTGCTGACCGAGTCCAATCAGTCATTGGATTGTCTGGAAGTTCTTTGTGCCAAATACCCGGTTGAGCAGGGAATTGTAGCTACCGTGATTGATTTAAGCGAACGGGTGCTTGCGGCTTTGGTCGCCTTGCCTTTCCCTTTGCTGTGGATCGATTCGAAGACTCCGCTTCCGGTCACCAACCTGTACGAAACTCCCGAAACACTGGGATACGACCGAATGGCTGCTGTGGTGGGAGCGAATGAGCAATATCCTCGTAGAGATATATTGGTAATTGATGCGGGAACTTGCATTACTTACGAGTTTATAGACTCGAAAGGACAGTATCATGGTGGTAATATTTCTCCCGGTATGCAGATGCGTTTCAAGGCACTCAACCAGTTTACCGGACGCTTGCCTCTTATTGACTCCAACGGGCGCAAACTCCCCATGGGGCGGGATACCGAAACGGCTATACGCGCCGGGGTGTTGAAAGGTATGGAATACGAAATTTCAGGTTATATTGAGTCTATGAAGCATAAATATCCTGAACTTTTGGTTTTTTTAACGGGCGGAGATGATTTTTCTTTTGATAGCAGCGTAAAAAGTATCATCTTTGCAGATAGATTTTTAGTGTTGAAAGGATTAAATAGAATTTTAAACTATAATAATGGTAGGATTTAAACACACGCTTTGGGCGCTATTGCTCACAATGGTTACCGGAATGGCAATCGCTCAAAATAATACAAACTCTCCTTATACACGATATGGCTATGGCGACTTGTCTGACCAGAACTTCGGAAACAGTAAGGCAATGGGAGGAATTGCTTTCGGACTCCGGGACGGAGCGCAGATCAATCCGTTGAATCCTGCTTCGTATACAGCCATTGACTCGTTGACTTTCCTATTTGAAGGGGGCGTCAGTCTTCAAAATATGAATATTAGTGGCGGTGGCGTGAAGCTGAACGCCAAAAACTCTAGTTTCGACTATCTGGCAATGCAATTCCGGTTACATAGGAGACTAGCGATGAGTATCGGTTTGCTGCCGTTCTCCAATGTGGGATATACGGTGTCGGATACTCAGACTGCGACAGATCCCGCAACTGGTAATACGACAGCTTATGCCAGAAATTATACAGGCGACGGAGGCTTACACCAACTATATGTCGGATTGGGTGTGAAGGTATTCAAAGATCTTTCAGTGGGTGTAAATGCTTCTTATTTCTGGGGGGATATAACCCGTTCGCGGACTATTTATTATCCGAATGTATCCGGGGCTTATAATTTTGTGCAACAGGCGACTGCATCTGTATCATCTTATAAGCTGGACTTTGGAGCACAGTATACAAAGGATATAGATAAGAAACATTCAGTGACGCTTGGTGTTGTATATTCTCCAAAAATAAAACTGGGGAATGATTATGATGTGACAACACAGTTGGTCTCTGATAGTACAGGTACGGTTGAAACTTCAACTAGCGTGGCGCCGGATGCTACATTGGCACTCCCTAATACGTATGGTGTCGGATTTACCTATAACTATGACAAACGCCTGACAATCGGAGTGGATTACAGTTTGCAACAATGGTCGAAAGCAGACTTTGGTGTAAGGACAACAGATGAATCCATACGTGGTGATTTTGATGAAACTTATGCTTATTGCGACCGTTCTAAAATATCTGTGGGTGCGGAATATATCCCTAACTTGCTGGGACGTTCTTATCTTGCTCACATAAAATATCGTTTGGGAGCTTATTATACGACCCCGTATTATAAGATCAACGGCAAGAAGGCTACCCGCGAATATGGTGTAACAGCCGGTTTCGGTCTGCCTGTTCCCCGTTCACGCTCTATCCTCAGTATCAGCGGACAGTTTGTTCGTATCAGTGGACAAGAAGCGACTTTTGTGAACGAAAATATCTTCCGCGTAAGTATCGGATTGACGTTCAACGAACGTTGGTTCTTCAAGCGTAGAGTAGAGTAATGCAAGAATTAAAAAGAGAAGAGAATAGACGACTATAATATTATACTAACAACTAAAATTTAGATACAATGAAAATTAAAACGCTTGTAGCTATGTTGTTCCTTTCGGCAGGGGCGACTACTGTGGTAGCACAGGATGCGACTAACTGTAATTCAAACAGTAGTATCTCGCATGAAGCTGTGCGTGCAGGTAACTTTAAAGATGCGTATACTCCTTGGAAAGCTGTGTTGGAAAACTGTCCGACACTCCGTTTCTACACTTTTACTGACGGATATAAAATTCTGAAAGGCTTAATGGCACAGATTAAGGACAGAAATAATCCGGAATATCAGAAATATTTTAATGAACTGATGAATACGCATGACTTGCGTATCAAATACACTGATGAATTCCTGGCTAAAGGTACGAAGGTATCTTCTGCTGATGAAGCTTTGGGTATCAAGGCTGTAGACTATATCGCCTTGGCTCCGAAACTGGATGTGAATCAGGCTTATCAATGGCTGAGCCAATCGGTTAATGCTGTAAAAGGCGAGTCTGCCGGAGCTACTATTTTCTATTTCCTGCAGATGTCTTTGGATAAACTGAAAGCTGATCCTGCTCATAAGGAACAATTTATCCAGGATTATCTGGCTGCTTCCGAATATGCTGATGCTGCCATTGCTGCTGAAACTAATGAAGCAAAGAAGAAAGCTCTGCTGGGTATCAAAGATAACTTGGTTGCCTTGTTTGTAAACAGTGGTACTGCTGATTGTGAATCACTGCAAGGAATTTATGGCCCGAAAGTAGAAGCTAATCAGACTGACCTCGCTTATTTGAAGAAAGTAATCGACATCATGAAAATGATGAAATGTACGGAAAGTGAAGCTTATTTGCAGGCATCTTTCTATGCTTATAAAATGGAACCGACAGCAGAGGCTGCTACCGGATGTGCATATCAGGCATTCAAGAAAGGTGATATCGACAGTGCAGTGAAATTCTTTGATGAAGCTATCAACCTGGAAACTGACAATATAAAGAAAGCGGAAAAAGCATACGCAGCTGCTGCTGTGTTGGCTTCTGCTAAGAAATTGTCACAGGCAAGAACTTACTGTCAGAAAGCTATCGGTCTCAATGAAAATTATGGCGCTCCGTATATCTTGATTGCCAACCTTTATGCAATGAGTCCTAACTGGAGTGACGAGTCTGCACTGAACAAGTGTACTTACTTTGTTATAATTGACAAATTGCAACGCGCAAAACAAGTAGACCCGAGTGTAGCTGAAGAAGCAAACAAATTGATCGGCAGATATTCTGCACACACTCCGCAAGCAAAAGACCTGTTTATGTTAGGTTACAAGGCTGGCGACCGTATTACTATCGGTGGCTGGATCGGAGAGTCTACAACGATTAGATAAACGTATGTTGCGAAAACGAAAGAACCGTTTGTTGCATAAAAGCATGAGCATAACAATTGTCTTAGGGACAATTGTTATGCTTCTTTTATTTCCCTCCTGTGGTGGCAAAAAGAAAATAACGGGAAGATCCTGGCAGATGGCATAGATATCACGGATTATACGCAGAGAAATATGTCACGGCTGCGGGGAGACCTTTTTTCCATGATATTTCAGGATCCGATGACATCACTCAATCCGACAATGACCATCGGGAAACAGATCGAAGAAGCTGTGCGGATCCATAATAAAAAAATGCCCAAAAAGCAGGTGAAAAAGAAAGTTCTTGAATTGATGCAGCTGGTGGAAATTGATGAGCCGGAAGTGAGAATTTCGCAGTATCCACATGAATTTTCAGGTGGAATGCGCCAGAGGGCAGTTATGGCAATCGCACTTGCAGGCAATCCCAAAATTCTGTTTGCGGATGAGCCGACCACGGCACTGGATGTGACGATTCAGGCTCAGATTCTTGATGTTTTTCGGAGAATCCAGAAAAAACTCGGGATGGCAACCGTTTTTATCAGCCATGATCTTGGGGTTGTAGCAGGGGTGGCAGATCGTGTAGCGGTTATGTATGCAGGAAAAATTGTGGAAATCGGAACAGCGGAAGAGATTTTTTATGATCCAAGGCATCCGTATACATGGGGGCTGCTGCAGTCTCTTCCGATTTTGTCCAGGGGGAAAGAATGGCTTCCGACATTACCGGGAATGCCTCCAACCCTGATCCATCCGCCAAAAGGTGATGCATTTGCAGAGAGAAATGCGTATGCGATGAGGATAGATTATGAAAAAGAGCCGCCCATGTTTCAGGTTACGGACACGCACTATGCAGCTACCTGGCTGCTGGATGAACGAGCTCCGAAAGTAAAGGCTCCGATTGGAGAACGAAAATATGGAAAATAACAGTTTACTGGATGTGCAGCATCTTTCGCATATGTTTCACCTGAAGAGAAAAATGACAGTAAAAGCGATAGATGATGTATCTTTTCAAATAAAAAAAGGGGAAATTTACGGACGTGAAGCAAGCTGTTTCCAGTTTTCTATATGGTAATAAGTCTGCCAGTTTTCTGGAT
>ENA-UEOR01001335-UEOR01001335.1-human-gut-metagenome-genome-assembly--contig:-NODE-1335-length-14732-cov-40.520710_pt1 | contig 14732 bp, 11 predicted proteins | sample MGYA00242887_ERZ507890 | MGnify/ENA primary metagenome ERZ507890 (study PRJEB26167, sample SAMN06115431) | human gut metagenome | host: Homo sapiens | place: China:Guizhou | collected 2014-10-21...
TGCAAAAATGATGTTTCGTTTGATATTCATAATTGGGTGTGTTTGAAATTCTACACCCAAATATACACCCAATATTTGGAATAGCAAAAGATATTCAGAAAGATTTAGATTTACTATGTACTCCAAATAGTGCTTGATTATTAATGATTTGCAATTTTATGATATTTCTTGAATATGTAGGTTCGAGAGCCTGTCTCTCCGCAAAAGTAGAAAAGTTAAAGTTGTAGATTCTTGAATTTGAACAATTCAAGAATTTTTCTTTTTCCAGCACTTATCTGTATGGATGATAATGCGGAAAGTGGTGAATACAAAAGGTGAATAAGAAACAGTACCCATAGTTCAGGCAGATTGATTTTATAATGGATGTAAAAACAATCTAATCGGGATATTATTATGGATATAAATTGATTGACGCAAAGGCTGGAAAAGTATAGCTTATGCTCAATGAATCATTTATGAAGGATCCCTTTCAAAATCCTTCACGACAACACATTGAAAAACAATGTATTGTGTAAATATGAAGGATTTGAAGGATTTCCCGGTATTTTTTTATTTAAATAGGTTTTATGATAACTCCAATCCCAGTGCTTCTTTTAATTTCAGCAGATTCGGGTTTTTCTTGCTCATCATCTGGAAACGTTCCACATGGCTGTAAGCACGGATGTTCTCGGTAGGGGCACTGACACGTACCGTCATGGTAATTTTCCGGTTGTGCAGACGTTCGCGTAAGTGATTCTGAACCGATGGTATCAATTGTACCATATATTTTTCCACCATATCATTGTCTACTGTCACTTCAAAAGTCGTGTCATTCAACAAATGCGGATGCATGTTCATCATTCGTGCGGAGTTAGCCTTCTCTTCCTTGGGCAGGGCGGCTGCAAATTCACGCCAGTAATAGTCCAGATCTTTTTCATTGAAAATATAATCTTCGTATGTGGCATCGTTTTGGGCAGCGGTGCTTGCCGCTTTTGCTTCTTGCTTCTCCGCGGCTTGCTGTTCGTGCAAAGGACGGCGCAGGGATATACCGAGTGAGCCCGCCTTGAACACCGGGATTTTTTTCTCTTCTCTGGTCTGAGGCAGCGGGCTTGGACGGCTTGCGTTCATACTGCCGGCTGTACTTGTACCCTGTGGCTGAGGAGCGGCGGTTGCTGCGGTCTGTGCAGCGGCAGTTTTAGCCTGAGGCTGTGGCTGCGTGGCGGCTGTGGAAGCCGCTTGCTGCGTAAATAGGGGTTTTAATATCTTCTTAGGGCCACGCCCACCACTTGCATCATCGGCGTCGGGCAGAGTGAGTTGGGCGCATTGAATCAGTGTCAGTTCTACCAGCAGACGTTTGTTTTTGCTTGCACGATAGTTCAGGTCACAATCATTGCATAGCTTCATGGCACGGTACAGGAATTTCTGGTCGCATTTTTGTGCTTGTTCTTTATAGCGGTCGCGGATACCGGCGCCTACTTCCAGCAATTGCAGGGTGGAAGGGTCCTTGCTCACCAGCAAATCCCGGAAATGAGAGGATAGTCCGGTGATGAAATGACTGCCGTCAAATCCTTTTTTCAATACGTCGTTAAAAAGCAGCATGGATTCGGGAACTTTGTTTTCAAGCAACAAATCGGTCAGCTTGAAATAATATTCGTAATCCAAGACATTCAGGTTTTCAATCACACTTTTGTAAGTGATGTTCCCACCTGTGAAGCTGACTACCTGGTCGAAGATGGAAAGAGCGTCGCGCATACCACCGTCGGCTTTCTGTGCGATGACAGTCAGGGCTTCGGGTTCGGCGTTGATATGTTCCAGTTTGGCAACGTATTGCAGATGGTCGATAGTGTCTTTGATGCCGATGCGGTTAAAGTCATAAATCTGGCAACGGCTCAGAATAGTCGGCAGTATCTTATGCTTTTCCGTTGTGGCAAGGATGAAGATGGCATGATGAGGCGGTTCTTCCAATGTTTTCAGAAAAGCATTGAAGGCGGCTTGCGACAACATATGGACCTCATCAATGATATATACCTTGTACTTGCCGATTTGTGGCGGGATACGTACCTGCTCAATCAGCGAACGGATATCTTCTACCGAGTTGTTGCTGGCGGCATCCAGCTCATGTATGTTGTAAGAACGCTGTTCGTTGAATGCCAGACAAGACTCACACTGATTGCAGGCTTCTCCTTCGGCAGTGGGGGTCTGGCAGTTGATGGTCTTGGCAAAGATACGTGCACACGTTGTTTTTCCCACTCCACGCGGTCCGCAGAACAGGTAGGCATGTGCCAGCTTGCCGGTGGCAATAGCATTTTTTAAGGTGATGGTCAACGCGTGTTGCCCTACAACCGATTCGAATGTAGCGGGACGGTATTTTCGTGCCGATACGATATAATTTTCCATAAGCGGAGTTCTTTTTTCTAATATGAGTTCTGCAAAAGTACATAAATTATCCGTTTTTATGGGTAGGATTGCTTGAAATATTTCTATCTTTGCAAAAATCAAAAAAGGGATTCTTTGTATGAGCAAATTGCTGACTATTTGGAACTACATCCGGCGCCATAAGTATATGATTACGGTGCTGATCTTTATTGTAGTTATTGGTTTTCTGGATGAGAACAGCTTGATTCAGCGGGTAAAGCATCGCAGTGAGATCAGCGCGCTGAATAGTGAGATAGAGAAATATAGAAAGCAATATGAGGAAGATACGGAGAAACTGAAGGAACTGACCACGAATCCTGAGGCTTTGGAGAAAATAGCACGCGAGAAGTATTTGATGAAGAAGCCTGACGAGGATATTTTTGTGTTTGAAGAATGAGTAAATCTTATAATATAATTTCGATGGCAGGGGCAGTCCTGCTGCTGGCAGGTGCGGTGTTGCAAATCACCCGGTGGGAGCTTGCGCCTTATCTGTATACGCTGGGTGCTGTGATGTTCGGCTATGTGCAGGTCATGGGGAATCGTTATGATGGAAGGAATTTTATCATCAAGCGTTTGCGTAGACAGCAGATTTTCGGGGCTGTCGCACTGGTCTTTACAGGAGTATTGATGTTTACCATGAAACGTAACGAATGGATTGTTTGTCTTTCCATTGCCGCTGTCCTGGAACTTTATACGGCTTTCCGTATTCCGCAGGAGTTGGAGAAGGAAAAACGTTAAGGAACCAGTGTCATTTTTTGTCCGCGTTTATAGAGGCTTATCTTGTGAAAAATAGGAGAACGCGGACGACACTTGTTACGTGTGGTCCGCGTTCTAAAAAATAGTTGTCCGGTATTGTTATTCCACAATGGTCATTTCATCTACCAAGTGTTTCGCTCCTGCAAACTTATCAATAATAAATAAGGTATAGCGGATATCCACACAGGCTGCACGTTGTAACTGGGGATTGTAAGCAATGTCACCGGTCAGTCCTTCGTAGTTGCGGTCAAAGCCGGTACCGATCAATTCCCCTTTGTTATTGAAAACGGGGGAGCCGGAATTACCTCCTGTATTGTCTGTTCCTGTAACAAAACAGATGGGCATTTCACCATTTTTCATGGCATAGCGCCCGAAGTCTTTCTTGTTATACAAGTCCTTCAGTTTGGCCGGAACCACGAATTCATAGTTGTTCGGATCCTCTTTTTCCATCACTCCTTTCAACGTGGTGTAATAGTTGTATTCCATACCGTCTTTGGGGCTGTATGAACCTACTTTACCATAAGTGAGACGTAACGTGGAGTTGGCATCCGGATAAATAGGAGTGCCTTCATGCTGTTTCAGCTTCATCATACCCTCTACCCAGGTTTTATGGGCCAGATTATAAGCATCGGTTTCGGCTTTCATGGCTGCATCGGTATCTGCATAACCTTGGTCTACTGATTTGGCATATTGCACCATCAGGTCATTTTCCAATGTCTTGGCATCCGGCTTTGCCACAAAGTTGTCAAAGGCTTCACGGCTTCGGAAGATGGATGTATCAAAACAAGCATCGACAAAGGCGTCAATGTTTCCTTTGAATTCTTTGTCTATTACTTTAAAGATGCTGATGCGCTGTTCGGCCGGAATTAATTCTGCGTAAGTCTTCAGCAAAGCTTTGGAAACTTTACGGTCTATTTCGGGATTATAGTCTTTATTGAAAAAATTATCGGCTTGTTTGATCAGTGTGCTTAATGCATGATCCAGCGGATTGATTTCTTTAGTAGCATGAGGTACTTTATATCCTTTTTCCAATGCTTGCAGGACTTTGTCTGTGGAAGGAATCTTATAGAATTCCGTTCCCAGTTTGCAAACTTCGTAAATGGCTTGCTGATGATATACGGCATCCCGGCGTTTGCTCACGATTTCCCGGATAGCATCGAAGGCTTTCTGGTAGGCGTCAGTACCCGTCTCACGTCCGTAAGCCAGAAGCTTTTCCTGTTGTTTCTTTTTCGTATCAAGTACTTTCAGCTGAACCAGTCCTTCGTTCATACCGATAGCATTCTTCCAGTAATTGGCTGACGAGGCGTATTTGCTGGCATACTGGATGCGTACTTTATCACTTTTCAGCATCTCTTCCAGCAGATTATTCAATCGTACGGTGCGGACGGTCTTACGCATGAAGTTGGTAGTCTGCATACGTTCTTCCACTTCGTCCGAAATCATGTATCGCCAGTTGCGTCCGGGAAATCCCATTACGAAAGTGAAGTCTCCCTCTTTGATTCCTCCCAGGTTGATGGTCAGATGTTTTTTCACCTTCAAGGGTACATTGCTTTCGTTATAGTCAGCAGGTTTACCGTCGGGTGTTGCATAAATGCGGAACATGGAGAAATCGCCACAGTGACGGGGCCACATCCAGTTATCGGTGTCAGCTCCGAACTTTCCGATGGAAGAAGGAGGAGCGCCTACCATACGGACGTCTTTATAGATGGTCTTTATAAACAAGTAATAGCGGTTGGCTCCGTAGAAAGGCTTTAGTTCCAAAGCGGTGAACGGAGTGATCTCTATATTTTCTTGTTCGGCAAAACGTTTGGCTACTTTGCTCAGATAGGAGGGGGACAGGTAGTTCAATCCTTCCGGGTCCTCATCTTTGGCCAGTTGTTCCTTTACATAAGGAGTGACGTCCAGAATTCTGTCTATGAAGGTGACAGTCAGCCCCTTGCAGGGAAGTTCTTCTTTGCGGCTCATAGCCCAGAAGCCGTCAGTCAGATAGTCGTGTTCTACCGAACTGTGTTGCTGGATATAGCTGTAACCGCAATGATGATTGGTCAGCACAAGACCTTCGGCAGAAATGATTTCACCGGTACAACCACCTCCGAAATGCACTACAGCATCCTTCAGGCTGATGCTGTCCGGACAATATACTTTATCAATGCTGATATCCAGTCCCATATCATACATGGTGGCCGCATTCTGTTCTTTCAGATCAGTCAGCATCCACATCCCCTCGTCGGCATGGCCGGCAAGGGTTGTGAAAGTAAATAGCGAGAGTAATAGTATCTTTTTCATTATTCAACAATAGTCATTTCGTCAATCAGGTGTTTGCATCCGCCCAATTTGTCGATGATGAATAATACATAACGTATATCCACTGCGATACAACGCTGTAAGTTGTTGTCGAAATTAATGTCACCACTCAGTGATTCCCAGTTGCCGTCAAAAGCGGCACCGATGAGTTCGCCGTTACCGTTGATGACGGGAGAACCTGAATTACCGCCGGTAATATCATTGGTAGTCAGGAAACAAGCAGGCATATCACCGTTGGGCAATGCATAACGTCCAAAATCTTTTGCTTCATACAATTCTTTCAGTTTGGCGGGAACAACAAATTCCGGATTGGTAGGATCCTCTTTTTCCATGACACCTTTCAGCGTAGTGTAGTATTTATAGTGTACGCCGTCTTTGGGATTGTATGATTTCACATTGCCGTATGTCAGACGGATGGTGAAGTTGGCATCCGGAGCTTTGGGTTCCGGTGAATACATTTCACACAGGCCGCGTACATAAGTTTTGTGTAATAAATCCATGCCTTTCATCGATTCTGCCAGTTCGTTTCCCAGCTTATCCATCAAGTCATATTTAGCCCGTACGTATGCAGTCATAGGATCTTTTTCTATGGCTTTCACGGTAGGTTTCTTGATGAATTTATTGAAATTCGCTTCGTTGGAGAAGATGGAATTGTCATAACAATGGTCTACGTATGCGTCATAGTTACCTTTAAAATCCTTCTGGATGGTAGTATAGAAGGCAGGTAAAGCATCGGCAGGAACCATTTCGGCATACAGGGGCAACAGAGCTTTGGCCACTTTGCGGTCTACTTCGTGATCGTAGTCTTTGTTATGTATATCGGCATATACTTTTTTCAGCGTTTCAATATTTTTATTAATCGCTTCTTTATCTTTATTTTTGATTGCGTCTTTCAGCTTGTCCAGAATCAGATAAGGAGTGCCGAATTCTATACCTCCTTGAAAGACTTCACGGAAACAGGTGTAGTTATAAAGAATAGGATTACTCTTTTCGATGGCGGCATCAATTTCGCTGACTACTTTTTCATAATCAGTGTTGCCTTTGGCTTTAGCAAATGCTGCGAACTTGGCTTCCTGTTCTGCTTTTGTTTCCAATACCTTGTTGTCGATAATGGCTTTATTCATGCCGATAGAGTTTTTCCAATAGTTGCTGGAACCTGCATATTTGCTGGCGTATTGGATACGTACTTTGTCACTGGCAGCCATTTCTTTCTTCAGTACATCCTGACGCACACCACGTATGCGGATACGGGGTTCGTTGGTGGAATGCATCCGTTGTTTCACTTCACTTTGAGTCAGATAGCGGTTGGTGCTTCCGGGGAATCCCATAATCATGGCATAGTCACCCTCGTTAATACCTTTCAGTGAGATAGCCAGATGCTTTTTGGCTTTCAGAGGAACATTGTTTTCATTATATTCTGCCGGTTCGCCGTTGGCATCCGCATAAATGCGGAAGACGGAGAAGTCGCAAGTATGGCGGGGCCACATCCAGTTGTCTGTTTCACCACCGAATTTACCGATGGATGAAGGCGGAGCGGCAACCATGCGTACGTCGCTGTAGGTTTTCAGATAAATCAGATAGAATTTATTGCCTGCATAGAAAGGCAGAGCTTGTGCGCTGATACCTGCTTTTCCGTTCAGGTCACTGGCTTTCAGTTCCTCGTCGGCCAGTTTTTTCAGGAAGTCGTATTCAAAGGTTTCCTCTTCTTTTACTTCGCCTGATTTTACTTTATTGTTTACTTTATCTGTGACATCGACAATGCGTTCTACAAATTTGAACTTCAATCCCGGAGTCGGTAGCTCTTCTTTGCGGCTTTTTGCCCAAAAACCGTCAGTCAGGTAGTCATGTTCTACCGAGCTATGTTGCTGTATCGCTCCGTAGCCACAGTGGTGGTTGGTCAGGATCAGTCCGTCCGGTGAGATGATTTCACCGGTACATCCTCCTCCGAAAATGCCTACTGCATCTTTTAATGAAACGCGGTTCGGGTTATAAATGTCGTCTGCTTCCAGCAGTAAGCCTTGTGCTTTCATGCGGTCTGCCAAATGCTGCTCTTGCATCAGTTGCAACAGCCACATACCTTCGTCTGCCTTCGACGGCAAGAATGCTACACACATCAATGCGAGCAATAAAAGTTTGAATTTTTTCATGTTGTGTACTAATTGTTATTTCTTTATCCTTATATCGGTTACAAAAATAGAAAAAAAGAGGGAACTTTGCACTATAAATTGCCTTCTCGGTAATAATCTTCTATTTAGTTTTAAATTTTAATAAAATATTTTTGTCACTAAATTATAGATTGTACCTTTGTATGCGAAAAATAGTAATGGGGCGTAGATAAGCATGAATAAACTTTTTTTCTCTGTGGTATCTTTATTGGCTTTTACTTCATGTGCCAGTGAGTATAAGATAGAAGGTAGTTCTTCTGTTTCTCGTCTGGATGGGAAAATGCTATTTGTAAAAGTTCCTAGTGGAGACCGGATGCTGAGTATTGATTCGGCAGAGGTAATTCATGGAATGTTCAAGATGGAAGGTATAACCGATTCTACTTCAATGGCATCCTTGTATATGGATGATGAGAGCATCATGCCTTTTGTCATTGAAAAAGGGAAAATATCCATCAGTATTGATAATGCCCGTATTGTAGTTACCGGAACTCCGTTGAATGATCGTCTGTATGATTTTGTGGGAAAAAAGACTTCTTTGGATGACAGAGCATACGAGTTGGAGCGTCAGGAGAGCCGTATGATTATGGATGGAAAAGCACCGGATGAAATTCAACGTGAGATAACGAGAGAACGTGAGAAACTGGCTGCTGAAATGAATGCATTGGCTAAGGAGTTTATCCAGAAGAATTATGATAATGTATTGGGACCGGGTGTTTTCATTATGTTGTGCAGCAATTTTCCTTATCCTGTCATGACTCCCTTGATTGAGGAAATTATAGAGGAGGCTCCTGACCGATTTAAAAATAACTCCTTGGTAAAGGATTATGTGACAGTAGCCCGTTCGAATATGGAAAAATTAAAAGCTCCCCATTAATGAGGAGCCTTTTTTTATCTGTCTTGGTCTGGATTGTCTATTTTTCCTTGATATTTTTCAGGTAAGTCTTTCTCAATTTCCCTGTAAGCCTCTTCCATGGTTGCTTTGATGTTTTCCATTCCCTGGCTTTGCGGATAAATGGGCTTATGTACGACTAATGTCATAGGATGCCAGGATACAAAACCGCCGGTACGGGGAAGAATATTAAAGGAGCCGATAATAGTGAGTGGTACTACGGGAAGTTGCAAATCATCTGCCAGTTGGAAAGCACCTTTCTTAAAATATCCCATGTGCCCGGTAAAAGTACGTGCACCTTCGGGAAATACCACTAGAGAAGTTCCATCCTGTAGTACGTGACGGGCATGTTCTATGGTTTCTATTACCTTCTTGGGACCGGATTTATCAACGAATATATGTCCGGCAGCTTCACAGGCTTTGCCGACGAAAGGCATTTTGCGCAGACTTTTTTTCATCATCCATTTAAAGTTTCGTCCCAGAAAACCATAAATCAGGAAGATATCGAAAGAGCCTTGATGATTGGCTACAAACACATAGGATGTTTTTTTAAGTACTTCCGGATGTCCTACTACCTTGACAGGAATAAGTAATACATAGCAGAAAAGCTGTGACCATATTTTTCCCGGATAATATCCCCAAAAATGCGGATTGCCTATCCATGAACCAATAATGGTAACTATTGCTGTAAGTATGGTTAATACCAGCAAAATGGGAAGTGCTATGAATAGTTGGTATAAAATATATAGTACTTTCATTTGTCTGAATTTTAGTTGTACAAAGATAGAAAAACTATTTTATATTTTATGTAACGTGATTACTGTAATTTCCGGCCATGCTCCAAGGCGCATAGGGAACATCAGGTAGCCCAAACCAATATTGACAAACAAGGATTGTTTTCCTTCCTGGTATAAACCGTTGTGTTCGGGATATACGAATTTAGCAGGAGAGAAGCCAAACAGGCTGAACTGCATTTCATGGGTGTGGCCTGAAAGCATTAGCTGTACATCACTTTCCGGCAAGACTTCTCTGTGCCAATGAGTGGGGTCATGGCTCATTAATATTTTATACATTCCTTCCGTTCCTTTTAATGCTTTCTGCAGATCTCCATAATTGGGAAATGGGGGATTTCCGCTGTTCTCTACACCTGCCAGGGCTATACTGTCTCCATGATGATGTAGAATGACATGATCGTTATTGAGTATTTTCCATCCCATGGCAGCCTGTTTGGATTTCAAGCTGTTCAGGTTGGCTTCTTGAGCTTCTTCCGTTTCCCATTTTATATAAGGGGAATAGTCATGGTTGCCTAAAACGGAATACACTCCGTCTTTTCCTTTTATCTGTTCTAGAATAGGGATAAATTCGTCCAATTCCGTTGCCACGTTATTGACCAGGTCACCTGTAAAAAGTACCAGGTCGGCATGTTGTGCATTAATAAGGTTTACAGCCTTCTGTAAAGCAGCACCGTTGCCAGTCCAGCTGCCGGAATGGATATCAGATATTTGTACAATGCGGTAGCCGTCAAAGCCGCTGGGAAGTTCATCGGAACTGATGGTTACCTCCCTGATTTGAAAATGCTGTTTTCCTTCGGTTGCTCCATATATTACATATATTAACGAGGCTAAAGCCAATCCTCCTGCTACATATCCTCCATACAGTTTTTTGCCGGAGATGATATATAGGAGCTTCATAAACAGGATAACAATGACGAAAAGTGCCTTGGGTACGGAGAAACAAAGAAAAATCAATAAGAAATTGCTAAGTCGCTGCATGGAATCCGGACGTGGCTCATGTATAGAAAAGACTAATGTCATTCCCAATAAAAGAAACAGACTGGGAAGCCAATAAGCCCAATGTGTCCATTTTTGGGAAACACGGCGTATATATGCCTTGTATATATACATATCGGGCAATATCAGTAGCAGTAGAAAAAACAGAAATAACTTTATCAGCATCATAATTTATTCGTTTTTTATAGATTGGCGGCGAGAAACTTTTTAGTTTCTTCTATACTCATGCCCCGGCGGGCGGCGTAATCTGCCAATTGGTCTTCACCTATTTTTCCGATGGAGAAATAGCGGGAAGCCGGATGGGCAAACATGAGTCCGCATACAGAGGCATGGGGCTTCATCATACCATTCTCGGTCAATGAAATTCCTATTTGCTTCATATCCAGCAACTCGTCTAATAGGAAATTGACGGATTGGTCGGGCAAGGAAGGATAACCTACGGCAGGACGTATCCCTTGATATTTTTCATTATGCAGGTCTTTTACGCTTAGGTTTTCATCAGGTGCATATCCCCAAAGTTTTTTGCGTACATCTTCGTGTAGTTTTTCGGCAGTAGCTTCCGCCAGTCTGTCGGACAATGTTTGCACTAACATACGTTTGTAATCGTCTTCTGCGATCAGATTGGGTGCCAGACGTTTAGCACCCGGATAGATGATAGTTGTCGGTTTGTCGGCCACTTCGATCAAATCGAGGGCTATATCCGGGACGTCGGCATAGGAAGCTATTTTCCCTGCATCGTCCAACAATACAAGCATCGATTTGTTGTCGGCCCGTTTTTTGATGTCATAAATCCGTTTGACAGCTTCCGGATTAGTGGCGTCACAACCCAATCCCCAGATCGTATCGGTCGGATAAAGAATTACACCTCCGTTTTTCAGGATTCCCAGCGTTTTCCGGATTTCCTCTTTGAGTTTATCGTTCATATAATATAGATTTCAAAGGGCGAAAATACGAAGTTTTTCGTTTGTTTTTCGGCTATGAAGGGATTATTTTTCAGTTTAGTTGTGGAATAGTTGGTGGGTATCCGGAGGAAAATATATATTTACACTGTTTTTCTTAAAAAGTTGTTCGGTGGAAGGTGTGACATTGGATATGGAACGTTTCAGGCAAGGAGATAGCTTGATTTTCAAGACCGTTTTCGATGGTCTGTATCATTCGTTGTGCCTTTTTACCAACCGGTTTTTAAATAATCTGGATGCTTCAGAAGATATTGTGCAGGAAGCCTTTTGTGCACTTTGGAATCATCGGGAAGAAATGGAATCAGTTATACACATTAAATCTTTCCTTTATTCCGTGACCCGCAATACTGTCTTGAATTATATAAAACATCAAAAAATCAGGTTACGTTACGAGCAGAGTTTGCACGATTTAGAAGACAAAACTTTATTCGAATATTTCATTATAGAGGAAGAAGTGGAGCGGATATTGCTTAAAACCCAGGAAAATCTTCCGCCCAAATGTAAACGAATTTTCATTCTTGCCATACAAGGCAAAAACAATGATGAGATTGCCAAAGAACTGAATATTTCTGTCAATACCGTAAAAACTCAGAAAAAAATAGCCTACAGAACGCTCAAAGACTACATTTACGAAATCACCTGCCTGCTCTTTTTGCTTCAGAAATGAAGTTTTCTAAACAATTTTTTTTCATTTTTTCACCCACCATATCCGCTTAGTTGTATTACATAAAAAGCGGAAAGAAAATGAAATATTCGAAATACCCATTTTACATCTCACAACTGATAATAAAAAGCCTGAAAGGGCAATTGACGGAAGCCGAGCAAGAGGAGTTGGACCGTTGGTTAACAATAGAGGCAAATCGCGTGTTGTATCTTTCGTTATCCCGAAGAAATTTGGATGACAAGAAAAATCTGTATGGACAGTTACATCCGGAGCGGACTTGGGAACGCCTGGAAAAACGGCTGTATTTAAGAAAGAGATCTTATTTCCGGAACATAATCCGTTATGCTGCTGCTGTTTTGTTATTAGCTATGATCAGCACTGCCGTTTACCTGTATTGGAAACAGTCTCCTTCTGTTTCTATCCCCATGGTTTGGCAGACGGAACCGCTTCCGGGTTCAGCCAGGGCATTTTTGGTTTTTGCATCCGGAGAAACGGTAAATCTGGAAGATGAACGGAACTTCTCTCCACAACAAGATTCTGACGTCAGATTGGATAACAAAGACAACACCCTGACCATCAAATCCGGTCAACCGGCTTCGGTTGCCACGGAAGAGTATCAGACCCTTGTCGTGCCGAGGGGTGGGGAATACAAGCTCGTTCTTGAAGACGGAAGTCGCGTTTATCTGAATTCCAACACAAAGTTGCATTTTCCGTTGGTCTTTGCGGGCGAAAAGAGAGTTGTTCATTTAGAAGGAGAAGCCTATTTTGAAGTAGCTTTCGATTCTCTGAAACCTTTTATCGTAATGACCGGGGGAATGGAAGTCCAGGTATTAGGCACTAAATTCAATATCAAAGCATACACCGATGATCAGGCTATATTCACTACTCTTGTTTCCGGTTCTGTACAAATAAAGGAGCGTGAATCGGCGCATACTGCGCTGTTGCGTCCCGATGAACAATGTATTTATACTACCCACGATGGCCGGATGCGGATTCATACGGTCGACCCGCAAGTTTCTTTAGGATGGATACACGGGCGTTTTGTCTTTGAAAACGAGACATTGGAAGAAATATTAAAACAACTCGGACGTTGGTATGATGTGAAAATATTCTTCCGGGATCCTCAGGTTGCCGGCTATCGCTTTACCGGAAATGTAGGACGTTTCGACCAGATCTCTACCCTTCTCCGCATGATAGAGAAAGCCTACGATATTTCCTTTACTATTAGCGATGACACGGTGATAGTGTCTAAAAAATAGTGTGCGAATTAATACTAAACATTTTGAATTATGAAAAAAATCCGATTAACCATGAAGCTATTGTTATTCTTTAGCTTGGCCTTGGTGTTGAACACTTCGGCTATCCCGAGTAAGGCACAGCAGACGAAAGTGTCGCTGAACCTGAAGGACAAACAGTTGACCGAAGTATTAAAGCTGATACAACAGCAAAGCGGTTTCAACATTCTTTACAGTAATGAGCTGGTGAAAAACAATCGTATGGTAAGTCTTCGTATTGATAGTGACGATATTCACGAAGTTATGCGGGCTTGTCTGCAAGGGAACGCGCTGGACTATGAAATTCAAAACAACACCATCATTATCAAAGCACTTGCAGCCGCACCTCAGGTGCCGCAAGTAGTGAAAGTACGGGGGCATGTTATCGACGCCAAAACCGGACAACCTATGCCGGGGGTTACTGTTGTTGCCATGGACGGAGGCGGTGCCGTAACGGGTGCTGCTACCGATGCCGATGGGTTGTTCACTGTGAATTTGCCGGAAGATATTCGGGAACTGACCTTCACTTTCGTCGGTTATAAGTCCGTCACGCTTCCCGTCCAGACCGATAAAGAGATGACCGTACGCCTGGAAGAGGAAGTCGCTGAGATGGACGAAGTTGTGGTGAACGGCTATTTCACCAAATCCAAAAACAGTTACACCGGTGCAGTAAAAACCATCACCAACGACCAATTGAAATCGGTTTCAAATACCAATATCATTGCAGCTATCAGCGCTCTGACTCCGGGATTGAACTTAGTGGAGCGTAGTGATCTCGGTTCTAATCCCAATCGCGTGCCTGAACTTTTATTACGTGGTATGAGTTCTTTCTCTTCCGGCACGCGTGTTGTGAACCAACCCACCATTATGCTGGACGGGGTGGAAATCAGTATGGAAGAATTATATGACCTCGACATGAACGAAATCGAGAACATCACCGTACTTAAAGATGCCTCCGCAACTGCTTTATACGGAAGCCGCGCCGCCAATGGTGTCATCGTCATCGAGCGTAAAAAACTGGCAGAGGGAAATATCCGGGTCAATTACAACCTTACCGGTAACGTCCAATTCCCTTACCTGAAAGATTACGATCTCTTGAATGCCCGGGAAAAACTGGAATATGAAAAACTTTCCAGACTTTATACCCCAGAACAGGACCGTTGGGGCAGTGTGGATATGGATAAAGAACAATATCGTCTCGATCAGCTATACAACGAACGATACAAAGAAGTAGCCCGTGGAGTAGACAGCGACTGGCTTTCACAGCCTGCCCGCACGGCATTCTCCCATGACCATTCCTTGCGCATCTACGGAGGAGCGTCCAACATCCGTTACGAACTGTCCGGACGTTTCAACAATACGCAAGGAGTCATGAAAGACGACTATCGCCGCCGGTATGCTCTCGGGTTCAAATTGGAATACCACTTGCCCAACCAACTGACTTTCTCCAATCGTACCAACTACAACTAAAACCTGATCAAAAGTAACCTTCTCACCAGCTTCAACGCCAAGCTTTTCAATGGTAATGATATCGCCT
>ENA-UEOR01001340-UEOR01001340.1-human-gut-metagenome-genome-assembly--contig:-NODE-1340-length-14707-cov-16.593506_pt1 | contig 14707 bp, 8 predicted proteins | sample MGYA00242887_ERZ507890 | MGnify/ENA primary metagenome ERZ507890 (study PRJEB26167, sample SAMN06115431) | human gut metagenome | host: Homo sapiens | place: China:Guizhou | collected 2014-10-21...
AGTCTAATTTTATTCGAATAAAAAAATGAGCACAGAAAACGAAGAATGGCGCGAAAATTCTTTCAATGAAGAGAATACAGGTGCCGGCCGTGATGGTAACAGGTCTTACAACAGAGAAGGTGGAGAACGTCCGTATCGTCCTTCTTACAACCGTGAAGGTGGGGATCGTCCGTATCGCCCGCGATTTAATCCGAATAGTGAAGGTGGAGAGCGCCCACAGCGTTCTTATGGTGAACGTTCTTATGATCGCCCCCAACGTCCTTCTTACAATCGTGAAGGTGGAGACCGTCCGTATCGTCCTCGCTTCAATAGCAACAATGAAGGAGGCGAACGTCCGCAACGTCCTTACAACCGCGAAGGTGGTGAACAACGTTCTTATGATCGTCCTCAACGTCCTTCTTACAACCGTGAAGGTGGAGACCGTCCGTATCGTCCGAGATTTAATCCGAACGGCGAAGGTGGCGATCGTCCGCAGCGTCCTTACAATCGTGAAGGTGGCGAGCAACGCTCTTATGGCGACCGTCCGTACCGTCCCCGTTTTAACAGTGGCGAAGGTGGCGACCGTCCTCAGCGTCCTTATAACCGCGAAGGTGGTGATCGTCCATATCGTCCCCGCTTCAACAGTGGTGAAGGTGGTGGCTACCGTAATAACAACGGTGGTGGCTATCGTCCGAGATTTAACAATGACCGTTCGCAGGGTGGCTATCGTCCGCGTCCGCGTACCAGTGATTACGATCCGAATGCTAAGTATAGCATCAAGAAGCAGATTGAGTACAAGGAACAGTTTGTTGATCCGAACGAACCGATTCGTCTGAATAAGTTCTTGGCTAATGCCGGTGTTTGCTCACGTCGCGAAGCTGATGAGTTTATCACAGCAGGTGTGGTTTCTGTAAACGGTGAAGTAGTAACTGAATTGGGTACAAAGATCAAACGCTCGGATGTGGTGAAGTTCCACGATGAACCGGTAAGCATCGAACGTAAGGTATACGTACTGTTGAATAAGCCGAAAGATACGGTTACTACATCGGATGATCCGCAGGAACGCCGCACGGTAATGGATCTGGTAAAAGGCGCTTGCAACGAACGCATTTATCCGGTAGGGCGTCTTGACCGCAACACGACTGGTGTACTTCTGTTGACAAATGACGGTGACCTGGCTTCCAAGCTGACACACCCGAAATTCTTGAAAAAGAAAATATATCATGTTCATCTGGACAAGAACCTGACAAAAGCAGATATGGATCAGATTGCAGCCGGCGTACAGTTGGAAGACGGTGAAATCCATGCAGATGCTATCAGCTACACAGATGATTTCAAGAAAGACCAGGTAGGTATCGAGATTCACTCCGGCAAGAACCGTATCGTTCGCCGTATTTTCGAATCACTGGGATATAAAGTAGTAAAACTCGACCGTGTATTCTTTGCCGGACTGACCAAAAAAGGTCTGCGCCGCGGAGACTGGCGTTACCTGTCGGAAGCAGAAGTAAACTACCTCCGCATGGGGTCGTTTGAGTAATATATAATATTGTATTAAAAAAGTTTTATGGAAAAGATTGGTAGAACAAAAATTGTTGATCTGTTGAAGCGCGAAGATATTGGCGCTATGGTCAATGTGAAAGGATGGGTTCGCACCCGCAGAGGTAGCAAACAAGTAAACTTTATCGCACTGAATGACGGTTCTACAATAAATAATTTGCAGGTCGTAGTAGATTTGGCTAATTTTGATGAAGAGATGCTTAAACTGATTACTACCGGCGCTTGTATCAGCGTGAACGGTGAAATGGTGGAATCGGTAGGCTCCGGCCAAAAGGTGGAAGTGCAGGCTCGTGAAATCGAAGTGCTGGGTACTTGCGATAACACATACCCGTTGCAGAAGAAAGGGCACTCTATGGAATTCTTGCGCGAGATTGCCCATTTGCGTCCGCGTACCAATACTTTTGGTGCGGTGTTCCGTATTCGTCATAACATGGCAATTGCTATCCACAAGTTTTTCCATGACAGGGGATTCTTCTATTTTCATACGCCAATCATTACAGCTTCAGACTGTGAAGGTGCCGGACAGATGTTTCAGGTGACTACCATGAATCTGTATGACTTGAAGAAAGACGAAAGAGGTTCTATCTCTTATGATGATGATTTCTTCGGCAAGCAGGCAAGTTTGACTGTTTCCGGTCAGTTGGAAGGTGAGCTGGCTGCCACAGCTTTGGGAGCTATCTATACATTTGGTCCTACGTTCCGTGCCGAAAACTCCAATACTCCCCGTCACTTGGCTGAGTTTTGGATGATTGAGCCGGAAGTTGCTTTCAACGACATCGCAGACAATATGGACTTGGCAGAAGAGTTCATTAAATATTGTGTGAAATGGGCGTTGGATAACTGTGCGGATGACGTGAAATTCCTGAATGATATGTTCGATAAGGGATTGATTGAACGGCTGCAAGGAGTATTGAAAGATGATTTCGTACGTTTGCCTTATACAGACGGTATCAAGATTCTGGAGGAAGCTGTTGCAAAAGGCCACAAATTTGAGTTCCCGGTTTATTGGGGTGTGGACTTGGCTTCCGAACACGAACGTTATTTGGTGGAAGAACATTTCAAGCGTCCGGTAATCCTGACTGACTATCCGAAGGAGATCAAAGCCTTCTATATGAAGCAAAACGAGGATGGTAAGACGGTACGTGCAATGGATGTTCTTTTCCCGAAAATCGGTGAAATCATAGGCGGTTCCGAACGTGAATCAGATTATGATAAGCTAATGACTCGTATTGAAGAAATGCATATCCCGATGAAGGATATGTGGTGGTATCTGGATACCCGCAAGTTCGGTACTTGTCCTCACTCCGGCTTCGGGCTTGGTTTTGAACGTTTGTTACTTTTCGTAACAGGCATGTCAAACATCCGTGACGTGATACCGTTCCCGCGTACACCGAGAAATGCTGATTTCTAATATTTCGGTATATTTATGTAAAACTCGCATAATCTTTTGGTTATGCGAGTTTTTTTATGCACTTTATTGTTCTATTCTCAAAATAAATCTTTATATTTGGACATACGCATTTAAGAGTGTTAACTAAAATAATACGGCAATGAAAAAACTCTATTTCTTTACCATGCTTTCAATAATGTTGTTGGCGGTAACAGGTGCGATGGCCCAAAAGAAAACTAAATTCAAGGTGGCCGAGTTGAAAGGAATCTGGCAACTTTGCCATTATGTGTCGGAGTCTCCCGATGTTCCGGGAGAGTTGAAACCCAGTAATACATTTAAGGTATTGAGTGATGATGGAAGAATCGTGAACTTCACTATTATTCCCGGTTCCAGTGCAATTGTTACGGGATATGGGTCGTGGAAGCAGTTGACAGATGATTCTTATAGAGAAAGTATCGAGAAGAATATTCATCTTCCGATGTTGGATAATCAGGACAATATTCTGGAATTTGAAATAAAGGATAGCGATTATCTGCATTTAAAATACTTCATCAAGAATGACTTGAATGGAAATGAATTGAACACCTGGTATTATGAAACCTGGAAAAGAATAAGTATGCCGGCCAAGTTTCCGGAAGATATTGTGAGATAAAGATAATTTTATTTTTGTTGAGGCGTGAATTTTACGAAATGCGCTGTTATCATCATGAAAACAGTGTGGTATTTCGTAAAATTCACGTTTATTCTTTGTGTAAAAGATAAAAACAGAGGAGTTTTGGACAAAATCAAAGTCGATTGAAATAGAAACGGAAATGAAAAAGAAGATATATAAACTCTGTTTCCCTACATTGTTCTAACTTTGTTTGCATCAACAAATGTATAATTATAACAATGAAAAACAGACTTTTTATGGTAGTAGGAAGCATTGCTTTCCTGACTGCCTGCAGTACTCCGAAAGAAAATGAGATGGAATGGTTCGACCATGCAGTGAAAACGTCCGGTCAGCAGTTGCTTTATATGGCGGAACAATTGAAGAATGAGCCGGATACTGCCTGCTTTCCCCGTTCTATAAAAGATGGAAAATTCCGGTTGGAACATCCTACGGACTGGACAAGTGGTTTCTATCCCGGTTCGATGTGGTTGGCATACGAACTGACTGATGACGAAGCGTTAGCAAAAGAAGCACGCAAGTATACAAACCGTTTGCAGGATATGCAATATTATACGGGTAATCACGACTTGGGTTTTATGATGTTTTGCAGTTACGGGCAAGGAATTCGTCTGAAACCAGAATCGACCGACAGCCTGATTCTTATTCATTCTTCCGAAAGTCTTAGTTCTCGTTTTAGTCCGAAAGTAGGGTTGATTCGTTCATGGGATTTTGGTGATTGGAGTTATCCGGTGATTATTGATAATATGATGAATCTTGAAATGTTGTTTTGGGCTTCGGAGCAAACTAATAATCCCAAATATCGTGAAATAGCAATATCCCATGCGGACAAGACACTAAAGAATCATTTCCGGGCGGATATGACTTCTTATCATGTGGTGAGCTATCTGGCGGACAGTGGCGAAGTGGAGTCGAAAGGAACATTTCAGGGATATGCCGATTCTTCTGCCTGGGCTCGCGGGCAGGCATGGGGAGTGTACGGTTACACCATGTGTTACCGCTTTACCAAGCAGCAGAGTTATCTGGATGCCGCCCATAAAATCGCCCGGTTTATCATAGATCACCGTCCGGCGACAAATGATTATATCCCTTATTGGGATTATGACGCCCCCAAGATACCGAATGAACCGAGGGATGCTTCTGCGGCTGCTGTAACGGCTTCTGCATTACTAGAACTGAGCGGATATGGCGACAAGAAACAAGGCGAGGAATATTTTCGTTATGCGGAAAACATTCTGAAGCAATTATCTTCCGAAGAATATTTGGCGAAAGAAGGGGAGAATCACGGATTTATCCTGTTGCATTCCGTCGGCAGTTTTCCGCACAACAGTGAAATAGATACTCCGTTGAATTATGCCGATTATTATTATCTGGAAGCGATGAAACGTTATAAAGACTTGAAAGAGAAATCGGATTATTAATAGTATTCGTTTTTAGGGTAGATGTCGGTCCTTTATATGAGTTAAAAAAACAGGGGTTCTTTATAAGATTGAACTGAAAATTCCTATCTTTACGATATAATTTTCAATATTAGCTCATGAAAGACCGGCATTTGCTATTAAAGTACATATTCGGGTTATCCGTTTGTTTTCTATTTTTTTCTCTACATATTGCGTTGGCTGGTGACAACCCTATTCATTTTAAGCGGCTGTCTGTAGACGACGGACTATCACAAAATACTGTGCTTGCCTTGACGCAAGACCATAATAATAAGATATGGGTAGGCACGAACGACGGGTTGAACTGGTACGAAGGTTCTCGTTTCGTTTCTTACTATAAAGTGCCGGACGATACGACCAGTCTGGCGAACAATCATATTTATTCACTTTATACCGATCCGAAAGGTACCATCTGGATAGGTACTCAGGTCGGCTTGTCCCGCTATAATATTGTAGGAAACAACTTCACCAACTATTCCTCACCGGACAATCAGCCGATGCAAGTACTGGCTATCGGAGAACCGGAAGAAGGCGATCGCCTTTTGCTTGCCACTAACATAGGCTTGATGATTTTTGATAAAAGGACGGGAAAGATGAGAGCGCAGCCGGAGCTAGCGGGGAAGACGATCTATTCTGTTTGCCGGATGAATGACGGCTTCTTGCTGGGTACTTCGGAAGGTGTTTATTTTTACTATATACGCAATGAAAACGTGACCCGGCTCCTTCTTCAACTGAAAGGAGAAGTTATTTCCGGTATGTTATATGACGACAGAACCGGAAACTGTTGGTTGGCATCATTGACCAACGGAATATATTGTGTTGATAATAATTTTCAGATAAGAAGGCATTATAATACACAGAATACTCCTGCTTACTTCTTGACAAATTCGGTTAGAACATTGTGTCAGGATGATAAGGGACGGATTTGGATAGGGACCATGGAAGCTTTGCTGATTCTTGAACCGGAAACAGATACTTTTCGGATGTGCCGTTTTTCCCCGGAAGATCCTACCTCGTTGGGACATAACTCCATTCGCTCTATCTTGAAAGATAATCAAGGTGGTATTTGGGTAGGCACGTTTTACGGTGGACTTAATTATTATCATCCTTTGGCTCCGTTTTTCGGACGTTTGCAACATTCTGCCTGGAAAAATTCTTTGAGTGATAACACCGTGAGTTGTGTATCCGAAGAACCGAACACTGAGAATCTGTGGATTGGTACGAACGACGGCGGATTAAACTATTATAACCGGAAAACCGGAGTCTTTTCTTTTTTTCGTGCGGGAACTTCTGTTGGTTCTCTGAAGTCTGATAATATAAAATGTATATGGACGGATAAAGACGGCAGCGTCTATATCGGTACACATGGAGGGGGATTGAGCCGTCTGCATCGTAAAAGTGGGAGAATAGATACATACAATTTTCCTCATTCGGTTTCTTTGAATAATAGCTGTTATTCTTTGTTGGACGGAATGGACGGAACACTTTGGGCAGGAGGAATGAACGGCCTTTACCTTTTTGACAAACAGACCGGAGAACTCTCTTTGCATCCGTTGGCAAAGAAACACGATAAATTGAAAAATGTATTGATTTATACCTTATTTCGTGACTCGAAAGGAAGGATCTGGATTGGAACAGAAGAAAGTTTGTTCTTGTATACCGGCGGGAAACTGGAAGAATTGCATCTTTTCTCTTCCACATATTTGCACGGGTTGATACAAGCCTTTTATGTACAAGAAGATAGTCATCACGATATTTGGATAGGTTCCTCCACGGGCTTGTATCGTTATAAAGAGGGAGTGTCGATAGCTTGGGAGCACTATACCATGAAAGATGGTTTACCCAACGACTTTATTTATAGCATATTGGAAGATGAGCGGGGACGTTTATGGTTGACTACCAACAAAGGTCTGGCTTGTTTTAACAGGGAAGAAGGTACTTTTCTCAATTATACGAAGCAGGACGGCCTGCCTCACGACCAGTTTAATTTCTTCGGAGCCTGCAAGGCGAAGGACGGCACATTCTTTCTGGGTTCTCTTGGTGGTGTCGCTTATTTCAAACCTTATGAATTAGAGGATAATCCCTACTCTCCGGATGCCGTTGTTACGGGAGCCGTAGTCTTTAATCAAGTGATTACGGATATGAAAAGCGAACGGGTACGTTATTATCAGGACGAGCAGGGGCGGATGCTCGGTATGTCGTTTCCTTCCGATCAGAAACTGTTCAATATTCGTTTTGCTGTTATCAATTATCTGGCAGGTAAACGGAATCAATTCATTTACAAGTTGGAAGGCTTTGAAACTGAGTGGAATTATTCCCGTCATGTTTCATTTGCACGAGCGAATTATTCCAATCTTCCACCCGGAGAATATGTGTTCAAAGTGAAAGCGTGTAACAATAACGGAAAATGGAGTGAGGCGACTACTGAGTTTTTTGTGCATATTATCCCGATGTGGTATCAGACTTGGTGGGCAAAGACACTTTTCGTACTCTTTTCCGTAGGACTTCTCGTTTTCATTATCTATTTCTTCATAGCCCGTGCCAAGATGAAGATGCAGGTGCGAATCGAGCAGATAGAACGAAGCAAGATAGAAGAAGTCAGCCAAGAGAAAGTGCGCTTCTATATGAATATGTCTCATGAATTGCGTACACCGTTGAGTCTGATACTGGCTCCGCTGGAGGAACTGTTGAGACAGAAAAATCTGGCAGACACCCCGGTACGGCAAAAACTGGATTATGTATATAAGAATGCACGGAAGTTATTGCATATTGTCAATCAGTTGCTCGATTTCCGCAAGGTTGAGGCGGGAGCATTGCCTATTCATGTGGAATCGACGAATGTGGACGGACTACTACGCGATGTGTTTGCTTTGTTCAGCGAAAATGCACAAAAGCGAAATATCACCCTTCATATGAAGTCCGAACTGGAAGGGCGGTTGTTACCGGCAGATAGGGCATATTTGGAAACTATCCTGATGAACCTGCTATCCAACGCCTTTAAATTTACACCGGATAACGGTGAGATTTCACTCACTTTATGGACGGAAGGAGATATGTACAACTTTACTGTGAGAGACAGCGGTATCGGTATCTCTCAGGAACAGATAGCCCGTATTTTTGAACGGTTCTATCAGGTAGACGGGCAACGAAAAGGAACAGGTATCGGATTATCGTTAGTAAAAATGCTTGTGGAGAAGCATCATGGTAGTATTACAGTGGCGAGCGAACTGAACCGATATACGGAATTTAAAGTTACCTTACCTGCTGACATGAGTGCATTTGCGGAGGAAGAACGAAAAATGCTGGAACGTGAAACACCTATTATGTTCCGGGAACTCCCGGTGCCGGACGAATCTTTCTCCGGTAGTATATCAACTGTGGATTCTGAGGAAGTATCAGTGGACGACCGGGGGGAAACTGTCGGTATCGATGAGGAAGAACGCTCCACTATTTTACTGGTAGACGATAATAAAGAAATGGTGGACTATTTGAAAGACAACTTCCGACAGAATTATGTAACGCTTACTGCCGGAAATGGAGAAGAAGCCCTTGCCATTATGAAAGAACATCGGGTGGATATTGTCCTTTCCGATGTAATGATGCCTGGAATAAACGGAATTAAACTTTGTCAGCTTATCAAGAGAAATTTGCAAACTTGCCATATCCCGGTGCTTCTGCTATCTGCGAAAGGAAGTATCGACGCACAGACGGAGGGGATTCAGGCAGGAGCGGACGATTATATAGCCAAGCCCTTCTCTATTCATTTGTTGAAAGGGAAGATTGCTAATTTACTGAAAGCTCGCCAACGGTTGAAACATTATTATTCTAATACGATTGATATTGATACGGCTAAAATGACTTCCAATAATCTGGATGAGGAATTTATGAGCAAAGCTATTCAGGTGGTAGAAGAAAATATTAGCAATGAAGACTTTACCTCTGACGAACTGGCAAGCAAACTTTGTATGAGCCGTTCATCGCTGTATCTCAAAATGAATTCCGTGTCCGGTGAACCCCCGGCCAACTTTATCCGGCGCATTCGTTTTAATAAAGCTTGTAAACTGTTATTGGAAGGGCGTTATTCCATTTCCGAGATTAGCAGTATGGTGGGCTTTGGTTCTTCTTCTTATTTCTCTACCAGTTTCAAGAAGTATGTCGGCTGCTTGCCTTCGGAATATGTAAAGCAGCATATTAAATAATTATATAGGATTTACGTAAGATTTAGTTCTTCAAATGCGAAGAATTAGTCTTCATTATATATGATTTTATTCGTCTGACTACACTCACAACTGTCAGACGAATAAAAGTGTATATCATTAGAGATAGTTTTATTAGGTTTGTTTTTTAATGTTTCGGATGTTTTGATTTAATAGTATGTGAATACCTTTTTTATTCTTTTATATCCTCTGTAGCTATCTGTAATTCCTGTCTTGGACGATTTCTAAGTTGAAATGCACGAAATTAAAGTCGTATTAGACACTATCAGAGAAGGAAGAACTGATTTAAAAGTCCCGTTTCGGGTGATTTTTCTACATTTGCCTACAGAAAAACCAATCATTTGATATCATGAAAAAAGTATTATTGATTTCATTCGTAATCTTGTCTGCGGCTGCACAGATGATTTATGCTCAAAAACAGACAGTCATCAAGTTGACGGAGACAACGTTAATGCATGAGATGCGTGCCACTCCTTATCCGCTTGATAAGGCTGTGGTGAATGACCGTGCGGTTTCTTTCCAATGGCCGCTTCGTTCGGATATGAATTCACAGGACAGTCCGTTGGACGGATTCGAACACACAGTAAAAAAGGTCGATAAAACGAAAGTTACCTATCGCTTACGCTATTCTCAAGACTCTGGTTTTAAAACAGGCGTCACTCAGGTGGATACCCGTTGGCCGTTTTATAATCCGGAGAAGCCGCTTGCACCGGGGGTATGGTACTGGCAGTTCGGATATGTAGAAGATGGACAAGTAGTGTGGGGAAGCACGCAACAGGTTACTGTGGAAGACCGTCCGGGAAAATTCTGTCCCCCCTCATTGAAAGCGTTGCTGGCAAAATTGCCTGCTAGTCATCCGCGTGTATGGATGATGAAGGATGAATGGAAGGACTTTATGAACCGCAGCAAGGAAAAAGCGGAAAGGCAATGGTATCTTGAACGTGCCGACAAAGTGCTTCAGACTCCGATGAAATCGGTGAAAGATATCAATACTTCCCAAGTGAAGAATCTGAAAAATGAAATGCAGATTAATTCGTACCTTACCCGCGAGAGCCGTCGTATCATTGATGCCGAAGAAGGAAATGCCGAGGCGCTGATACGTGCGTGGCTGTTGACACAGGATGCCAAATATGCTGACGAAGCCATCAAGCGGGTACTTATTATGGCGGGTTGGGACAAGGACAAGAATGTGAAAGGTGATTTCAACGCTTCCACTTTGTTGTCACTTTGCTCCATGGCTTATGATTCTTTCTATGACCGGCTGGACGCGTCGCAGAAGAAAACCTTGCTTGATGAAATCAAGGTGAAAGGTGGCGAGATGTACGATAACTTCAACAATCGTATGGAGAATCACATTGCCGACAATCATGTGTGGCAGATGACACTCCGTATCCTGACAATGGCGGCGTTCAGTGTGTATGGTGATTTGCCCGAAGCTAATACATGGGTGGATTATTGCTACAATGTCTGGCTGGCACGTTTTCCCGGATTGAACAAAGACGGTGGCTGGCACAATGGCGACTCTTACTTCACAGTCAACACCCGTACCTTGATAGAAGTACCTTATTATTATAGCAAACTGAGTGGATATGATTTCTTCTCCGACCCATGGTATCAGGGGAATATCATGTACACCATTTTCCAGCAACCCCCTTTCTCCAAATCCGGTGGAAACGGAAGCTCTCACCAGAATGTGGGACGTCCTAACAGTATACGTATCGGCTACTTGGATGCACTGGCACGCCTTACCGGAAATACCTATGCAGCCGACTTTGTACGCCGCACCTTGAAAGTGGAGCCGGAGTATATGAAAAAAGCCTTGTTGAGCAAACCGGGTGACCTTGCATGGTTCCGTCTTCAATGCGACAAGCCATTGCCCGAAGGCGAGGGATTGACAGCACTTCCTGCGGGTTACGTATTTCCCGCGACGGGATTGGCTTCTTTCCAAACAAATTGGGACAGGGTAGGCGGTAACGCAATGTGGAGTTTCCGTTCCAGTCCTTATGGTTCTACTTCTCATGCACTAGCCAATCAGAATGCGTTCAATACTTTCTATGGTGGAAAGCCTTTGTTTTATAGTAGCGGTCACCATATCGAATTTACGGATGTACACAGTATGTTATGTCATCGTGCCACACGTGCTCACAATACTATCTTGGTGAATGGCATGGGACAGCGTATAGGAACAGAAGGATATGGCTGGATTCCCCGTTATTACGCCAGTGAAAAAATAGGCTATGTACTGGGAGACGCTTCCAATGCTTATGGAAAAGTAATCTCACCGCTTTGGCTGACACGGGGTGAACAGTCCGAGGTGCACTATACACCCGAAAATGGCTGGGATGAGAATCACGTGAAGACTTTCCGTCGTCATATTGTGAACTTGGGTAAGACCGGATTGATTTTCGTCTATGATGAACTGGAAGCAGACGAACCGGTGAACTGGAATTACTTGTTGCACACTACGGAGAATCCCATGACTGTGAATAAGGCGGATAGCCGTTTTGTACACGTTCAGGCTACCAACTGCGGAGGAGCGTCGGACGCTTATCTCTTCTCAAGCGGAACGTTACAGACTGACACAACCAGCAGTTTCTTCTATCCGGCAGTCAACTGGCTGCGTGCCGATGATAAAGGCAACTTCAAGAAGTATCCGAACCACTGGCATTTTACCGCTACATCGGAGAAAGCACAAGTATATCGCTTTGCCACTATCATCAATACGCATGCGTTGAAATATCCCGCCAAAGACCCGGAAATTCTGTCCGACGGACGTATCAAAGTGGGCGGGTGGCTTATCAGTGTGAATCTGAAATCTAACGGTGCGCCTTCTTTCTTCATCCGCAGCACCAAGGAGAAAGTGAATATCACTTACAAGGGAGAAGCCACTATTGTCAATGAAGACGGATATGAAACAGTTATGAGGGATACATTGCCCGAACTGGAAATCTGATAAACGAACATGAAAGATACGGAACTATGAGACATTCGAAATTTAATATGAGAACTATGTGCCTGCTGGCTGCATTATCGGGTATAGCTGTTTTGTCAGCTCAGACTCCGGTGAAGCCCCGTGTGCAGACTTCCGCTGCTCCGGAAGAAACGACGGTCTATAAACCGGACGGAAAGAAGCCGGTAACGGTTATTGGCGTTCCTGCCAAAAAGGGAGAGAGTAAAAAGGAAGTCTCCGGCAAAGCGGGCACGCGGAAGGCGGCTGCTTTAGACGGCAAACGCTACCTGGCACTGAAAACCAATGTGTTGTATGATGCTTGTGCTCTCTTGAACCTTGCTGTGGAAATGCAGGTGCACAAAAAGATAACCGTGGAACTGCCTTTGACTTGCAGCCTGTGGGACTTGGGAAGTGAACACGGAGTACGCACCGTGGCATTGCAACCGGAAGCCCGTTGGTGGATGGGAAACGAAGCGGGACGAGGACATTTTGTCGGACTGCACGCCCACGTGGTATGGTTCAACGTGAAGTGGAACGACAACCGTTATCAGGACGTCGATCGCCCTTTGCTGGGAGCCGGACTGAGTTATGGCTACAAACTGCCTTTGTCCGAACATTGGGGAGCGGAATTTACTCTGGGATTGGGATATGCCAATATGAAGTATAATACCTATTATAATATAGACAACGGTGCATTGCTGGATACACGTGTCCGCCACTATTGGGGAGTAACCCGCGTAGGAGCGTCACTGGTATATCGCTTCTGAACTCAATAGGAATATACCTGTAAATACGATAACAATATGAGAAAAAGTTTATATATACTGGCACATTGCACTTTTCTGTTATTCTTCGCTTTTTTAGTGAATGGATGCAGCTTGCACGAAGAACCGGAACTGACTCCTGACGGAGAATTGGGAGTAGACCCTACAGCAGTGACGCTGAATCTCAATCTGATAATGAATCTTAGTTTGGCGGAACGCCCGCCGATGGCGGTCAGCCGTGCGACAGAAACCAAATATCTGCGACGTTTTATCGTTGAGGCTTACTTGGATAGGCAAGTAGTGGCACGGCAGACGGTGTATGAAGAAGATTTCAACCGTTCTACTTTGCCCGTCAGCATGAAGTTACATGCCCGTAACTACCGTATTCTGGTGTGGGCTGACTATGTGAACTCGGAGACACCGGAAGAGGGACTTGTCTACGATGCGGAGAATCTGGCTTTTATTCTTCCTGCCGGAAAATATATAGGAAATAGCCGCTATAAAGATGTGTTTGCTGCTTCTACGGCAGTAGACCTCACTTCCTTCCGTAACGACTGGGGGGCTGAAACCGGACTTGATATAGCATTATACCGCCCCGTGGCGCGTTATGAATTGATAGCGAAAGATGTGGAGACGTTTCTCTATAAACTCTCTACGGGCAGTCTGAAAGGTGAAAGCTTTACGGCTCGTGTAAAGTACAGCGATTATCTGCCTACGGGATATAATTTATGGGACGATGTGCCCAAGAATTCGCTGATGTACATGGAATATAAGGTCGCCTTTGAACGTCCTGCCGACGGTACGCAAGAGCTAAAACTGGGATTTGACTATCTATTGGTCGGTGCCGGAGCAACAGCTTCTATTCCGGTGGAACTGGAAATCCTGAATGAGAAGAATGAAGTACTGGCACGTACAATATTGAGTATTCCTTGTGAACGGAACAAAAACACAACAGTACGCGGTAACTTCCTTACTTCCGATGTAAATGGCGGAATAGGTATCGATCCCGGTTATGATGGGGATTTGGAAGTAGACCTTGGAGAATTATAATTGATAACAAATGAATTAAGAATTGCTTAACCATAAAAATTACAATCATGAAAAAGAACTTATTTTATTCGCTAATGACTCTATGTGCAGTGCTTTTCACATCATGCGGACAAGAAGAAATCGTTTCGGACAATGGAAATGAAATCAAAGCTCCTGTTACTATCTCTGTACAGGCTCCTGTCAATAACCCTCTCAGTCGTGCGGATGTCACTATACCTGATGGTTATACGATGCAGTGTATCATGCAATTACTGGATGCGGAAGGCAATACGGTAGGTACACAGGATATTAAACAGGTTAATGACGGAAAGGTATCCTTTACAATTTCAGTAGATGAACAGAAGAATGTAGCGAAAGCGTTGTTTTGGGCTGAATATGTTCCGATAGCGGGTGCTGCCGGTAAAGTATATGATACAGCTGATTTGAGAGCCGTAGGATATAACACTGCGTCCTTCGATATGACTAATGCTGCGTTAATGGCAGCTTGCGATGCTTTCTGCGGAAAGTTGGAAACTATCGGTAATGCTAGTGTGATATTGAAGCGTCCGTTTGCTAATATTAGTGTGCAGCCGAAGAATCCGGCAGTAGCTGCATCTGCTACTAATTTGGAAGTGAAATACAATGCTTTGAGCGGATATGATATTTTGGAAGGTAAATGCAGTACTACTGCTCCTGTGACTTATACGAACGC
>ENA-UEOR01001342-UEOR01001342.1-human-gut-metagenome-genome-assembly--contig:-NODE-1342-length-14698-cov-7.466042_pt1 | contig 14698 bp, 9 predicted proteins | sample MGYA00242887_ERZ507890 | MGnify/ENA primary metagenome ERZ507890 (study PRJEB26167, sample SAMN06115431) | human gut metagenome | host: Homo sapiens | place: China:Guizhou | collected 2014-10-21...
TAGTAATCGCAGATCAGAATGCTGCGGTGAATACGTTCCCGGGTCTTGTACACACCGCCCGTCACACCATGGGAGTCGGAAATGCCCGAAGCCAGTGACCCAACCGAAAGGAGGGAGCTGTCGAAGGTGGAGCCGATAACTGGGGTGAAGTCGTAACAAGGTAGCCGTATCGGAAGGTGCGGCTGGATCACCTCCTTTCTAAGGAAACGAGTAAGGAATGATTGCTGTTCAATTATGAGTGTTCTTAAGAGAACATAAAACTTCCGGTGGCGATGCGGTTGTGGTACGGCTATTATTACTATACAGACGCTAACGGCCAGGAAGTTCGTGTTGATAATAACACTGTGCACTACGAAGAGCAGCGCGACGACATCGGCCACCTCGACCTCGCTTCCGGCTCCAAGCTGGATCTGCTGCCGGACGAGGACGGTAAGGTCGATCAGACCGACTGTGTGCTGGTGAGCAAGAATCTGAAGCTGGAGTGGAACTACGATGCCGGAAACCTGGTCAACGGTAAGGGCAACCAGCCGGTCGGCCTGGACAGCAAGATCAGCTGGGATGATGAAGGCGGCAAGGGCGACGGCCACTACGAGTATGACCGCGGCAATTCCAACAACTGCCCCGACAAGAGCGCCTACTACAAGCTGACCGGCACCGTTGCCTACGACCCCATCAAGGAGAACGGCAGCATCAAGCTGTATCAGGGTCAGAGAGGCGACTATTGGACCCCTGGCATCAGCGCAGAGGATGAGGCCATTAACGCTTACCTGAAGGCAACCGGCAGCAACAAGACAGCCGCCAGTCTCACGAAAAAAGAGCGTGATGCCATCGTTGGCACCTATGTTGTGCAGATCGGCACCACCGGCACCAACAGCACCGGTGAGAGCGGCTATCAGGTCTATCTCAAGTCCTCTGAACTGACTGCCTACGGCTATATGACCCGCGATGCCAACACCTGCATCAACAGCACCTACAAGCGCCAGGACGGCACCTGGGGTTACGTCGGCGGCTATGACCTGATGATCTCCGAGCTGACCCAGGTGAGCGAGGGCAAGGTCGTCGGCCAGACGGAATCCACCATCAAGACCATCACCGCCCCGCTGAGCATCCGCAGCTCTCAGGACTTCGCCAAGCGCCTTCTGGAGCTGAACAAGCAGACCACCACCACCCATAAAACCGGTGAGGGTGCTACGGCTTACGGCGAAAATACTTCCGGCGGCTTCGACGGTGCCTATACGCAGGATAAGAGCGAAACGGTTACCGGATCCGGTACCGGCAAAGGCCACTACACCACCTTTACCGAAGTGCTGAAGAAGATCTTCTCCGGCTCCGGCAGCAAGGAGCACGATGAGGGCAAAGTTTCCTACACCCACCGCACCACGGACAATGTGAACACCACGCCAGTGTCCAAGGAGACCGTGACCACCACCGCCGCCCATGTGGACTACAACTATACCTCCATTGAGACCCGCACGGTCACCGTGAACGGCGAAGAGACGGTCATCGTCCCGCCGGTCACTCCGCCGGTGGATCCTGATACCCCGGACGGCCCTGTGGAGGATGAGACCCCGGACGAAGTCGTGACCCCGGAGACCCCCGAGCTGCCGCCCGTGCAGGACGCCACCCCGGACGCTCCGGTCCTGCCGTCTGACGTGGTCCTGCCCGCTGTGCAGGATGCACTGCCGCAGACCGGCGTGAACTGGATGGCCGCTCTGGGCATGGCATTCAGCGGCATGCTGCTGATGGTCGTAGGCGCATTCACCAGCCTCAAGTACAAGGAAAAGCACTGATGCTTTCCCCTTCCAACGTGATCCACGTCAAGTCGTAAACGCATAGAAAGGGCCTCCCCATTCCGGGGAGGCCCTTTCGTGTTGTGTTCGGCTTATGCTTCCGCTTTGGCAGCGCGGTACCACTGTACCAGCTTTTCGGCGTCCTGCCAGCCCTTGCGGTACATGGCTTCCAGACTCTGTTTGTCCTTGGTCAGGGTGGACATGCCCTCGGAGGTGTAGCGGTAGAGCTTTTTGCCCAGCCGTTCCACGATGCTCATGGCCGGGAGCTGGGTGGTCACATCGTAGACTCCCAGCCGCTCGTAGGTGACATAATAGGCAAGGTTGTAGTCCGAGAGCTTGGCGATGGTGCAGTTTTCCGTGTTGGTCACGCTGAGGATCTGGCAGTTCTGCTCCTTGAAGCGCATCACATGGCCGATGGTGTCGCGGGACTCGCCGGACACTGAAAACACGATCACCAGCGAATTTTCCACGAATCGGCTCTCGGTGGGATAATGGGGCTCGTCGATGTACAGGCAGAACTTGCCCATGCTGGAAAAATAGCGTGCCCCGTACTTGGCCACGATGCCGGACATGCCGCTGCCTACAAAAAAGATGTGCCGGGCCTGAAAAATGACCCTGGTCAGCATGTCCAGCTTCTGCTCAAACTCCGCCGAGCAGGTCTTTTTCAAAAAGTCAATGACCTCCGACACATCGTCCTTGACCGGCGGCTGCTTTGCCTGTTCCAGATGCTGGCGCAGCCGGATCTTGAACTCCGCGTAGCCGTCGCAGCCCGCCTTTTTGCAGAACCGGAGGATGGTGGAGGTAGACACATGGGCGGCATCCGCAAACTCCCGGATGCGCATATAGCACACCTTGTCCGCGTTCCGCACAACATACTTATAAACTTCCAGCTCCAGATCATTCAGGCTGCAGATCATCTCTTCGCTGAACATCGGCCGCCCCTCCCTCGTGGTGGTTTTTGTTCCAGTATACTGTATTTTTTGCCGCGTTACAATTCCCCTGCTCAGAAAAAAGCCGCCGCACGGTGGCAGGGCCGTGCGGCGGCAGAAATATGCTTTGGGGAACCGATCAGATCAGGCTCAGGGCCTCTTCGTCGCCCACGAGGGTGAAGTCGGGGTGCATCTGCAGGATGCTGGCGGGCACTTCCGGGGTGACCGGGCCGAAGAAGGCTTTCTTCACGATCTCGGCCTTGCCGGTGCCGTTGACCACCATCAGCACCTTACGGGCCTGCATGATGGTCTTGATGCCCATGGTGTAGGCCTGCTTGGGCACCAGGTCTACGTTGCCGTCAAAGAAGCGCTTGTTGGCCTCGATGGTCTCCTGGGTCAGGTCCACACAGTGGGTCTCCAGCTCAAAGGCCTCGCCCGGCTCGTTGAAGCCGATGTGGCCGTCGTGGCCGATGCCCAGCAGCTGCAGGTCGATGCCGCCCACGCTGTGGATGATCTGGTTGTACTGGGCGCAGGCTGCGTCCGCATCGGGGTTGGTGCCGTCCGGCAGGTTGATGCGGGCGGGGTTGATGTTGACGTGGTCGAACAGGTGGCGGTGCATGAAGCTCCAGTAGCTTTCCGGGTGGTCCTTGGGCAGGCCGCGGTACTCGTCCAGGTTCACGGTGGTGACCTCCGAGAAATCAATGTCGCCCTTGTTGTACCACTCCACCAGCTGCTGGTAGGCCCCCACCGGGGTGCCGCCGGTGGCCAGACCCAGCACGCAATTGGGCTTCATGATGACCTGTGCGGAAATAATGTTTGCCGCCTTGCGGGACATGTCTGCGTAATCCTTTGCACGAATGATCTTCATCACAAACGACCTCTTTCATCTTTCATCTTTGCTGCGTTCACCGCGCAGCATCGGTTTTGCGCTTCCACGCATTCTATTGCAATTCTACCACAATTCACAGGATGCTGTCCAGCATTCTAGCGCATTCTGACCGAATTTTGCTGTTTTTCAGCCGATTCGTCCAAAACCTGCCGGGCAGAACGCAAAGGGCCCCGCCGAAGCGGAGCCCTCACGCCGGGAACGCCCGGCAGCGTCTGCAATTTCAGGTTCAGTCCAGATCCTCGCCGTTGGATGCGATGACCTTCTTGTACCAGTAGAAGCTGTCCTTGCGGCTGCGGGCCAGTGTGCCGGTACCGTCGTTCTGCTTGTCCACATAGATCATGCCATAGCGCTTCTTCATCTCGCCGGTGGATGCGGACACGATGTCGATGGGGCCCCAGCAGGTGTAGCCCAGCAGGGGGATGCCGTCCAGATTCACGGCGTCCAGCATGGCCTCGATGTGCTTGCGCATGTAGTCGATGCGGTAGGGGTCGTGGATGGATCCGTCGGCCTCCACGGTGTCGTTGGCACCCAGACCGTTCTCCACGATGAACAGGGGCTTCTGGTAGCGGTCGTACAGGGTGTTCAGGGTGATGCGCAGGCCCAGCGGGTCGATCTGCCAGCCCCACTCACTGGAGGCCAGATGGGGGTTGACCACGCTGCTGATGACGGCATTGCCGCGGGCGTGCTTGGCCGAAATGACCGGGTCGGCAGAGACGCAGCGGCTGGAGTAGTAGCTGAAGGAGATGAAGTCCACCGTGCCCTCGACCAGGGTCTCCCGGTCACCGGGCTCCCAGTCCAGCTGCACACCGGCGCGCTCCATGCGCTTTTCAGCCCAGACCGGGTAGGCACCGCGGGCCTGTGCGTCGATGAAGAAGTAGTTGTCGCGGTCGCTTTCCATGCCCTTGTACACGTCCTCCGGGGCGCAGGAGTAGGGGTAATACTGGCCTGCGGCCAGCATGCAGCCCACCATGGCCCCCGGCATCTTCTCGTGGGCCAGCTTCACGGCGCGGGCGCTGGCCAGCAGCTCGTGGTGTGCGGCCCGATACTTGACCTGCTGCACATCCTCGCCCGGCTCGAACACCAGACCAGCGCCCATAAAGGGCATGTGCAGCAGCATGTTGATCTCGTTGAAGGTCAGCCAGTACTTGACCAGCCCGCCGAAGTTGTCGAACAGCACCTCGCAGTAGCGCACAAAGGCGTCGATCATGCGGCGGTCTTTCCAGCCGCCGTACTTCTTGATCAGCGCAATGGGGGTGTCAAAGTGGCAGATGGTGACCAGCGGCTCGATGCCGTACTTGCGGCACTCCTCGAACACGCTGCGGTAGAAGGCGATGCCAGCCGCATTGGGCTGGGCATCGTCGCCGTTGGGGAAGATGCGGGTCCACGCAATGGACAGACGATAGCACTTGAAGCCCATCTCCGCAAACAGGGCAATATCCTCTTTGTAGTGGTGGTACATGTCGATGGCCTCGTGGGCGGGGTAGAAGTGCTCTGCATCGCACTCCAGCATCTTCATCTCGCCGCGCGCCACCGGGCCTCGGTCGGGACCGAAGGGGACCACATCCACGCTGGACAGCCCACGGCCGTCCACATCGTATGCGCCCTCACACTGGTTGGCAGCGGTTGCACCGCCCCACAAAAAGCCTTCCTGCATTTTCATACAGACATCCTCACTTTCTTCTTATCATGGGCCGTGCCCATTGGAATTCCTGCACCTCTAGTATAGCGGAAAAACCACAAAAGGAAAAGAGGATTTCGGGGCTTCTTTGTGCCAAAAAGACAAAACAGCGCCCCCTGCGCCGTCCGAGACGGTTCAGGGGGCGCTGTCATTGCGGTTCAGGGAATACTGCGGGGATCAGTCTGCAGACAGATAGTGCATGGCCTTGCGCAGGCGTGCCTCATTTTCTGCGGTGGGCTCCATGAAGGGGCTGTGGAACAGATCCTGGAACAGGTTCTCCATCTTGGGGGAGTTCGGGTCGATGCCGATGTCCTCGAGGGTCAGGGGCATGTTCATGCTGCGCATGAAATCACGGAAGGGTGCCACCTGCTCCGGATGGCCGTTGAAGGCCAGCTGCAGGCAGTCGCCGATGGCCACGATCTCACCGTGCAGGTAGGGCTTTGCCTCCTGGGTGAAGTGGGTGCGCACCAGCTCGTAGGTCTCGTGGCCCAGAGCGGTCTGGCCAAAGCCCTTGCTCACGCCGCTGACGATGCCGGCCACGGCAACGTTCAGGTAAGCGATATCCTCCACGGCCTTGGTCAGCTTGCCCTCGGCGATGTCATGGCAGGCCTGATGGGCCTCCTTCTCGTAAACATGGTAAGCCATCTCTGCGATGGTGTAAGCGGTGAACAGACCAATGCTCACATCGTCCAGCAGGATCTCGCTGCGGCCGTTCTGGATCTCGATCATCTTGGCCATGCCGTCCATGATGCCGCTGGCTGCGTAGCGCGGGGGCTCCTTGCAGATCACGTCCATGTCCATGACGATGGCGTTGACCTCGTGGTCATAGCGCAGGCTGCCCAGGGAGGCACCCTCGGCAGTGTACATGACGCTCAGCGGGGCAAATGCCGCGCAGGTGGCAATGGAGGTAGGCACCTCCACGATGGGCAGGTCGCCTGCAAAGTGTGCCGTAGCCTTGGCCTGATCCATGATGCGGCCGCCGCCGATGCCCACGATGACCTGGCAGCCAGTGGTCAGGGCCTGCAGGGCGTGCTCCTTGGCGCGCTCGTAGGTGTTCTGATCCGGGTACAGGGAGAGTTCAAACTCCACACCGGCATCCTTCAGGCTCTTTTCTGCCTTGCCTTCGGTGGCTGCCCAGGCGCGGGGGCCGGCAATGACCAGGGCCTTTTTGCCCAGACGTGCCACCTCGCCGCCCAGCAGGTTCAGGGCCCCTGCTTCCTGCAGGTAACGGCCAGCGCCGAACTTGTAAGCGTTATCCAGTTTGATATCTGCCAGACTTCTTGCTTCTGCCATAGTTTTTACACTCCTTACTCCATGTAAGCACCCTTCATGGCGCTGACTGCGTGCTGACTATACAGCTTCAGCAGGCCGTGGGTGTATTTGCTTGTAAAACCTTTCCAGTTGGCTTTGCGTTCTGCCAGAATGGCGTCCATTTCTTCGGGGGTCTTGTGCTCGCCCTTCACACCGGTGATCTCCAGGCGGCGGGCCTCCACGTCCAGTTCAATGATATCGCCCTCTTCCACCAGTGCGATGGGGCCGCCTGCGGCGGCTTCAGGGCTGACATGGCCGATGACCGGGCCGCGGCTTGCGCCGGAGAAGCGGCCATCGGTGATCAGGGCCACGCTGGAAGCCAGGGCCGGGTCGGAGCAGATGGCTTCGCCGGTGTAGAACATCTCCGGCATACCGCTGCCGCGGGGACCTTCGTAGCGGATGAACACGGCATCGCCCGGGTGGATGCGGCCGTGCAGGATGGCGTCGATGGCGTCCTCCTCACAGTCGAAGGGGCGAGCGGTCAGGGTCGCCTTGAACATGGCCTTGGGGCAGGCGGTGTGCTTGATGACACAGCCTTCCGGGGCCAGGTTGCCGCGCAGGATGGCGATGGAACCGTTGGTGCCGATGGGCTCGTCGAAGCTGCGGATGATGTCGGTGCGCTTGATCTCGCGGCCGATCTTCTTGCTCTTCTCGGCCAGCAGGGCATCGCAGTGCTCGTAGAAGCCGTTCTTCTTCAGCTCCTCCAGGTTCTCGCCCAGAGTCTTGCCGGTAACGGTCTTGGCATCCAGATGCAGCATGGACTTGATCTCTTCCATGATGCGGGGCACGCCGCCTGCATAGTAGAAATACTGTGCGGGCCAGTCGCCTGCGGGACGGATGTTCAGCAGGTAGTGTGCGCCGCGGTGCATCCGGTCAAAGGTGTCGGCGTCGATCTCGAAGCCGAACTCGTGGGCAATGGCGGGGATGTGCATCAGGGCATTGGTGGAGCCGGAAATGGCCGCATGGACCATGATGGCGTTCTCAAAGCTGCGCATATCCACGATATCGCCTGCGGTGACACCGGCTTCCACCAGCTTCATCAGCTGTGCACCGGCGTCGTAGGCAGCCTGCTTCAGCTCAGGGGCAGTGGCCGGCATCAAAGCGGTGCCGGGCAGCATCAGGCCCAGAGCCTCGGCCATGACCTGCATGGTGGAGGCAGTGCCCATAAAGGAGCAGGCGCCGCAGCTGGGGCAGGCGTGCTGCTTGTAGTAGGTCAGCTGCTCGGCCGGGATCTCGCCGCGCTCGTACTGTGCGCTGAACTTGCCGATCTGCTCCAGGGTGAGCAGCTCGTTGATGGCACAGCCGGGGTCGTTCTCGGTGTACTTGGCGGGCAGGTCGTGTGCCTCCATGACACCGCCGGTGACCACGATGGCTGCCATCATGTCCTTCATGCGGCCGATGCTCATGAGCATGGCGGGCATGGCCTTGTCGCAGCTGGAAATGAACACACCGCCGTCAAAGGTGGTGGCGTTGGCCTGTGCTTCCACCAGGTTGGTGATGGCTTCGCGGTGGGCCAGCGAGTAGTTGATGCCGTCATGGCCCTGGGCCATGCCGTCGCACATGTCGGTGGCAAAATACCGGGCAGCCTTGCCGCCGTGGTCGTTCACGCCGCGGACAGCCTCTTCCACAAAGATATTCAGGTGGCCGGAGCCCGGATGGCTGTTGCCGTAGGTGCTCTCCACCATGATCTGGGGCTTGCTCAGGTCATCGACCGTCCAGCCCATGCCCATGCGCAGGGGGTCCATCTCAGGGGACAGGGAACGGACCTGCTGACTTTTCAGCATCATATTCAACTCCTTATAAAACTCTCAGATACTCTCTCACAGGGTCAGGCGGCGGTCACGCGCAGCGACCTTCCACCAGCCTGTGACCTCGCCGTTTTCCACCACCGGGACCGCCGGGTACAGGGCGCTGGTGGGGCAGACGTGAGTCGGGATGGCAAACAGCTCGGTCCCGATGGGCGGGATGTCGGCGATGTGCTCTTCCGGCACACGCACCACCCAGTGCTCCTCGTTCTGGATCACGGTGCGGGCATACTCCATGCCCACGATCTCCGCGCGCTCCGGCTGGGGATCGGTGGCCACGGCCTTGCAGCCCAGATCCAGTGTGAAGGTGTCGCGGCTGGGGCGGCTCACCACGCGGGTGAGCAGGGCAGCAGCCGGGGTAAACTGCAGGTCCGGGTAGGCATTGCGGTAGCCTGCATCCTGAATGACGCAGGTGCCGGGGCTCAGGAACTCGCCGGTCATCTCGGCGTGCACCGGGAAGGACGGGGTGCCGCCCATGATCAGGATCTCGCAGCAGATGCCGTCCGCCTTCAGGCGGGCCTTGATCTCCTCGATCTGCTTGTCCACAGGGGCGGTAGCCACCTCGCGCTCCTGCACGCTGCTCTCGTGGCGGTGGCCGTCGTAGCAGTGCATGCCGCGCATGACGATGCCGGGCAGGGTGTTCCACTCCCGGTACATCGCTTCCACTTTATCCAGCGGCACACCGGTGCGGTGCTGGCCCATGTCCACATCCATCAGCACATTGGCCTTGCAGGTCTGGCCCAGCTTGCGGATCTGCTCCGTGTCATCGCCGATGGCAAAGAACTCCACCTCCGGGAAGGCGGCCTGCAGCGCGGCAAAGCGCTTGATGTTGGGGCCCACCAGCGGGTATGCCAGAGTCAGGTGCTTCGCACCGGCCTTGGCGGCCATTTCGGCCTCGGCGATGGTGGCGCACTTGAAGCGGTCGATGCCCGCCTCGATCTGCATTTGGACCACCTCGGCCATCTTGTGGGTCTTGATGTGGGGCCACAGGCGGGCAGCGCCGCCTGCAATGTCGATCATCTTGCGGATATTCTCGCGGATGATCGCCGGGTAATAGACCAGCTGCGGGCTTACGATGTCCTGCTGACCCTCAAAGGTATAGAGGTTGTCGTTGATCTTATTCATACTCCACCAGCATCTCGATTTCGACCGCGATGTTGCCCGGGCAGGAATTGGTGCCCATGGCGGTGCGGGCGGGCAGACCCTTCTCCTCGCCGAACAGCTCGAACAGCAGGTTGGAGCCGCCGTTGATGACCTGCGGCTGCTGTGCAAAATCATCGGTGCAGTTGACAAAGCCCAGGACCTTGACGCAGCGCTTGATGCGGTTCAGGTCGCCCAGCTTGGCGTCCAGATTGGCCAGCAGGTTCAGCATGCAGTTGTAAGCAGCCTTCTGGCCCTGCTCCAGGGTCAGGTCGCCGCCGACCTTGCCGACGATGTTGTGGCCGTCGCCGATGTCAGGGCCGCAGCCGCTGCAGTACAGCAGATGATCGCCGAACTCCATGACCGGAGTGTAGACGCCGCCCTTCGGCGGGGGAGAAGGCAGGGTGATGTTCATTTCCTTGAGCTTATCGTAGACATTTGCCATAAGAAAAACCTCTCTTCTTTTTCTCTGACGCAGCCGAAACGGAGGCTGCTGCCGGTTGAAAGATGTTCCGCAGCCGGTGTGCGCCGACTGTGAAGCGACTTGTTTATATTCCCAACAGCGTGCTGCCCAGGCTCAGCACCAGGGGCACGCTGATCAGGATACTAAGGGTGGAATGTGCAACGGCCTGGCTTGCCAGCTCGCCCTCGGTGTCGTACTGTTTTGCCAGCACGGCCGTCAGGCTGCCTGCCGGGCAGGAGGCCAGAATCAGGATTGCCATGCACAGGGTGCGGTCCAGCGGCAGGAAGTACAGCGCCGCCAGGAAGCCCAGCGGGAACACGACGCACCGCAGGGCCGTGATGAGCCATACCATGGGGTTCGTGACCAGTTTTTTCAGGTCACTGCGGGCCAGCATGCCGCCGGCGATCATGAGGGCCAGCGGCGTGGTGGTGTTGCCCACCGCCTTGCAGAAGCTGTCCAGAATGGCGGGCAGCCGCAGGCCGGTCACCAGCATGACTACCATGATGGCGGTGGTGATGTTGGTGGGGGTAAGGAATGCTTTGATGCTCACCTTGGCTTCCGGGTCGAACAGGTGCTGTACATAAGTAAAGAACAGGATGTTGTAGGCCATGATGCCGGCGGCACCGTACAGGGCACCCGCCTCGCTGCCCAGCAGGGCGCTGATGAGTGGGATGCCGATGAAGGCGCTGTTGGGCATGACGGCGGCACCCACCAGCACGGCCTTCTGGCCGCGGGTCAGGTGCATGGCCCTGCTCAGCACAAGGCAGATGCCGATGGTGAGGATGTAGAAGACCTCCAGCACCACATAGCCCTTGAGCATGCCGGCCACGGCCTCGCGGCCGCCGTCGATGCTGGCACTGGCCAGCAGGGTGCAGGGCAGGGTGACCGACATGACCAGGTTGGACAGGAACTTGCTGTTCCTGTCATCCATGATGCCCAGTTTGGTCACGGCTGCACCGGTGCCGATCTCCAGAAAGATGATCAGGATCTGCTGCAGAAGGATCGCGATCGACATGGCAGCTCCTTACACCGTCAGCACCATACCGGCACCGGTCGTGGTGCGCCGGTCGTGGTCGATGGCAACCTGACCGTTGACGATGCACCAGTCCAGACCGGTGGCCTTCTGGGCAGGATTCGTGAAGGTGGCATGATCCGTGAACTTCTTCGGATCGAATACCAGTATATCAGCATAGTTGCCTTTCTGCAAGCTCCCTCGTCCGACCAATCCCATTCTTGCGGCGGGCTGGCTGGTCATCCGGCGGATGGCCTCCTGCATCGTATAGATGCCGCGCTCGGCCACATACTCCCGCAGCACCTTGGGGAAGGCACCGAACATGCGGGGGTGGGGCGTGTCGGTCTTGGCATAGATGGCATCGGAGATGATATTGGACCAGGGCAGACGTGCCACCGTATCAATATCCTCCTGGCTCATGGACATATTGATGATGGCAGTCTTCCCGTCCTCGCTGTGCATCAGGTAGGCGGCCAGTGCAGCGGCGTCCTCAAAGCCGAATTTCTCGGCAGCCTCCGTCACCCGCATGCCCAGGAACTTCTCGTTTTCGGGGCAGACCACGCCGCTGATGATGATGCGGTCCCAGCCCAGCGTGATGCAGAAGTTGTCCCAGTCATCGTACAACACGCTGCTGGTACGGCGGAACTCCTCCACACCTTCGGGGGTGCCCAGTTTTTCCAGTGCACGGGTCATGTTGCCGGCCACGAACACCGGGGGCAGCATGGTGGTCAGGGCCGTGCTGCCGCCCTCGTAGGGGTAGAAGTCCACGGTCACGTCCATGCCCTCGGCGCGGGCGGCTTCGATGTCGGCAATGGCAGTGTGGATGTCCTTGCCCCAGTTCTTCATGCCGCAGCTCTTGAAGTGGCTGATCTCCAGGGCACAGCCCACGCGGCGGGCGATCTCGATCACCTCGCGCACGCTCTGCACCATGCTGTCGCCCTCACCGCGGATGTGGGTGGTGATCACACGGTGGTAGCGGCCCACCGGCTCCAGGATGTAGGCAAATTCATCGGTGGAGGAGTAGCACTCCGGCAGATACATGATACCCAGCGACACACCGGGAGCACCGGCGGCCATGGCGTCCTCGATCAGAGCACGGGCGTCGTCCAGCTCCTGCTGGGTGTAGGGAGTGTCGGCAAAGCCCTTGACGCAGATCTTGACGGTGCCGGTGCCGATCATGGCGGCAACATTCAGGGGCAGCGCGGTCTTGTGCAGGGCAGCCAGATAATCACGGTAGGTGTGGGGGCCGTCCAGGCCGATGGGGCCCATGACGGCTTCTTCAAAGGAATAATACTCCTTTGCCGCCTCGTCCGATTCCGGCCGGGGGGTCATGCTGATGCCGCAGTTGCCTGCCACTGCCGTGGTAATGCCCTGGGCCAGCTCCACCTCGCCAAAGTGCGGGTCGTTGAGGGGCTTTGCGTCGTGGTGACGGTGGATATCCACAAACCCCGGGGTCACCGCCTTGCCGGTGGCGTCGATGACCTGGTCTGCAGGTTCCGTGATGCCCGGAGCGATCTGAGCAATACGGTCGTCCTGCACCAGCAGGTCTGCCTGGTAGGGCTGGCCCCCCAGGCCGTCGTATATGGTGCCGTTCTGGATCAAAATACGTTTCATGATAAGTTCCCTCTTGCTATGAATTTGCCCTGCGGCAAGGCGACCCTGCCGCAAACGATGAAAGGGGCAAGGGCGTATGCCCTCGCCCCTTTCGGAGAAACAGATTTACAGTTTGCCGGCTCAATCGGTCTTACAGATCTTCTTCTTCCTCAGCAGCAGCCTCAGCAGCAGCGACCTTTTCCACCACGGTGCCGCGGCGGTCGTCCATAACGTGCTTCAGGCGCACATCGTCGGGAGTGGTGTCAGCAGGGAACATGAGAGAGACCACAATGCCGAACACCAGAGAAATGATGGTAGCAGGCACAGCCGGACCACCCATGGTGGCGTTGATCCAGTTCTTGAAGGAAGGCAGCACCAGGATCAGCACGCCCAGCAGAGTGCCGGAGCCGATGCAGGCCAGACCGCCCTGCCAGTTGACACGCTTCCAGAAGCGGCCCAGCAGCATAGCCACAGCCACGCCGGGCAGGAAAGCGCCCACGATGGTGGAGATGTAGCCGATAACGTCGTTGACGAACAGGGTGATAAAGAAGGCAGCGCCCAGGGTGCAGATCAGAGCGATACGGCTGTACTTGGCGTAATCCTCTTCCTTGATGGTCTTGCCGGTGACGCTGGGGTACACGTCGGTCAGCAGGATGGTAACGCCGGAGATGGCGTCGGAGTCACCGGAGGACATGGTAGCGGACAGGCCGCAGATCATGAACATCATGCCGATGATCGGGGGCAGTGCGTTGGTAGCCATGTAAGCAAAGGCGTAGTCGCCGCTGGCCAGGGTGTCACCATTCATGGTGGCGATGGTGAAGCAGCTCATGCCGATGATGGCGGTAACAAAGCTCCAGCCGAACAGCAGGATGCCCTGGCCCAGGAAGGCCTTGCGGGCAGTCTTTTCGTCCTTGGAGGTGTAGATACGGGTACGGTGGGTGGGAGTGCCGATAACGCCCATGGCTGTGGACAACACCAGTGCTATGGCAGCCATGACACCGTAGGAGCCCAGGCCGTAGAAGGTCATTGCGCCGGGCTTGCCAGCAGCGGTGAAGGTATCCACCACGTTCTGGTAGCCGCCTGCCAGGGGGATGGCACGGAAAGCAATGGTCAGGAAGCCGATGAGGATGGCGATGAACTGGACAGCGTCGGTGGTAACAACGGCCATGTAGCCGCCGATGAACACGTAGATGCCGAAGCCCAGAACGGTGATGATCTTACAGGTAACGTCCGGCAGCTGGGTGACGTAAGCCAGGTACTTGGCACCGCCGTTCAGGTGGTTGCCCAGCCAGATGATCTCGATGACGAACATCATAAAGCCCATGACCTGGCGGATGATCTTTTTGCCGCCGTAGTAATACTGTGCTTCCTCAGACATGGTCAGGAAGCCCTTGTTCTTTGCCTTGGTGAACAGCAGCATGGAAAGGATACCTGCCGATGCTCCCAGGCCGTAGATGGCGCCGCCCCAACCGTGGTTGAAGCCGTTGCCGATGGCGCCCATGGAAGAGCCGGTACCGATCATGGTTGCACCCACGGTGCAGAAGATCAGGAAGAAGCCGAGGTTGCCGCCGCCGGTCAGGAAGCTGCTGCCCTCATTCTTGCCGCGGCTGGTGATCCAGCCCACAAAGATCATAAAGCAGATCCATGCGATAAAGCCGCCAATAAACAATGGGATGTATTTGGGATCCAACATAGTTTCATTTCCTCCTTAGAATCATTTTCCTCAGCCCAGCGCAGGGTCCGCTCGGGCCGATGTGGCTGTCAGACATTTCCCCGCTGCGGGCCGGCACCGTGGGGTCGTTGTCCGACAACAACCTTGCTGAAATAAATGTACCAATTTTTGCATCATCCGTCAATAGATTTTTAACATTTTCTTCAAAAAGAACCATTTTTGGCGTATTTTATAGTTTTCCTGTTCATAATTTTGTCATTTCCACGAAAAACAAACTGCCCCTTGCAGTCTATTTTCCGGTGTCGTATACTGAAATTGGAGCAGGGATTTACAGAAAAAAATCCAAGTCCCTTTCAAAAGCGACGATGTTGCGCTTATTTTTAATCGTTTGCAATTTATTAAGTTGTCCGACAATG
>ENA-UEOR01001345-UEOR01001345.1-human-gut-metagenome-genome-assembly--contig:-NODE-1345-length-14673-cov-3.880858_pt1 | contig 14673 bp, 13 predicted proteins | sample MGYA00242887_ERZ507890 | MGnify/ENA primary metagenome ERZ507890 (study PRJEB26167, sample SAMN06115431) | human gut metagenome | host: Homo sapiens | place: China:Guizhou | collected 2014-10-21...
AGATTAGTCTTGCTCTTCTTATTTACAAAAAGCTCCTTGTCATATTCGGGAAGTTCTGCAAAGAACCAGCTTATTAATAATGCAAAGAGTCTTACAGATTATTTTAATACTTTATCAACTAACTTAAGAAATGTTCAGGTTGATGCCAATAATGAGATTAAAGATGCTGTACAGCAGATTAATTCCCTGGCACAGAATATTTCATCGCTTAATAAGCAGATTAACCAGATTCAGGCAAATTACGGCAACGCCAATGATCTGAAGGATCAGAGAAATGCCTTGATTGATGATCTGTCACAAATTGTTAATATAACAGTAAGCGAAAGCGATATGGGTAACAATCTTACTAATCTTCAGATAACAATCAATGGTAACAGTCTTGTTGATGGGTATAACTACCATACTCTCCAGACTGTTGCAAGGGAGAATCCAAGAAATGTATCTGATTGTATACTACTGGTGTTGTATTTGCGGCAAAATTGATATTATATTATTTCTTTGTCGGAAATAGATTCATTGTTGCAGCGGTTTCCAGCATAAAAAGTCGTGCCGGTTCATATTCATTGGGAATTTTTCCGTCGAGTATGGCCTCTTTGATGGCCGATAAAATTTCACCTACGGGACGGGACGGCGGTAACCCGAAGGTTTCCATGATTTCTTCTCCCCGTATCGGGAGCTTCATATTGCGTATGCTGTCTTTTTCTTCTATTTCTCGCAGTTTGGTTCGCACCAATTCGAAATTGTCGCGGAATCGTTTCACCTTTTCTCTGTTTTTGGAGGTAATATCCGATTCGCAAAGAAGCATCAAATCGTCTATGTCATCGCCGGCATCGAACAAGAGTCTTCTTACGGCCGAGTCGGTAACGACTTCTTCGGCGAGGACGATAGGTCTCATGTGCAATCCTACGAGTTTCTGTACGTATTTCATCTTCTCATTGAGCGGTAGTTTCATTTTGCGGAAAATACCGGGAATCATTTTTTCTCCTATGAAATTGTGATTGTGGAATGTCCAACCCAGGCGGGAATCATAGCGTTTGGTACGTGGTTTCCCGATGTCGTGGAGTAGTGCAGCCCAACGTAACCATTCGTTGCGGCTGCGCAGTGCCACATTGTCGAGGACGGCGAGCGAATGATAAAAATTGTCTTTATGTCCTCGTCCTTCGATTGTTTCTGTTCCTTTGAGTGCGGCGACTTCGGGAAAAATGATAGGCAGCAGTTTACAGTCGTCTAATAAAATAAATCCCCGAGAGGGAATATCCGAACGTATGATTTTGCCGAGTTCGTCGATGATGCGTTCTTTCGAAATGATTTCGATTCGTTTTCGGTTTCGTTCGATGGCTGCGAATGTCTCTTTCTCGATGTGGAAATTTAGCTGAGTGGCAAATCTGATAGCACGCATCATGCGTAAGGGGTCGTCGCTGAATGTAATGTCAGGATCGAGGGGGGTGCGAATAATTCCCTTTTTCAGATCGTTCATACCGTCGAATGGATCTACGAGCATGCCCCAATGCTCTTTGTTCAGGCAAAGAGCCAAAGCATTGATGGTGAAGTCTCTTCGGTTCTGGTCGTCTTGCAGGCTTCCGTCTTCGACTATCGGCTTACGCGAGTCATGGCTGTATGACTCTTTTCGAGCTCCGACAAATTCTATCTCTATATTTTCTTTCTGGTCACTGTATTTTACTTGTGCTGTTCCGAAGTTCCGAAATGTCGACAGGTGGGCCCGTTTCCCCAGTTTGGTCGTTACAGCCTCGGCGAGTTCTATACCGCTGCCTAAGGTTACGATGTCGATGTCTTTGGACGGTCGGTTCAGAAAAATATCGCGTACATATCCTCCGATGACGAAACACGGGCGATTCATCTCATCGGCGACTTCACCGATGAGATGAAATATCGGGTCGTTCAAATGGTCGAGTATAAGATCGTTGTCGGTTTGCATGGTTATTGGTTGAATAGCTTATAAATGTGTTGGTTTTTACGGGTTGCGACAAATGCGACCGGGTTTAATACCAGTCGAGTCGGCTGTAAGAGTTTCCTCGTTTGTCATATTTGAGGTCTTGCAATAAAGACGATTTCACGCTAATGTGGAAATTGTATGATTTGTAAGGTCCCACAGGGACGAAACTGGCACTCATCGACCAGCAATGCAAGTCCCGGGTGATGTTACAGTTCATATAGGCGATTTTTTTGGCATCGAAATCATAGCTGGCCGAGAAGTTAAAAGACCAGTTTTTCGTAAAGTTGATATTCCCCGAAAAACTTAGGTTTTGGGTAAACCGGCCGTTGTATTCCATTTTCTTTTTGTTGAAAGACCCATATCCGTAATTGACCGAATAGTTGATAGATAGACTCCACGGGATCTCCCAAATCGCATAACCGTCGGCCCCGAATTGTGTGTCCGATTCTTCCGAGGCTGTATCGTCTTCCGGCTCTTCATTCGGGTCAGGTGGCAGTGTATTGGGTTGTGGTTGAGGCTGTTTGTTCTTGTTGTTTTTCTTGTCTTTCTTTTTAAAAGTGTCATTATTGAAGGTGTAGGAGAAAGATGTTCCTGTACTGGACAAACGGCCTAATCCCTTGCCTACGGTCCACCGGGGTTTGTTCACTCGTACGGGGTTTCCGTAGCTGTCTAATTGATAAGTATAGGTATCCCATGTCGCACTCATTTGTAGGTTAAACCCTTTGGTTAGTTTAATGAGTATTGAGGTGTTCAGGTTACTCCATTTCATGGAGTCCGCAGCCATATTATAACTCATACTGGCCGATAGGTTTTCGATTAGGGATATTTTGCGAACCCCTGTCGAATCGCGGTCCGATTTGACTTTCATCTCCAAATTATTCGATACCGAGAACGATACTGTTCCTTGTTTCCCTTGTGACACTGTGCCGAATATTCCGTTTGAGAAAGGCGAATATTTTTCGGTCACCGTTTCTCCTTGTTGGTTGACATAGGTAAGTGTTTTCCAGAAACCATATCGGGGAGAACTGAAATCGGGGGCTGCGCTGAACGATACGGTGGGAGTGAAAACGTGTCGTATGGCCTGTACTTTGTCTCCGAATATTTTCCACGGTTTGTAGAATCCGTATAATTTGGTGCTTGCGCTCAACGAACCGTAGTAGTTGAAGACATTGTAAAATCCGTAGGTCGTGTCTTGAACTATTTTTGACTGCTGTGTATCCCATTCTTTCATAATTTTGTTGGAGTACATACGGTCGGTAAAGTTGAAGCTGGCAGTCAGGTTGACATATTTGAACATGTTGAAAGTCGCCGATATGGGAATGTTGTGATACATACCGTTTCGCCAGTCTTTAATCAGATTCGATTTAAGTATCTGGTCTTGCTTGGTGAGAATCGAGTTTTGGAAACGACCGCTATACGACAGTTGTATTTTTTCATACCAACGCTCATTGCCCACGACCGATTTCCGTTTGAACGGATAAATTTGTCCCATTGACACGGTTAAATTGGGGAAAGAAACATTTAGTGTCGAGTCTTGCGTACGTTGAGTGATATTGGCGGTTGCCGAAAAACTCCATGGCGAGTTAGGAATCCGGTAAGTCATATTTACCGTAGAACTTTTGGTGTTTTCGGTAAAACTGTTGGAATTGTAGTAGCTATTTAAATCGTTTCGGGTATATCCGCTGGTTGTGAAATTAACGCTTGCCGATAACGACATGTTCGGGTTGTTTTTAGTGTCTTGGGTATGAGTCCATGCTATTTTGAAGTTCTTCATCTTTGAATAGTCTGGCAACCCTTTATCTCCGGTAATGGTTGTGATGAAACTCAAATCGAAGTTACCGGAATATTTGTATCGTTTGATATAAGCCGAACGGGCGTTGATGCCCCATGAGCCTTTTGTGTAAATTTCACCGGTCAGTGCAAGGTCTATGTAATCGTTGATGGCAAAATAGTAACCGCCGTCACGCAAATAAAATCCTCGTGCCAGTTCGTCTCCGAAAGTGGGAACGATAATACCCGATGAATATTTTTCGGTAAAAGGGAAAAAGCCGAACGGAATGGCGAGGGGAAGAGGAACATCGGCCAGTACCATATAAGCCGGCCCCGTTACGATATTCTTTTTGGGACGGACTTTCGCTTGGGTTAATTGCAGATAAAAGTGCGGGTGATCGTGATTGTCGCATGTCGTGTAACGTCCGCTTTTCATGTAGAATTCGTCATTCTCCATTTTTTTAGTTTGTCCGCCTGTCAAGTAACCTTCGCCTTGTTGGGTGACAATATTGGTAATATATCCCTTTTTTGTCTTGAAATTATAATTCATGGTTTCCGATTCGTACTCTCCGCTTTTATCCTTGAAAACGGGACGGCCCACTATATCTCCCACAGAGTCGGGACGACCCACGGCGTAGACTAAGCTACTGTCCATGTTCATCTCGATTTGGTCTGCGTTGAGCTCCATGCCATCGAACTGTACTACCCCTTTTCCGTACATGTACACCTCGTTACCGTGGGTGAAAACGATAGAATCGTTGGCCTTGTAATCGACAACCGAAGTCAAACCGGCTTTCTTTTTCTTGGGTGAGACAGAATCATTGGCAAGCGAATCGACTCCTGACGAATCCGATTGTAACGAATCTTTGGAAATACTGTCTAAAAGTGTTATCGGTTTGTTTGATAATAAAGTAGCACTATCTTTGCTCGTGGTAGAATCGAGTGAAGTCACTTCGCTATAAGACGGATGCCTGTCTTGTGCGATGAGCGACACAAACAGTGAGGAGCATAGAAGAGATAAAAGTATAGCGTATTTTTTGCTGTCTTTTGGCATCCGGCTGTCAATCTGTAATCAACTCGCAAAAATACACATTTTCCATGACTTATCGGCGTTTGGGCTTTATTTAATATATTTTATTCAATGTTCAGAGTATCTTCCTTTTATTGATTGTGTAGGTTTCTATAAAAACAGAGTGGCCATTTCGTCGAAACGGTGTAAAGACGCATCGCCGTATTTAGCAACGCTTTTACGAACTTTATCGAACGGTTTTTCTTGGTCGGGAGTAGATTTCGAATAAAACTTGTCGGCGAAGCAAACGAGCTTTTCTTCGAGACTTATAGGGCACATGTCACGGTGTGGAAGCGGGAGGTTTTGGGAGATGATGTCATCGACCGTCAGTCCGGTTCCTGTGTGTCGTTCACAAACGAGAGCGTGTTTGGGATATCCTTCGTTTCGAAGAAGCTCGGCTCCTATAATGCCGTGACGGATATAGGGCTCTTCTCCTGTACAGTAAATCGAAGGAGCATGGGTGAGGTATACACCGATGTCGTGAAGCATGGCGGCTTCGTAAACAAAGTCCGAATCGATATTTAATTCCGGGTGGGCTTGGGCTAGTTTCAGGGCTTTTTCGGCAACCAGTTTGCTATGGGACCATACGCTGTTATAAAGAGGCGTTCCGGGTTGATAATATTTTTCGAAGATTCGCTGGATATTCATGGTTGTCACTGAAAAAATGTGTTATAAAAGAGACAGCCCGAAAGAGTGTCTCTCCGGGCTGCCATTGTATAATCTTGTAGTTATTCTACGATAGTAATCCATTTGTGAGTATCGGGTTCGTCGCCGTATTGTATAGCGCGTAACTTATTGTATAGCTTTTCGCAAATAGGACCGGGTTTACCATCTTTGGAGAAAATATACGATTTGTTTTCATCGAGGTCGTCTATACGGGCGATAGGACTGATGACAGCAGCTGTTCCACAGGCTCCCGCTTCGTCGAATGTCCCGATTTCATCTTCCGGTATTTGTCGTACTTCTACCGTCATGCCCATGTCCTCGGCAAGTTGCATGAGGCTTTTGTTGGTGATTGAAGGGAGAATGGACGTTGATTTCGGAGTGATATAGCTGTTTCCCCGAATGCCGAAGAAGTTGGCCGGGCCGCATTCGTCTATATATTTTTTCTCTTTGGCATCCAGATAGAGTACGGCGGAATATCCCAGTTCATGGGCTTTTTCGCCGGCCACTAAACTGGCTGCGTAATTCCCACCTACTTTGTAGCGTCCTGTTCCGAGTGGAGCGGCGCGGTCGTATTGACGGAGTATCGCCATAGGGGTAGGTTTGAAACCCTCTTTGAAATAAGGACCTACCGGAGATACGAAGACGATGAACAAATATTCTTTGGCCGGTTTGACTCCTACCTGTGCCGATGTCCCTATTAGTAATGGGCGTATATAGAGTGAAGCTCCGCTTTCGTAGGGAGGTACGAACCTTTCGTTCTTCTTGACTACGGTTAGTATGGCTTCGTTAAACTTCTCTGTGGGCAGTTCGGGCATCATGATTCCCCGGCAGGAACTTTGCAAGCGAGCTGCATTCTCGTCCATACGGAAAATGCGGATTTTTCCGTCTTTACCCCGAAAGGCTTTCATTCCTTCGAATGCCTCTTGTCCGTAATGAAGGCAAGTGGCTGCCATGTGTATTTCGAATGTTTGTGAGCTGGTAACTGTAATGTCGCCCCATTTCCCGTCTTTGTAAATACACCGTACATTATAATCGGTAGGCATATAGCCGAATGACAGGTTTGACCAATCGATACTTTCCATTGTTTCGGTTTTTAAGTTTAACTTTATAGGGACAAAGTTAAACTATTTCATGAAATATTGAAACAATGTTTAAGGTTTTATTTTTGTAATATCGATTTGAAGTAAAAAGGATATATTAAAGAGCAATCTTTTGTGTTTGTCCCTCTATTTTAACTAAATAAATACCTCGGACACCTATTTTTAATTCAGAGAGGCCGGGATTGATGGTCCGGTCGGTTACGATCTGTCCTAATATCGTGTAGACTACTACTTGTACTTTGCGTGGGGTACGAATATAAATACTTCCGTCCTTGCTCGAAACCTCTATGGGAGCTTCTTGGACGGGTTCATTTTGACGGTTGTCGTCGATCTTCCAGATCTCTTTCTCCATAGTTGTTTGAGCTACGGCCGTTGGAAGGACGAAGCCACTGAATACTAACGCGAAAAAGACTGCGTAAAGATACTTCATAACAACACTATCTAAAAATAGAATGTCTTGCAAATCGATATGTTTCACTCGATTATGCCGGTATGGCATCTATTTATATCTCTTGCAAAGATAGCTCTTTTTTGTAGTATTGTATAGGATAAGGCGTTAAATATGATGGGTATGCTCTTTAAAATTTGTAAGTCCGCTTAGGATTTTTGGGAAACCAGCCCTTTTGCACGCGTTTTTCTTGTTCGAAGATTTCTTTAATCGACCAAAAAGAAGAAAAGGCAAAAACACCCAACAAGGACGATATAACTACATTTTCAATGCATAGAGACGATATCACGCCTGCTATCCCCAAAAATAAAAATAACCACCAACAACGAGTACTCCAATAGTATTCGGCTTTGACAACTATGGGGTGGAACATTCCGATGATTAGAAATGTGCAGATTCCAATAACGAGGCCTTGCAGATGATTGTCGATTATAAAATCCATTGTGTAAAGATTAAAAGTTCTAATAAAAGATAATATCGTCTGTTTTGCATTTTATGCAAAGATAGTGTAAACTATAAGCCAAAGCAAGTTTGGTGAATTAGATTGGGTTCTCGGTGGTTCCTATCTTTTGAAACAGTAAAAATTCCCGATTGAAAATAGAACTTTCGATCGGGAATTTGGTTCATAGTAAATCAAATTTCTTTGAAACAACTCCTCGGTGCTTGACAGACCGGACATTTGAAATCGTCTGGCAATTCTCCTTCGTGAATGTATCCGCATACTTCGCAAATGTACTTTTTCCCAGAGTTTGGTTTCGGATCTTCTGGGGAAACATTTTCCTCCTTGATGTAGGTCGGTGCGTTTTGGGGAGCTTTTCCTTTAATTACATGGTGATAGTAGGCGTAAGTCATAGGAGTACCATTGTCGGGAATGGTATTGAGGACGCGGGCAAAAATTACGTCGTGAGTTTCGTTGTCGGCAATGTGCAATACCTCGCAGATAATATGTCCCGAAAATATCCCTGATAAGATGGGGACATCGTTTTGCCACTCATAATCGTAATTTGTGTATTTGTTTCGGTCTCGGCCGCATTGAAACCCGAAAGTAGTGATTAAAGATGTGTCGCTTTCTTCTGCGAGAATAGCTAAGCTGAATTTCCCATGTCGTACGATTATATCGTGGGTATAATTGTTTTTGTTCATGGAAATAGCGACAATGGGATTTTCACTGGTTACTTGAAAACAAGTATTTATGATACACCCCGTAGGGCGGCCGTTGTCATTAGTGCCTACGACATATAGCCCGTAGGTGAGGTTTCGTAATGCTGTAATATCCATAATTAAAGAATATCGGTCTACCCGATAAGGGCAGACCGATGGGTTGTTTTGAGATTTTTAAAACTGAATTTTAATAGTTATTTTTCTTGCGTTCGAAGAAAGCTTGCGGGTGAGCGCATGCGGGACATACTTCGGGCGCTTTTTTGCCACGGAACACATATCCGCAGTTGCGGCATTGCCATTCGATTTCTTCGCTGTCGGAGAACACGGTTCCGTTTTCGATGTTTGATAACAGTTTGCGATAGCGTTTCTCGTGTTCTTCTTCTACTTTGGAGACGTTACGGAATGTGTGTGCGATAGCGGGGAATCCTTCTTCGTCGGCGATTTTGGCAAATTCGGGATAAAGATCTACCCACTCTTCGTTTTCACCTTCTGCTGCCGCTTTCAGGTTTTCAGCGGTTGTTCCGATTACGCCGGCAGGGTAGGAGGCTGTGATTTCGACCATACCACCTTCGAGAAATTTAAAGAACTTTTTGGCATGTTCTTTTTCCTGTTCGGCTGTTTCCATGAAAATGGCGCTGATTTGTTCATAACCTTCTTTTTTTGCTACGCTGGCAAAAAAAGTGTAACGAGTACGAGCTTGCGATTCTCCGGCGAAAGCTTTCAATAAGTTCTGTTCTGTTTTTGTTCCTTTAATACTACTCATAGCATTCTTTGTTTTTGATGTGTTTTTAATTCTGGTACAAATATAATTAGAATAATTCTAAAATTGAAATATTTCTAATTCAAAAAACGATTATTTAAGAAAGTTTTATAATTATGGGTAAAGATAAAATTTTTTTGTGAATAAACAAAGATTACAAAGGGAATAAGATAGGTATGATTTTTAAGTGAAAAAATTTGTTCGCGACAGGTTTTTAGGTGTTGTAAAAAATATAAATGGATATGTTCTAAAACATTTTAAATGTACGGTTTGCCCATAGAATAACGATAAATCGTATTTTATATATTATTGTTATAGTGAAATTGTGACATTTTTGTTGCTGTATATATTCATTCTTTTTTTATTTTTGTGACTAAAATAAGATAGAGGCATTTGGAACATACCGATGTTATGTTTCGAATGAATCACAAAAATGCTCCACCATGATAGTAGAAAAATTGCCGGGGACAGATGCGCGGCTATATGCCCTTGTTGCGCCGTTAGTTATGAGTGTTCCCATTATTCGTCAGAACAATAATTATCCGTTTAAAACCTCTCGTAAACACCTTTGGTTCATCGCTTTGGAACGAGGCGAGGTAAAAGGTTTTATGCCTGTTGAAAGAAAAACTGCGGGAGCTTGTATCGATAATTACTATTTGGCGGGAGATTCTTCCGAATTGTTGACTTCTCTTATCGAAAAAGCGAAAGAAGAGTTTGCCCAAGACTGCACTCTTTATGCGATTTCTCATGTTCGGCATGTTGATGCCTTTCGGGCGTGTGGATTTTCTGAATTGAAAACGTGGAAATTGTATGTAAAAATGGTGTATGAGGCAAATGGAGAATCTGAGAAGCAGTGTGTATGAAGTCGTTTTGGAGCGATTGAATCGGATATTTTCCGATTTTGATAATGTGTATGTTTCTTTTTCGGGAGGAAAAGATAGCGGTGTGCTTCTTAATTTATGTATCGATTATATTCGTCAGAATAAATTGAATCGTAGATTGGGGGTATTTCATATCGACTATGAAGTCCAATATGAGGAGACGACGCGTTATGTAGACAGAGTATTGGCATCTAATTCCGATATATTAGATGTATATAGGATTTGCGTCCCGTTCAAGGTTACGACGTGTGCTTCGATGTATCAAAACTATTGGCGCCCGTGGGAGGACTCTATGCGCCCGTTATGGGTAAGAGAAAAACCAGAAAACTGTTATACGAAAGAAGATTTCGATTTTTATACAGATGATTTATGGGACTATGAGTTTCAGATTAAGTTCGCCGAATGGTTGCACAAGCGGAATGCGGCTCGCAGGACTTGTTGTCTCATCGGCATTCGCACACAAGAAAGTTTCAATCGTTGGCGCACGATTCATAGCGATAAGAATTACAGGAAGTATAAAGGTTTGAAGTGGATTCGTGAGATGAAATATGGCATTTGCAATGCCTATCCCATACACGATTGGCTGACGACCGACGTGTGGGTCGCTAACGGCCGGTATCATTGGGATTATAACAAGCTGTACGATCTCTACTATCGAGCTGGGGTCCCGTTGGATAAGCAAAGGGTGGCCAGCCCGTTTATATCGCAGGCCATATCGAGCCTCCGTTTGTATCGTGCGATAGACCCGGATATGTGGGGGAAAATGGTAAGTCGGGTCAATGGGGTGAATTTTGCCGGATTGTATGGGAATACATCTATGATGGGCTGGCATTCTATCAAACTTCCACCCAATATGACATGGGAAGGATATTTGGATTTTTTGTTGAAAACGCTTCCGGAAAACACTCGTAAAAATTACCAGCGAAAATTGTCGGTGAGTATGAACTTCTGGCGGGATAAAGGGGGGTGTCTGGCAGATGAAACCATTCGAAAGCTGGAAAAGATGGGAATTCCTATTACCGTAGGTGACCATTCCAATTACAGGACCGAGAAAAAACCTGTACGAATGGAATATTTAGACGATATTGATATCCCCGAATTTAAAGAACTCCCCACATTTAAACGCATGTGTATATGTATTCTTAAAAACGATCATACATGCAAATACATGGGCTTTTCTTTGAATAAGGCCGAGAAAGAACAAAAAGAACGAGTGATGGAAAAATATAAAGCATTGATTTGAAAAATGGAAAAGTATAAAAGTCCGGTTTACAATGTGATTGCTGTTCCCGTGGAAAAAGTGGTCGCCAATACGTATAATCCGAATATTGTTGCTCCGCCCGAGATGAAATTACTCGAACTTTCTATTTGGGAGGACGGATATACGATGCCCTGTGTGTGTTATTATATTCCGGAGAAAGACCAGTATGAACTGGTTGACGGGTTTCATCGCTATAAAGTTATGAAAACCTCCAAGCGTATATATGACAGGGAAAAGGGTTTGTTGCCGGTGGTGGTGATAGATAAAGACCTTTCGAACAGAATGGCTTCTACCATACGGCATAATAGGGCGAGAGGTACGCATTGTATCGAATTGATGTGCGAAATTGTTTCGGAGTTGACGAAAGCCGGTATGTCCGATAGCTGGATTATGCGGAATATTGGTATGGATAAGGACGAATTATTACGGTTTAAACAAATATCCGGGTTAGCCGAATTATTTGCCGATAAGGAGTTTAGCTTGACGAAAGAGATATAAAATAATTATTTATTGTTGTTATACTGGATTTTGGGTCGTTGATGCATTTATAAACTGATTATAATTCCAAAGAATCTACATACCTCCGGCATATTTTCTTATTTCTGTTTAAGGCAAAGATAGCGAAAGGTGAGTGCAGAGGCAAACGGAAATTCCATTTCCGATTTGACTATGCCGCACCGCAGCCTGTCTTCGTATTCACAAAGATAGGGGAACAATATAATGCAATAAAACAGGTGGATATTTTTTTCTGATAATTTTGATAGAAACAAAAAAACAGAGCCTTTATTAAAGGCTCTGTTTTTTAGAAAGATAGATGATTATACATTACATAATACCTCTTTCGCGTAATTTCAATTGCCATTTCCAAGCAGAAGCAAGCGTGTCTTCGATGCTTTCTTGTGCTGTCCAGCCTAGAACTTTATTCGCTCTTTCAGGGTTAGCCCACACTTGTTCTATATCGCCTTCTCGACGTCCTACTATTTTGTGAGGAACTTTTACCCCCGTAGCTTTTTCAAATGCAGAAATTAGTTCGAGCACGGAAACCCCTCGCCCCGTACCGAGGTTGAATATCTCGATAGCTTCGGGCGATTTATTTTCAAGCATACGATTCATGGCTGTCACATGAGCTTTTGCAAGATCTACGACGTTGATGTAATCGCGAATGCAAGAACCGTCGGGAGTATGATAATCGTCGCCGAATACGCTCAATTCTTTGCGAATACCGATGGCGGTTTGGGTCAAGTATGGGATAAGGTTTTGGGGAACGCCGTTGGGCAGTTCTCCTATTTCGGCGGTTGGGTGTGCCCCTATCGGGTTGAAATAACGGAGAATGATCGATTTGAAAGGAGCGCTGGCATGAATGGTATCTTTAATAATTTCTTCGCAAATCTGTTTGGTATTGCCGTAGGGCGATAAGGCGGGTTTGATAGGAGCCGATTCGTCTACCGGTAAAACGTCTGGTTGTCCGTAAACGGTACAAGACGATGAAAATACGATTCCTTCTACGCCATATTCCGGCATTAAAGTTAATAAATTAACAAGAGACATTAGATTGTTGCGGTAATAGAGCAAAGGTTTTTGAACCGATTCGCCCACTGCTTTGCTCGCCGCGAAATGTATGATCCCTTTTATTCCGGGATTCTCTTTAAAAAGCTGACGCAAAGCCTCCATATCGGTACAGTCGGCTTGAACGAACGTAGGACGTTTGCCTGTGATACGTTCGATTCCGTCGAGTACTTCGATGTTAGAGTTGGATAGATTGTCGATGATGACAACTTCGTAACCTGCATTTTGCAGTTCTACTGTGGAATGAGACCCGATGTATCCCGTTCCTCCGGTAACCAAGATTTTTCCTTTCATGGTGGTTGGTGTGTTTAAATTCTTTATTATGAATTGCAAAGATACAAAAAGGTGAGTGTAAAGACAAACGGAAATTCTATTTCCGATTTGGCTATGCCGAACCGCACCTATCTTCATAGTGACAAAGATAGCGAAAGGAGAGCGGAGAAAAAACGCTTCCCCGATTTTTTGTTTCGAGAGGAATAATTTCGTAAAGGCTTGTAGGTAAGAAAATAAAATGTTAACTTTGCCCCGCTTTTTGAAAATTCCGTGTGATGGGAAATTAAGGAGCAGTGAAAGCTTAATTTTGAGTAACACAAAACAACACAACGATGAAAACATTTCAATTGAATGGTACGGCCCGTACCGATTTGGGCAAGAAAGCAGTAAAAGGTTTGCGTAAGCAAGGATTGATTCCCGCAGTGCTGAATGGTGGCGAGTTGGTAGAATTGCCTTATCAAGGAGCGCTCAAACCCTGTGAAAAGTTGGTAGAACTTCCCGGTGGTAAAAAAGGTATTATCGTTACCGATTTCACTGTGACTAAGGATGCCGTTCGTAAATTGGTTTATACTCCCGATATTTTTGCAGTCGAGTTGACTATCGATGGTGAAAAAAAGATGGCGGTATTGAAAGATTTGCAATTCCACCCTGTAACCGATGCTATTCTGCACATGGATTTCTTGGAAGTATCCGATAAGAAACCCGTTGTTATGGAAGTTCCGGTTCAACTCGAAGGACACTCCGAAGGTGTACGTGCCGGTGGTAAATTGAGTTTGTCGATGAGAAAACTGAAAGTAAAAGCCATCTATTCCAATATCCCCGAACGTTTGGTAATCAATATCGACAATTTGGGATTGGGTAAAACCTTGCAAGTGGGAGAACTCCATTTCGAAGGTTTGGAATTGATGAACGCCAAGAATGCCGTAGTTTGTGCGGTTAACTTGACTCGTGCCGCTCGTGGTGCGCAAGCTGCCGCTAAATAACGATCGATAAACCTGTTTTATTGATGAAATATCTGATTGTAGGGTTGGGGAATATCGGTTATGAATACGAGAATACCCGACATAACATAGGATTCAGAGTATTGGACGCCTTAGCTAAGGCGTCCAATCTCGTTTTTACCGATGGACGTTACGGTGCTACATGTGAACTTCGGTTAAAAGGACGTGTGTTGGTTTTGTTGAAACCTTCGACCTATATGAATTTGAGCGGAAATGCGGTTCGGTACTGGTTGCAAAAAGAAAATATACCGGTAGAGAATATGCTTGTCGTCGTAGACGATTTGGCTTTGCCGTTTGGTAGGCCGCGGCATAAGCTTCCGCCCGGTCAATGTTGAGCGCTTCCTCTGACTGAAACAGAGAAAACGGAAACGGCGGCAGTTCCGGAGTTTCGACAATGACGGCAATCGGGCTTTTCTCTTCAGCCAGATTGATGCGGGAAACGGTATTGTCCTCATATAAAAGCGGGCAGTCAAACGTTTTTGTCATAAGCAATAATTTGAATTAGTAATAATTTTGAACCGGCAGCATATGACGGTTTTGTTCTTCCGTCAATATAAAAGTATCCGATCGGACTTTATTTTATCTTTGTTTATCCGAAAATTTTCAGCCGTTCGTCCATCGGCAAAAAGCTTTTTTCGTCCGCCGGCCGTTCAATGCTGCCGAACGGCATTTGTGCCAGCAGCTGCCAGTGGCCGGGAAGGTCGAACGCCAGTTTGACCTCGTCATCGATCAGCGGATTGTAGTGCTGAAGCGAGGCGCCGAT
>ENA-UEOR01001347-UEOR01001347.1-human-gut-metagenome-genome-assembly--contig:-NODE-1347-length-14670-cov-4.054889_pt1 | contig 14670 bp, 16 predicted proteins | sample MGYA00242887_ERZ507890 | MGnify/ENA primary metagenome ERZ507890 (study PRJEB26167, sample SAMN06115431) | human gut metagenome | host: Homo sapiens | place: China:Guizhou | collected 2014-10-21...
AAGAGCTCCAGTCCGTTCTGGAACAGCGCGGCCTCGCCCGCTACTTCACCGGCATCTGCGGGACGCCCCCCGCCAAGGCGGAACTGCTCAAGGGCATTGTCCGCAAGGAACGCATCGATCCCGCCGACGCGGTCATGGTCGGCGACGCCACCACGGACAGCGACGCCGCCGAAGCCGCCGAGACGCTGTTTTACGGGCGCGGCCCCTTCTTCGAGAATACCGCCTACCCCCACGGTTCCGATCTGACCGGACTCAACCGCTGGCTGGAAGAGCTCGCGGGGAAGGAATAAGAGATTGGAGGGGGAAGGGGAAACTTTCTGAAGAAGGCCCTCCCACGTTTCCCTTCCCCCTCCAAACTGCCAGAGGGGCTCGCTCCACCCCCATCCTGTTCAAAGACTTTCGCCTTTATCGAATCCCTATTGCAGGGGATTGCCAAGAACGGAAAAGCCTTCTCCGAACACGGGGAAGGCTTTTTGCTATCGGGGAAAACCGGAAGCCGGGCAAAACGAGGGCAGCGGAAAAGCGGCGGCGTTTCTTCGTTTTTGTCCTCGCTGCCGTGTTTCTTCCGGTTACACTTCCACCAGCGGCGCGAGGAGCGAAAGAGTGTATAACTCGTTGGTGTCTGCGCCTCCATAACATAGCCCTCGCCGATGCGGTTGCGGATGGGGTCATAGCCCAGGGCGGCGCGCAGCTTTTTCCGCAGTGCGGAGATATGCACGCGGATGGAGTTGCCGAAGCCGTCCGCCCCGCTGTCCCACACGTGCTCCAGCAGCTCCTCCTGACTGACCGGCCGCCCCTGATGCAGCAGCAGGTATTCGAGGATGCCCGTCTCCTTGCGCGTGAGCGACAGCGTCTCGCCGCGCACGGACGCCGTGCGCGCCTTGGTGTCAAACGACAGCTCGGCGCAGGTCAGGACCACGTCGCTCTGCGTAAAGCGGCGAAGCGTCAGGCTGCGGATGCGCGCCGCGAGCTCATCGAGGTGAAAGGGCTTGGTGAGATAGTCGTTCGCGCCCGCATCGAGTCCCGCCACCTTGTCGGCGACCTCGCAGCGCGCCGACAGGATCAGCACCTTGGTGTCGCGGTCACGCTCGCGCAGCGTCCGGAGCACCGTCATACCGTCCTCGCCGGGGAGGTTCAGATCCAGCACGACCAGATCAAAGCGCTCGACGGCGAGCATCTCCGCGGCGCTCTGCCCGTCATAGCAGCAGTCCACGCTGTAGGCAAGCCGCCGCAGACTGCACGCGATCGTGTCGCAGAGCGCCCGTTCATCTTCCACAATCAAAATATGCATACCATTCTCCTCGTGCGTATTCACGAATGTCCGACTTTGTTATATGATAACACAAAAGCATAAAATCTCTGTTAAGTTTCCGTTCTTAACGAAGATTTTATCTGCGCCATGGTATCATGGCAAACAGAAGGGAGTGATCCAAGTGTTTCGTGCAAAAAAAGCCATTGTGCAGGGCTTGCTGATTGCTGCGGGCATCGCCATGGTGTGCTTCGGCGCGCTGCGCGGCGAGGCCGGTGCCGTGCTCAACAAGGCGATCCGGCTGTGCTTGGAGTGTGTCGGCATTGGATAAGAAAAAACAGTCTGTTTCCCTGCTCTTGAGCCGGTTTCGCGGCTGGATCCAGGCGGCGGCGACGCTGCTGACCAACATCCACCTGCCGAACTTCTTCAAGGGCGGCATCTATCAGGGCAAGGGCAAGACCGTCTGCGTGCCCGGCCTGAACTGCTATTCCTGCCCGGCGGCATCGGGCGCGTGCCCGATCGGGGCGTTTCAGGCGGTGGTCGGCTCGTCCAAATTCCGCTTTTCGTATTATATCACCGGCATTCTGATCCTGCTCGGCGTGCTGCTCGGGCGGTTCATCTGCGGCTTTTTGTGCCCGTTCGGCTGGCTGCAGGAGCTGCTGCATAAGATCCCGGGCAAAAAGCTGTCGACGAAAAAGCTCAGGCCGCTGACCTATTTGAAATACGTCATCCTGCTGCTGGCCGTGGTACTGCTGCCAGCGCTCATCGTCAACGACGTGGGCATGGGAGATCCGTATTTCTGCAAGTATATCTGCCCGCAGGGCGTGCTCGAGGGTGCGCTCCCGCTTGCCGCCGCAAACGAGAGCATCCGCGCGGCGCTGGGCGCGCTGTTTACGCGCAAGCTGATCATTCTGATCGCGGTCGTCGTTTTGAGCGTGCTGTTTTTCCGCCCGTTCTGCAAGTGGATCTGCCCGCTCGGTGCGTTTTACGCGCTGATGAACAAGGTCTCCCTGCTCGGCATCCAGGTCGACACGAGCAAGTGCGTCTCCTGCGGCAAATGTGCGCGCACCTGCCAGATGGACGTGGACATCACCAAGTCCCCCAACGACACGGAATGCATCCGCTGCGGCAAGTGCATCCGCGCCTGCCCCACGGAGGCCATCCGCTTCCGCTATGGCTTCGGCCTGAGCGGAAACACGAATCCGAAACAAGTAAACAACCATCAAAATCAAACGGAGGAATCATGATGAAGAAAATCACAAAATTTGTGACGCTCCTGCTCGCGCTCGCGATGGTGTTCAGTCTCGCGGCGTGCTCGTCGGGCAAAGGCAAGGACAAGGCGGACGGCAGCGCCGACATTGCGACCCTGATCGCAACCGAGCCGAGCAGCGCCGACGAAGCGAGCAAGCTCTACCAGCAGCTCATGCAGAAGGAAAACGACATTCTCGCCGCAAACTCCGACCTCTGGAACAAGGTGTTTCTGTCTGCCAACAAAAACAGCACCATGATCGAGGACGGCACGAACTACGGTGACTTCCTGCTCGCCACGATTGAGAGCGCGAAGGACAGCTTCTCGGCCGACGAGCTCAAGACGCTCAAGGCCGGTGCCGAGCAGATCAAGGAGATCGAGGGCAAGCTCACCATCCTCGAGCAGAAGTATCCCGGCTGCGGCACGGCGCCCGGCGCAGGTGACAGCGTGAGCGCGGAGGAGGCCGGCATGACCGCCTCCGGCAGCAACGCGATGAAATTCCCGAGCTTTCAGGGCAAGGACCTCAACGGCAATGACGTCGACAGCAGCAAGCTCTTTGCCGGCAACAGCGTCACGGTCGTGAACTTCTGGTTCACCACCTGCAACCCGTGCGTCGGTGAGCTGGCCGACCTTGAGGCGCTCAACAAGGACCTCGCCGCGAAGGGCGGCGCGGTCGTCGGCATCAACTCCTTCACGCTCGACGGCGACAAGACCGCCATCGCCGAGGCGAAGGACATTCTGGCGAAAAAGGGCGTGACCTACTCCAACCTCTGGTTCGCCTCCGACAGCGAGGCCGGTAAGTTCACCGCCGGCCTGTACTCGTTCCCGACCACATACGTCGTTGACAAAAACGGCAACATCGTCGGCCAGCCGATCGTCGGCGGGATCACCGCGCCCGATCAGGCAAAGAAGCTCAACGAGCTCATCGATCAGGCGCTCGCAAGCAGCAAATAACGACCCGAGACAGCATCCGCCTCGACGCGCCCTTCTGACGGAAGGTGCGCCGGGGCGGATATTTGCTGTCTGTCAGAGCCTGACGTCCTCGAGCTGGTGTAGCTGCTCGAGCGCGACGCTGCCGCCGCTGACGACAAAGCAGACCTTGTCCCCTTCCCGCACCGGGAGCCGGCCGCACAGCGCCGCACCGATGCCGATGGCGGACGACGGCTCGCACAGCAGCTTGCCCTCCAGAAGCAGCAGCTTCATGCCGCGAAGAATAGCATCATCCGCAACGGCCGCAAAGCCGTCGGTATTTGCCGCCACATACGGAAAGCACACATCCCCCGGCATCTGCGCGACGAGCGCGTCCGCGACTGAGCGCTTCTGCTCCACCCGCACCGGGTGCCCGGCGCGCAGGCTCTCCGTATAGCGCGGCAGCGCGGCCGGCTCCGCGCCAAACACGCGCACGCGCGGCGCGAGCGCCTTGACGGCCGTGGACACGCCGCCGATGAGCCCGCCGCCGCTGACCGGGACAACGACTGCATCGATCTCCGGGCACTGGGCCAGGATCTCCAGCCCGACGGTGCCCTGCCCCGCCATGACCGCCTCGTCATTGAACGGCGGCACCATCGTCGCGCCCCGCTCGGCGCACAGCCGCGCCGCCACGTCGAACCGCTCGGACGCCTCGCACAGCACGAGCTCAGCGCCCAGTGCGCGGATAGCCGCCTGCTTGACGGGCGGGGCCGTGCGCGGCATGACGATGCAGGCGTGCGTGCCGAAGCGCTGCGCGGCATAGGCCACCGCGCGGCCATGGTTGCCGGAGGACGCCGCGACAAAGCCGCGGGCGCGCTCGGCGTCCGTCAGGGTGAGGATCTTGTTCATTGCGCCGCGCAGCTTGAATGCGCCCGTGCGCTGCATACACTCGGCCTTGACATACACCTCGCAGCCGAGGGCATTGTCGAGCGCCGGCAGGCGCAGCAGCGGCGTCCGGACAATATAGGGGGCGATGCGCGCGTGCGCCGCCCGGATGGTCTCCAATGTCATACTCATGGGGGAACGCTCCTTTCCGATTTTCTTATTGTAACGCATACCGCGCGGGTTGTAAAACCAAATCTGAGCGCCGCGGCGCTTGACAATCCGGGGCGCAGAGGTCATAATCAAAAGGAGTTTTTTGCAAATTTTCGAATTCAGGAGAAATCGCACGTGAAACACGCCGACAAAAGCAAACGCACCCGGAATCTGTGCAACGCGGCCATGCTCTGCTGTGCTGCCGCCGTGCTGCTGACCGGGCTCGGGCGCACGCTGCTGCGCCCGAAGGACGTCAACTACTACGAAAACCGCCCGGCCAACACCGTCACCCCGCTGACGGCGGAAAGCTGGCTCGACGGTTCGTTTCAGGACGCCATGGAGGCTGCGCTCAGCGATCAGATCCCGCTGGCGCAGGCGATGAAAAAGGCCTTCAATGACGCGCAGAACAAGATCCGGTACGACTCCATGATGCGCCTGTCGCACCGGTATCCGAACGTGCCGGTCCAGTACGACCAGTTTCTCGTCTACGGCGGGAAATATCTGGCCTACGCCTACTGCAGTCCCGACATGGTGATACCGGAGCTCACGCGGCACAGCGAAAACCTCAATGCACTGATCGCCGCGCATCCGGACGTGACGTTTTATCTCTATATGGTCGATGGCGACTCGAACAACAACTTCCCGGCCGGGGAAAACAACGGCGCGTTTGAATACCTCAGCAGCCGGGTGAACCTGCCGGCAGAACAGATGGGCAGGTTCGCCGTGGACGAGCTGGAGACATATGAGCGCGACTTTTACCAGACCGATCATCACTGGTGCAACGTCGGCTCCTACCGCGGCTACCGCGAGGCAGCCGCCCTGCTCGGCTGCACCGACCTGCTCGAGCCGCTGGAAACGGTGCGCGTATCCGATCACTTCTCCGGCTCAAAAGCGCTGTCTATCGGCGCGCAGGAGCAGTTTTTTGAGCCGATGGATGTCTACCGCTTTGCTTTCCCGAAGATGTCCGTGACGATCGCCGGAGAACCGGCGGATGATTACGGCTGGCAGGACGCCGCGCTCAGCGGCCAGCTCACGGACGCCAGCTACGGTGGGGTCTACGGCTGGGACAACGGCGAGGTCATCCTTGACACCGGCACGACCGGACGCGGGAATCTGCTGATGCTCGGCGAATCGTATGACAACGCCATCCTCAAACTCATGGCTTCGCACTTTGACCGGGTCTACAGCGTCGATCTGCGCAGCTATGAGCAGGACATGGGAAAGCCGTTTCGGCTGGCGGAGTATCTGCGCGAGCACCGGATCACGAAGGTGCTCTTGATCGGCAGCACGCCGTTTTTCACGTCGGACGACTTCATGGTGGAGGACTGAGCGATGGTATTCAGCAGTCAGACATTTCTGTTTTTCTTCCTGCCGCTGGCGGGGCTGTGCGTGCTCATCCGCTCGAAGCCCGTGCAGAACGCCATGCTGCTCATCGCGTCGCTGATCTTCTACGCCTGGGGCGAGCCGAAGATGGTCGTGCTCATGGTGCTCGTGACGCTCGTGGCCTACGGCAGCGGCTTTGCCATCGTGCATTTTGAGGCGCGGCCGCGCGCGAAAAAGGCCGCGCTGATCGCGGCGATCGTCGTCATCCTCGGCAACCTCGTCGTGTTCAAATACCTCAACTTCCTGTGCCGGACGTTCTCGTTTCTCGGCCTGACGGACCCCGGCATCGCGCTGCCGATCGGCATCAGCTTTTACACGTTTCAGATCCTGTCGTATGTCATCGACCTCTACCGCGGCAAGATCGCCCTGCAGCGCAACTTTTTCTACCTGCTGATGTACGTCAGCTTCTTCCCGCAGCTCATCGCCGGCCCCATCGTGCGCTATGAGACCGTCGAGCAGGAGATCCGGGAGCGCCAAGTGACCATGGACGATCTCGCGCAGGGCTTCCGGCGCTTTGTCGTGGGTCTGGCCAAAAAGCTGCTGCTGGCCAATCAGGTCGCGCAGGTGGCCACCATCGTCTACAGCGGCAACCCCGCCAATTACGGCTCGCTCATGTACTGGCTGGCCGCCATCGCCTACACGCTGCAGATCTATTTCGACTTCTCCGGCTACAGCGACATGGCCATCGGCCTCGGCCGGATGTTCGGCTTCCACTTCCTCGAAAACTTCAACTACCCGTATATCTCCCTGTCGGTCACGGAGTTCTGGCGGCGGTGGCACATCTCGCTGTCCACCTGGTTTCGCGACTATGTGTACATCCCGCTCGGCGGCAACCGCGTTTCCCGGGGGAAGTGGGTGCGCAACATTCTCGTCGTCTGGGGCCTGACCGGCCTGTGGCACGGCGCGGACTGGAACTTCCTGCTCTGGGGCCTGTACTACGGTGTGCTGCTGCTGATCGAAAAGCTCTGGCTGGGCAAGTATCTCGAGCGTCTGCCGAAGGCGCTGCGCTGGCTGCTGTGCATGATCATCGTGTGCATCGGCTGGGTGATGTTCAACCTCACGGACTTTGTGCAGATGCGCTGCGCGCTCGCGCGGATGTTCAGCTTCACGCACGTGGCGCTCTCGCAGTCACTCGCAGCGGATGTGAGCATCGTCCCGCCGCTGCTGTGGATGCTGCCCGCGCTCGTATTCTCCACACCCGTCTGCCGGCGCGTGCACCTTGGCGAGAGCTGCGGCGCCGAGATCGTGCGCAACGTCGTGTGCCTGGCGCTGCTGGCCGTGTGCATCGTCTTTTCCGTGAGCGCGACGTTCAATCCGTTCATCTATTTCCGCTTCTGAGGAGGTTTCGCTATGTATGATCTCAACCGCTTTCTCACCGCACAGCGCCGGGACTACGCCGCCGCCCTGCGCGAGATCCAAAACGGCCGCAAGCGCAGCCACTGGATCTGGTACATCTTCCCGCAGGTCGCGGGGCTGGGCATGAGCAGCACGTCGCAGTACTATGCCATCTCCGGGCTCGACGAGGCGCGGGCCTATCTGCGCGAGCCGACGCTGCGCGCGCACCTGCTGGAGATCAGCAGCGCCCTGCTGGCACTCGACGAGAGTGACCCCACGGCCGTGTTCGGCTTTCCGGACGACCTGAAGCTGCACTCGAGCATGACGCTCTTCGCGGCCGCCGCGCCGGACGAGCCGGTGTTTTCCGCCGTGCTCGATAAATTCTTCGGCGGGCAGCCCGACACGCGCACGCTGCAGATCCTCGGCCTGTAAGGAGGCGCGCCATGGACAACCTGACCGAAACCAAACTCACATCCGAAAAGATCTACAGCGGCTGCATTCTCGACTTTTACCGCGACACCGTGCGCCTGCCCAACGGCGGCACCGCGCCGCGCGAATTATCGCGCCACGTGGGCGCGGTGTGCATCGTGCCGCTGCTCGACGACGGCCGCGTGATCGTCGAGCGGCAGTTTCGCTACCCGGTGAACGAGGTCATCACGGAGATTCCCGCCGGCAAGCGCAACAGCCGCGACGAAGCGCCCGAGGCCGCTGCGCGCCGCGAGCTGCGCGAGGAGACCGGCATCACGGCGCGCGAGCTCATCCCGCTCGGCCCGTTCTACCCCGCCGCCGCGTACTCGGACGAGGTCATCTGGATGTACCTCGCCCGCGGCCTGACCTTCGGCGAGCAGCAGCTCGACGACGATGAATTTCTCAACCTGCAGGCCGTGCCGCTCGACGAGCTTGCGCGCGATGTGCTGGCCGGGCGCATCCCGGACGCGAAAACGCAGGCAGCCATCCTGCGCGTGTACTGCATGGAGCACGGCTTTGAGCCGAAATAAAAAGAAGCGGCACGCGGCGGTCAGATGACCGCCGCGTGCCGCTTGTCCTGTTCGGCTATGTTCAGTGCCGGTGGAACAGGCCCTTTTTCTCATACGGGGCGCAGGCGTAGCCCGTGAGCTCGTAGCCCGTCTTGGCGATGACCGGGCGCAGCTCCGCCTCCGGGATCGCCGTCTCGGAGAGAATGACCGTCTGGCCCTTGCCGTGCGAGGACGAGACCTTCTTGACCGGAAAGGCATTGCGCACCGCATCGTTGATGTGGCTCTCGCACATGCCGCACATCATGCCGTCGATCCCCAGTGTGATCTGATACATGGGATGACCTCCTTGAAAAACCGATTGGTTAGATATGTTTAATCTCAACTGCATGATAACACCGCCCCGCCCGGGTGTCAAGCCCTGCGGGGCAGAAAAAAGCGGACTTCCACAGCCGGAAGTCCGCTCTGTTTTTCCATACCGGGTCACGGGTTCGGGAACACGACACGGATGGTCGTGCCCGTGCCGGGCGTGCTCTCGAGCTCGATGCGGCCGTGGTGATACTGCACGGCGTGCTTGACGATCGACAGTCCGAGGCCCGTGCCGCCGGACGCCTTGGAGTGGCTCTTATCCACGCGGTAGAAGCGCTCGAACACGCGGCCCTGATGCTCCGGCGCGATGCCGATGCCGGTATCGGCGACGGTGATGCTGCTGCCGTCGGCGTCGTGCGCAACGGTGATGTCCACGCGCCCGCCGTCACGGTTGTACTTGATGGCGTTGTCGCAGAGGTTATAGACGATCTCATAAATCAGGCGGCGGACGCCGGGCAGGACAGCCGGCTGCCCCGTGACGCTGACCGTCACGTTGCGCGCGGCCGCGGCGTCGTGCAGGTTCTCCGCCGCCTCCTGCGACACGGCGAGCAGGTCGACCGGCTCCGTCGGCATGGCGTCGCCCTCGTCGAGCTGGGACAGGCGGATGATATCGTCGATGAGCGTGACGAGGCGCGCGGCCTCGGCGTGGATATGGCCGACGAAGCGCGGCAGATCCTCGGGCTTGACCATGCCGTTTTCGATCAGCTCAGCGCTGCCGATGATGCCCTGCAGCGGCGTTTTGAGCTCGTGCGAGACATTCGCCGTGAACTCGCGGCGGTTGCGCTCGGCAAACTCCTGCTCCGTGATGTCAAAGGCCAGAATGACCGTGCCGAGGAATTTCCCGTCGGACGTAATGCGGCTGATATCGAACTGATACACGCGGCCCGCGCGCTCGGCGCGCACCTCACTGTGGCCGTCCGCAGCGGCGGCCTGAATGGCGGCGCTGATCTCGTGGCTGCGCTCGATGGTGAGAAAATCCCTGCCGACGCACTGCGCGTCCGCGCCGAAGAGCGCCTGCGCCGCAGCGTTGATGCTCAGGATGCTGCCGTGCTCGTCGAGCAGGACGAGGCCCTCGCGCATGCTGCCGGTGATCTGCGTGAACTCGTCGGTCTTTTCGCGCAGCTCGCGCAGCTGCGTCTGGATCTCGACGTGCTGGCGGTGGATGCGCTTGAGCAGCGGCGAGAGCTCCTCGTAGGCATCGTTGTCGAGCGGGTGCTCGAGATCGAGGCTGTTGAGCGGATCGACGATGCGCCGCGACAGCCGTCTGGCCAGCAAGCCGGAGAGGATGAGCGCCACGATGAGCACGATCAGCAGCGGCTGGATCATGCCGACGGCGATCATGCCGACCGTCGCGCGGCTGATGGAAATGCGCAGCACCGTGCCGTCGTCCAGACGCTGGGCGTAGTACATGGTCTTTTCCATGAGCGTCGAGGAATAGCGCGTGCTCTCGCCAGTGCCGGTCGCCAGCGCCTGACTGACCTCGGCGCGCGAGGCGTGGTTCTCAAGACTCTCGGCGTTGGTCTTCGTGTCGTACAGGACGCTGCCGTCGGCCGCGATCCATGTCAGGCGATAACGGTCGGCCGTCAGCTGGGACAGGTAGTCCGTGCCGCCGTCCTCAACGGCCGCCGCAGCGAGGCTCAGCTCGTCGCGCAGCTGGTTTTTCTCCACGCCGCCGAAGTAATCGTACAAAAAGCCCACGATGATCAGCAGGCTCGCCAGCAGCACGCACCCGGCCACGAGCAGGATGGATTGAAAAATCTTTTTGGTCATGTCGTTGCCTCCATGCGGTAGCCAACATTGCGCACCGTTTCGATCCGCCGTCCGTAGGGGCCGAGCTTCTGCCGGAGCGTCCGGATGTGCATGTCGACCGTGCGGGTCTCGCCGCAGTAGTCCATGCCCCAGATCTCCTGAAAGAGCTGGTCGCGCGTGAACGCCATGCCCGGATGGGACAGAAACAGGCGCAGGAGTTCAAATTCTTTATACGTAAGCGCGACACGCGCGCCGTCGACCGTGACCGTGTGTGCATCGAGATCGACGACGAGCCCGCCGCTGCGCAGCTGATGTGCAGCTTTTTCCGGCTGGCAGCGGCGCAGCACCGCCTTGACGCAGGACACGAGCTCCATCACGCCGAATGGCTTGACGAGGTAATAGTCCGCGCCGAGGTCGAGGCCGCGGATCTTGTCGTACTCCGCGCCCTTGGCCGTGGCCATGACGACCGGGATGGTGCGCAGCTCCGCCGACGCCTTCATGCACTGCAGCAGCTCGATGCCGTCCACGCCGGGCAGCATCACGTCGAGCACCACCAGATCGGGCTTCTCCGTCTGGAGCGCCGACCAGAATGACACGCCATCTTCAAAGCCGCGGGCGTCAAACCCCGTGGATGAGAGCGTATAGACCTCAATGTCGCGGATACTGGCGTCGTCCTCCACACACCAGATCATGGCTTACCCCTCCTTGTGCACCCCGGTGACCGAGAAGATCACCCACTCGGCGATGTTCGTCGCGTGGTCGCCGATGCGCTCGAAGTATTTGGCGATCATGAGCAGGTCGAGCGCGTACTCCCCGTCGTCGGGGTGGGCGGCGATCTTGTCAATCAGCCGGCGCTTGACCTCGTCGAAGGCGTTGTCCACGACATCGTCCTCGGCGATGACCGTCTCTGCCAGCATTGTATCATGCTTGACGTAGGCGTCAACACTTTCTGTGACCATATGGATGGTCGAGAGCGCCATTTCGCGCAGCAGATCGTCATTTTCCGCCGAACGGCCGGCGAGAAACTGGATGATCTCCGCAATGTCCTCGGCCTGATCGCCGATGCGCTCCATGTCCGTGATCATCTTCAGCGCCGCCGAGATCTGGCGCAGGTCGCGCGCGACGGGCTGCTGCTGGAGCAGGAGCTTGAGGCACAGCGACTCGATGTTGCGCTCCTTCTGGTCGATCTCGGCATCGAGCGGCGCGACGCGCTGCGCCAGCTCCGGATCCGCCTCCGTGAGGGCCTTGGATGCGAGCGCGATGACCTCCTCGCACAGCGCGCCCATTTCGATGAGTTCTTTGTTCAGCAGCGCAAGCTGCTCGTCAAACCGACTTCTCATTAGCCAAACCGCCCTGTGATGTAATCCTCCGTGCGCTTATCCTGCGGCTGCGAGAACAGCTGCTGCGTGTCGCCGCACTCGACGAGCTCGCCGAGCAGGAAAAACGCCGTGCGGTCGGAGATACGCACCGCCTGCTGCATGTTGTGCGTGACGATGACGATCGTGTACTGTTCCTTGAGCTGCATGGCCAGCTCCTCGATCTTCGACGTGGAGATGGGGTCGAGCGCGCTCGTGGGCTCGTCCATGAGCAGCACCTCCGGCTCGACCGCGAGCGCGCGGGCGATGCACAGGCGCTGCTGCTGGCCGCCGGAGAGGCCGAGGGCGTTTTTCTTCAGGCGGTCTTTCACCTCGTCCCAGATGGCCGCGCCGCGCAGGGACTTTTCGACGATCTCGTCGAGCCTGGCGCGGTTTTTGATGCCGTGCGTGCGCGGGCCGTAGGCGATGTTGTCGTAGATGCTCATCGGGAACGGGTTCGGCTTCTGAAAGACCATGCCGATCTCGCGCCGCAGCTCGTTGACGTCCGTGCCGGGGGCGAAAATGTCCTGCTCGCGGTAGCGCACATCGCCCGTGATCTTCACGCCCGGGATGAGGTCGTTCATGCGGTTGAGCGTTTTGAGAAACGTGGACTTGCCGCAGCCGGACGGCCCGATGAGCGCCGTGATGCTCTTTTCGGGAATGTTCAAACTGATATCGTGCAGCGCCTGATGATCTCCGTACCAGAGGTCCAGGCCCTGGACTGTCATAATGTCACTCATAAACTTCTTTTCCTCCTGAAGTATCGCTCAACGAGCGTAGCAGCGCCGTTGATGAGCAGCGTAAGGATCATCAAAATGGCGGCGATGGCAAAGGCCACATCAAACCGGCCCTGCTCCTTGGCGTAAACGTAAAGCGCGACGGTGAGCGTGGCGCCCGCGCTGCTCAGTCCCTCGAAAAAGTCGTTGAGCGCGTGGGCAAAGCCCGCCGTGAACAGCAGCGCGGCCGACTCGCCGAGGATGCGGCCGACAGACAGGATGCAGCCGGTGATGACGCCGTCCACGCAGCCGGGCAGCACCACGGTGCGGATGACACGCCACTTGCCCGCACCGAGGCCGAACGCGCCCTCGCGGTAGCTCTGCGGCACGGTTTTGAGGCTCTCCTGCGTGGTGCGCATGATGGTCGGCAGGTTCATGATGACGAGCGTGAGCGCGCCGGCCAGCAGCGATGTTTTCATATTCAGAAACTGGCAGAAAAACAGCATGCCCACAAGGCCGTAGATGATCGACGGGATGCCGGAGAGCGTCTCGGCCGCGTACTCGATGGCGCCGATGAGCCGGCGGTTCGTGGCGTACTCGGTCAGGTAGATGGCCGCGCCCACGCCGAGCGGCAGGACGATGAGCAGCGTCGCGATGACGATATAGAGCGTGTTGAGGATGTCCGGCAGGATGCCGATGCGGTCGGACAGGTAGCTCGGCGCGGTGGACAGCAGCGTCCACGACACGTTCGGCAGGCCCTTGATGAGCACGTAGGCGATCAGAAACAGCACGAGCGCCGCCGTGATAATGGCCGCCGCACCCATGAGGATGCGCATGGTGAGAATATAGGCCCTGCGGCCGCCGGAAACGGCTTTCTTTTTCATTTGTCCCCCTCCTTATTGCGCTTGAGGAAGAAGTTGAGCGTGGCGTTGATGAGCATGATGAACAAAAACAGCACCAGCGCGATGGAAAACAGCGCCTGCCGCTGCAGGCCGCCGGAGTAGGACATTTCGCTGGCGACGGCGGTGGTCAGAAAGCGCACGCTCTGAAACAGGCTCGGCATATTCGGCACATTGCCCGACACCATCATGACGGCCATGGCCTCGCCGATGGCGCGGCCGACGCCGAGCACGACGGCGGCGGCAATGCCGCTCTTCGCCGCCGGGACGGAAACCTTGAAATACGTCTCGATGGGCGTCGCGCCGAGCGCGAGCGATGCGTCCTCATACTCGGGCGGCACGGCCTCGAGCGCCGTGACGGACACCTTGATGATCGACGGCAGGATCATGATCGCCAGCACGACGATGGCGGCGAGCAGGCTCGCGCCGTCGGCCAGGTGAAACATCTTACGGATGCCCGGCACGAGCACGAGCATGCCCACAAGGCCGTAGACGACCGACGGGATGCCGGCCAGCAGGCTCACGGCCGATTCGAGCACGGTCTTGAGCCGCGGCGGGGCGACCTTCGCCAGATACACGGCCGTCAGGAAGCCCAGCGGCACGCCGAGCACGATGGCCCCGGCCGTGCCGTATACACTTGTCAGAATGAACGGCAAAATGCCGTACGACGGCTCTGCCGCCGTGGAGGCCCACGTCTTGCCGAACAGAAACGGGACGAGCCCGATCTTCCGGATGGCGGGGATGCCGGAGACGATCAGGTACACGCTGATGAGCAGCACACACCCGACGGTGATAAGGCCAAGGAGCAGGAACACGCCATGCACGACCGTCTCCAGAACTTGAGATCTCTTTTTCATATCCAGCACCTCTGTATATGCGAAAGGCGGCTGGTCTCCAGCCGCCTGTACGCTTGTCTGTGGCTCAGGCCACCGGGACTGCGCCCGCCGCGGAGATGATGGACGCGGCATCTGCAGAGGTCGCAAAGTCGAAGAACTTCTGCGCGGTCTCGCTCAGGGCCACGCCTTCCTTCGTCACGAGGACGAACGGACGCTGCACGAGGTAGGTGCCGTCCTTGACGGTCGCTTCCGTCGGGGCAACACCGTTGACGGTCAGGGCCTTGACGCTGTCCTTGATGGCAGCCAGAGAGGCATAGCCGATGGCGTTCGGGTTCTGGGACACGGTGGTGATGACATCGCCCGTGGAGGTCAGCTCCTGACGGTACTGGCAGGCATCCTTCGTGTCGGTGATGGACTCGAAGCCGTCGCGCGTGCCGCTGCCGGCCTCACGGCCGATGAGCACGATCTCGGCGTCGTTGCCGCCGACATCCTTCCAGTTGGTGATCTCACCGGTGTAGATCTTGGCGGTCGGCTCCAGGGTCAGGTCCTTGA
>ENA-UEOR01001351-UEOR01001351.1-human-gut-metagenome-genome-assembly--contig:-NODE-1351-length-14655-cov-16.583208_pt1 | contig 14655 bp, 9 predicted proteins | sample MGYA00242887_ERZ507890 | MGnify/ENA primary metagenome ERZ507890 (study PRJEB26167, sample SAMN06115431) | human gut metagenome | host: Homo sapiens | place: China:Guizhou | collected 2014-10-21...
CGCCTTAACCTCTTCAAGTTCTTTCTGCATAGAATTCAGTTCCACATTACCAGAAGATAACTGCTCACTATACTCCTGAAGACTTTTCTTATAATCCTGTGTAAGTCCCTTATTCCTTGCCGGAACAATAAGAAACCATATTAATGCTGCGCCTATTACAACACCTGCCAATACATTTATTATTGTTATTGCACCATTACTTGGTTCTTTATATGACGATCTTGGAAGAATAACATCGTTGCCACTTAGCGGTTTCTTATCAATATCCTTTTCCTTTCTCTTAGGAAGGAAAGAACCTGATGTTTCCGCTTTCTTTGCTGCATTTCTTTCTGCTATCTCTTTCTGATAAATATGTGCAAGTGTATTATTCTTATCTATTGCAAGAACAGCGTTAAGCAGCTTTTTTGCTCTTGAAAGCTCGTCCTGCTTAATATATATAAGTGCAAGCAGAAGATGTGCCTTAATAAGCTGTGGATTATTGGCAACTACCTTCTTGAGCTGTATTACAGCCATATCAAGATTGCCTTCCTTGGCATATTTCAAAGAAAGATTATATTTACGGATAGTACCTGTAATCATCTCAAATCTGTTCTGGTTAGTCTGTATCTTCTTGATATATGCACCAGCAACATTATCCTCCGGTGCAAAATTCTTGCTCACAACCCACTGGCTGAGTGCTTCTACAACATCTCCCATCTCGCAGTACACAAGTCCGAGAAGATTTCTTGCATTTGTATTATATTTGTTAACCATAAGACTTATCTTAAGGCTCTCCACAGCGCCTGTTAAATCTCTTACTCTCGCCTTATACAATCCTGCATTATAATATGCATCTGATACTCTGGCCGTCTTTTTATAGACTCTTACATCCTCACCACATTTAGGGCGGCACTTGATACAATCCTTTGCGGTGGGAGAAACCACACCGGAAGAAGCGCACAAAATCGGCATGGAACTTGCCGGGGCGGTATTAGGCGGCAAGTATGAGTTTGTTTTGACAACTCACGTCGATAAAGACCATCTGCATAATCACTTGATTTTCAACGCGGTTAGCTTCGTTGACTACAAAAAGTACCATTCCAACAAGCAAAGCTATCACTTTATCCGGCGCACCAGCGACAGGATATGTAAAGAGCATGGGCTATCCGTCGTCGTACCGGGACAGGACAAGGGAAAAAGCTATGCAGAATACACCGCCGAAAAGCAAGGGACAAGCTACAAAGCAAAGCTGAAAACGGCGATAGATACTCTCATTCCCCAAGTGAAAGATTTTGACGAACTGCTGCGCCGCTTGCAGGAAATGGGGTATGAAATCAAACAGGGCAAATACATTTCCTTTCGCGCTGCCGGACAGGAACGGTTTACCCGCACAAAGACGCTCGGCGCGGCCTATACGGAAGAAGCGATAAAGGAGCGTATCAAGGGCGTGTATGTTGCCAAAACAAAAACGCTGCGGGAAGATAAGAAAATCCGGCTTGTCGTCGATCTTGAAAACAGTATCAAAGCCCAACAGTCGGCGGGCTATGAACGGTGGGCAAAAATCCATAATCTGAAACAGGCTGCTAAAAGCATGAACTTCCTAACCGAAAACAAGATTGAGTATTATAGCGAACTTGAAAGCAAGATAGCCGATATTATGACCGCTCATGACGCGGCGGCAAAGGCGGTTAAGGAAGTGGAACAGCGTATGTCTGATTTGTCGCTGCTTATCAAGCACACCACCACATACCGACAGTTAAAACCGATTTACGATGAATACCGAAAATCGCCGGACAAGGAAAAGTATCTGCGGGGGCATGAAAGCGAAATTATCCTGTTTGAAGCTGCGGCAAGGGCATTAAAGGAAATGCAGATAAAGAAGCTGCCCGATCTCGCCGCGCTGCGCAAGGAGTATAGAAGCTTAAACGACAGGAAAACCAAATTGTATGAAGATTATCGGCAAGCCAAGAAGCAAATGCAGGAATACGGCGTTGTCAAAAAGAACGTCGATAGTATTCTTTACCCGTCCCAAAGCAGGGCGCGGGAGCAGGAGCGATAAGGCGCAAAACATGGGGTGGCAAGTGGAATGTTAAGGGCTGAAAACGCCTGTGTTTCTGCGGCTTCCAGCGCATGAAAACGACATAGACGATAAAGTATATTCAAACCCGCAAAAACGGCTTTCTAATTGTCCACGCAAGGACAAAAAAAGAACAGGGGCGCGGTGCCGGAAATCGGCAACCGCGCCCCTGTTCTCTATGGGCTATTCCTCGTCGGTCAAGATAAACTCCCTTTCGGAAAACTCGCTGTCCGTCATGGCTTGCAGCTTGTTCACCGCTGCGGCGGCAAGCTGGCGCATATCCTCGTCCATGTAGGGCATGGCGGCAAGGATATTTTCAAGCGTTGTTTCCCGGCTGTCCTCGGCGTAGATCGCAACAATGTTTTCTTCCTCAATGGTAAAGCGGGTATTCATGCTATCAAACCTCCAAATCCTTTTTATGCTCTTTCTGTTTATCTTTCGGCTGCTGCGCCGCCTGTTTCTTGTATTCGTCCAGCTTCTTCAAAATGGACGGTTTTTTCTGCGGCTGTTCCCGTTTCTCGGCTTTTACCGCTTTTGCAAGGTCGGTAACGGAAATCGCTTCCCCCGCCTTTGCCCGCTGCTCAAAATCTGCAACGGTGGGCGTTTGCGGCGTATTGTTGATAAGCCCGTCAAAATTGTTGTCGTTCTGCTCTATGGTGTCCTCGACGTGCTTTAAGGGATTATCCCGCTGCGGCTGCTCGGCGGCTATGGCATAAGCCTGTGTGCCATTCCCCATAATGAGATACTTCCCGTCCTCCGACGCATGGTGAAAACCAAATCCCGCCGCTTCGATCTGTTCACGGCTCATATCGGTAATATGAAAATTGCCCCTCGGCGTTCTAACGGTTTCACCCGTCAAAAGGCTGTCGGGGGTCGCTTCCGGCTGCTGCTTTTCAAGCTGCCCGTCCTTGTAGGAATATCCTTGCGCCGCGATTGCTTCAAGGGTCTTGCCCGTAACGTCGCCATAAATCCGCTTGTCTGCGTCAACCAGCATTTGCAAAGTGTCTTGTACGGTGTCGGACAAGGCTTGCTGCTGTTCGGGCGGCAGCTTGTCAAATACGGGGGTCTGCTGCTCCTGCAAAAACTCCGGCACTTGCTGAAAACCGATACTGTCTACATAGTGGGCGGTGTCCTCGTCGTTCTGATGAAGCACAACAATGTCGGAAACGGAAAGGCTATGCCCCTTAAAGTCGGCGGGGTGGTCGATATTAAACCTTTCCCAAATGTCGCCCAGCGTCATATCCTTTGTAAGCGGTGCAGTATAGACGAGTTCATAATTTACCCGGTCAATGGTAAGTCCAGCCGCTTGCAGACGGTCATAAGGCTCAAAGCGCAAGTCCCTTGTTTCGTCCCCGCGCTTTAACTGATAAATGGAAAAGGTATCGCCCTGCTCCTGCTCGGCTTGCCGCTGCTGCTGCAACTCGGTAAAATGCCCCTCAATCTCGGTAATGAGTTCCTTTGCGGTGGTCTGTATTGTTTCAAGGGACGCTTTTAACTCGGTCATTTCCTTGCCGCTGCTCCAACCAGCCACATAGCCGAAAGAGTAATCGGAAGTATCAAGGCCGAAATGCTGGCAAACCGTATAAGCGACGCTTTCCGCTTCTACCTCGCAGGTATGGCGGTCAACGCGGTTTTGCTGCTCCGGCGGGGCGTTTAAGTCTACGTCGTGCAGCTTCGCATGGGCGATTTCGTGAATGGCGGTCTTTACCGCCTGTAATTCACTCACGCCCTCTTTGATTGCAATACGCTTGTCGGTCAAACTGAAATACCCATTTGCGCCGTTTGTGATCTGCTCAAATGCAATCGGGACGGGGGACGCTTTTTCAAGGGCGGCGAAAAAATCCTCGTACTGCTCCACATCGGCAAGCAGCGGTTTAACGGAAAGGTCGGGAAACTCCTTGCCCTCGGTCTGCGAAATATCAAAGACGGTTATAACCTTAAAGGCGGGGACGGTGATTTCCTTTTCTTCCTTTACCACTTTTCCCTCGCGGTCAAGCATGGGCTTTCTCGTTTCGGGGTCGATTTTATCAACCAGCTTTTTCACCTTGTAGGGCGCGGGGGCAAAGATTTTAATGCCTTTCTCGCCTTTCTTTACATGGCGGTCAAACTCCTTTTCCCATTGACGGAAGCCCATTACCAAATTGCCGCCCTGCATAGCAATTAGGATAGTGTTATTCAAACTATAATCATGGAACTTTGACATAGCGGTTAGAAACTCTTTGTAGCGGTCGCTGTCAAAAATCGCCTGTACGCCCTGTTCCAAACGCGCGGTGATCTCCTTTACCTTTTCGGCGGGCTTTTCGGAAGTAAGGATAATGGGGACGACGGGGCGGGGCTGCTGCGGCTCTGCGGCCTGTGCGTCTGCTTGCTGCGTTTCGGCTGCGTCCATATAGGCTTTGTCCTGTTCGCCGCGCTCCGGCTGCGGGTAACTCATAATGCGGTATTCTTCCGGCACTTCGCGCCCCTCAAACTGCCGTTCCCACTCGTCGCCGCTTTCCACGATATAGCCGTACTCGGTAAACGCGCCTTTTTCCTGCGCGGCAGCGTTCCTGCCAAAAGTAGAAAGGTCAATGCCGCCTTTCCATTCTTCGGGCATTTGTACCATGCCGGATTGATTTAAGTAATAGTCGCCCAAATCGTGGTAGTTATGTACTTCGGGGATATGGACGTAAAAATCCACGTTGTAGGTGAAGTCAATTACCTGTCCAATATTTGCAAGCCCGTTTTTCTGCTGCAAAGCTGCGTTCAGCTTGCCAACCTCGGCGGGGTCAAGCTGTTCGAGCCGCGCCGCAAGAAAATTGAGTTCGTCCACGTCGGCGGCGCATACCATTTCATAAGGCAAGGCAATATGTTTCTCCGGGTCGTCGGAATAGCCGCGAATGGAAAAATCCTGCGGGTTGTCGGCGGTAATGCCGACGCTCTGCATGGCTTCGTGAAGCTGCTCCTTTGTGGCGGGCATATCCAGCCAATAACCGTCGGGGTCGCCCGCGTCAAAGCGGCTGCGGTTGCCTATCATAATAGAAAACTGTTCGCTCATGTGTTCACGCTCCTTTTCCTGCCCGGTATTTTCGGGGATAGCTGCCGCCTGTTGCTGCTGCGGGGGTTCTTCGCCCTCAATGGTATAGCCCGGTAAAAGCATACCGTTTACTTTGAAATGCTCGGCGTACTCCTGCGGGATAGGTGGGGAGATTTCCGTAAACAGACGGTCGTATGCTTTGATACGTCCATTCAGATACTTTTCCATAGCCGCCTTGTCGGTGAAAACCTTTCTATCTTGTCCGGCAATCTTCGCTTGGGTTCTGCTTGGGCTGTTGGTGCGCACGCTCCATGTAAGCGTCCATGAATACGGGATAGATTTCTGCGCTTCTTTGTCGTAGCGGGTATTCTCGTAAATGTAGTAATTCATCTGATATACCCGGTTGCTGCGAATATGGCGGTTATGCTCGGTGGTCTGCCACTCGTTAGCGGTGTGCTGGACGTGCGGCGTTCTCACATATTCAAGTGTTTTATCCAGCAAAAGCGTTCTTCCCGCCTGTTCTTCCCATGCGGCGGCGCGGCTTGAGAGATCGTTAAAAATCGCCTGTTCCGCTGCCGCGCTTTCCTCGCGCATGGCGTGTAGCTGCTCCGGCGGCAAGGAAACATAGGGGGCAATATCCCCGTCCTTTGCTTCAAAATATATCCGGCGTTCTATCCGCATGGTTTCGGCGGTTTCCAATTTGTCATGCTCGTATGAAGAATACGGCATATTGTTTCATCACGTCCTTTCTCGATTTTTAAGGGTTTGGGACTATCCCAACAAGCAAAATGCCCGCGCCGTTCCAAGAGCAGCGCGGGCATTTCTCGCAAACGGGTACTCGCTTGCTGTGCTTGCTATGTAGTTGTTTTTATCCGTAAACGCCTGTTTCTCTCACTTTCCGCTTTCTGCCTGCGGCGTATCTTTGCCGCACAATCGGGACAGTATTTCGCCCGATTGCTGCCCGCCGCAAACGTGCTGCCGCATACCGCGCAACGCTTCAAATCGGTTTCCCCGCTGCGGGTGATCTGTTCGCAAAGCTGCCTGTCTGCGGGTAAAACCGCTTCGCGGAAATAACGGCATAACAGCGAATAGCTGATACTCTGCACACACACGCAAGTTTCCCCGTCGTCCAATAGCAGACAGTTCCCGCAATCGTTGTTGGCGCACGCGGCGCGGGTCATTTTCTTAACGGCTCGATACTGCTTTTCATCAAGCCTAATCATTTTCGGTTCTGCTCGACGCGGAAGTTTACATACTTGCCGCCTGTGTCGGCAAGCAGCACAACCCCGTCAAAGGTCTTTCCCGTTTTGGTGGAGTACATACCCTTGATTTTTACCTTTCCGTCTTTCAAAAGGGCGGCGGCAATCGCCTTTGTGAAAGTCTTTTTGCGCTGCTGAAAGAACAAGTCATTTTTCCACATGACAAAGCTGCACGCCCTGTCGGAACAGTAGTAGTTTTTCTTGCCCTCGTAAACCGTCGCGCCGCAACGGGGGCAAGTGCCGATTGCTTCCCGCTGCGGGGTAAACAGCTTCGCTTTATCTTCGGAAATCGCGGAATAGGTTTTGACAAGCCCCGCTGTCATTTCCTCAATGCTGCGCATGAAATCGTCCGGGCTGTCGCTGCCTTTGGCAATCCCGGTAAGGCGGGTTTCCCATTCTGCCGTAAGCTGCGGGGACGTAAGGACTTCGGGCAGGATAGCGGCAAGGTTATACCCGTCCTTTGTGGGGATTAGCTTTTTGCCCTTGCGCTCGGCAAAGCCCGCACTAATGAGTTTTTCAATGATACCCGCCCGCGTTGCGGTAGTGCCTAACCCTTTGCGCTCTGCGTCCTCCGGCGTTTCTTCCTTGCCCGCGTTCTCCATAGCGGACAGAAGCGTATCTTCGGTATATGCTTTCGGGGGCTGCGTGTAACACTCGGAGATCTCCGCTGCCGGATTGTCAAAGGTCTGCCCCTCGGCAAGCGGCGGCAAAACGGTTTCCGGCTCTGCGTCCTCGTCCTGTTCCTCGGACGCGGCGCGGGACAGCTTTTCAATCTCACGCCACCCCTCGCAAAGCGTCGTCTTTCCCTTTGCGGTAAAGGTATAACCGCCGCAAGAGATAACCGCCGTAACCGCTTCATATTCATAGGGCGCGGCTGCGGCGCAAAGCAGCTTCGCGCATACAAGGGTCATAAGTTTTGTTTCGCTGTCGGTAAGGGAAGAAAAGCCCGTTTTCAAAAACTCGGCTGTCGGCAAAATAGCGTGGTGGTCGGTTACTTTGCTGTTGTCGCAAACCCTTGTAAGGTCTGCTTGCAGCTTCACGTCCCGCATAAAGGGAAGCAGCGAACAAAGCCCGGTAATGAGTTCCTTTGTGCTGTCCTGCATATCGGAAGTGATATATTTGCTGTCGGTGCGGGGATAGGTCAAAAGCCGTTTTTCATAAAGGGCTTGCGCATAGTCAAGGGTCTGTTTCGCCGTAAACCCATACAAACGGTTTGCTTCCCGCTGCAAGGCGGTGAGATCAAACAGTTTCGGCGGGGCTGCGGTCTTTTTCTCTTTTTTGAGGGAAGTACAAACGGCCTGCGATTTCTCGCAAGCCGCTTTCATCTGCCGCGCCGCCGCTTCGTCGTCCTGCCGTTCCGAAAGGGCGGCAACGCCGCCAACGTCCAGCCGGACGACATGATATTTCTCTTTCTTAAAGCTGCTGATTGCATAGTCGCGGTTTACCAGCATAGCAAGGGTGGGCGTTTGCACTCTGCCGACATTCAATGTTTTATGGTAGAGGATAGAGAAAAGGCGGGTCGCGTTAATGCCAATGAGCCAATCGGCCTTTGCTCTGCAAAACGCGGATTGATAGAGGTTGTCATAGCCGCGCCCGTCTTTGAGGTTTGAAAAGCCCTCGCGGATTGCGCTTTCTTCCATGCTGCTAATCCAAAGGCGGGAAAAGGGCTTTTTGCAATTTGCCTGTTCATAGACAAAGCGGAAAATGAGTTCCCCCTCGCGTCCGCTGTCGCAAGCGTTGACAATCTCGGTAACGTCGCTGCGGTGCATAAGGTCTTTGAGGATAGAAAACTGCTGCTCTTTGCCGCTGGCAACGGAAAACTGCCACTCCTGCGGGACAATGGGGAGATCGTCATACTTCCATTTGCGGTATTGCTCGTTATAGGTCGCCGCGTCTGCAAGGCTAATCAAATGCCCGATACACCACGATACAAGGTAGCCGTTGCCCTCAAAATATCCGCTGCGCTTTTCATTCGCGCCCATAACGGCGGCAATCGCCGCCCCGACGCTTGGTTTTTCTGCAATTACCAATTTCATAGATTATCGTCCTCCTGCTCGGTCTGTTCGGTTTCGACTACTTCCGTTTCCTCGTCGTCCTCGTCAAAATCAAGGTCGTCAAGGCCGCTGCTGCCTTTCGCCGCGTCCTTTTTGGGCTTCAAAATCTTAAAGTAGTAGAACGCGCCGCCGCCCGCTGCGGCAACAAGCAGCACGACAAGCAGAATACCCATGCCGCCGCCTTTTTCTTCTTCCGGTGGCTGTTCGGTTTCTTCCGGCTCCGGCTCGGCTTCCACACCTGCGCACTCGCCCATGTTGACGCTGCAAACGGGGCAAGCGGTATTGACGCTTCCGGCAACGCATTTTTTGGTACAGCTGCAAGCGGGGGATTCGGTCTGTTCTTCCTCCATAAGGGCGGTTAAATCGGCTTCGTCCACTTGGTTAAGGAAATGGACGGTGTTTTCTCCGTCCTCGGCGCGGTCAATGATGATGTAAAAATAGTTTCCGTTTTTCGTAACGACGGTAATAAACTGCTTATCGCCGGACGCTTCGCCCTTTATGTCGTCCACAAGGCTCATGTTGCCCTCCGGCGTTAAGGGCTGCGGCTCATAGCCGCCCGTCGTTTCTTCCGGCTCGGTTTCGGTTACGGGGGTAGGCGGCTCGTCGCTCACATCACCGCCGCCCGCAAAAGCGGTAACAGAAAAGCCGCCCATGAGTACAAGGGCGGCAAGCAAAGCGGTAACGCTGCGGAACAGTTTTTTATGCTTCATCTTCGGTTTCCTCCTGTTTGTCGGTATAGTCTGTGTCCGGCTGCGGCAAAATGATTTCGCCGTTGGCATAGGCGGAGAGGAACGCGGCAAGCTGCGCCCCGTCAAGGTGTACCGCTTTCACCATTTGAACGATCTGCGCGTTTTCTTCCTCGATTTTCTGCGCTTCAAGGTCTTTCAGCCTTTTTTGGTATTCAAGGACTTTCGCCCTCGTTTTCTCAATATCCCTTTCGATACGGTCAAGTTTCGTGTTTGCCATAGAAATAAACTCCTTTCAAAGTCAGTTGTAATGTAGCCGCCCATAGGCGTAAAAATGGGATTGCCAATAGCTTGTATCAAGTTTTGCGTATTGTATCGGGTCGCCACAATGCAGCATGACGGGGCTTCCGTCCCCGTCCTCGCCAACGTAGATACCCACATGAGATACCCCCGGTGTGTCATATGTACCCGTAAAGAAAACCAAATCCCCCGGCTGCGGGTTGGAAACGCGGGTTGAAATGTTGTAAAGCCCCTGCGCCCCAAGTCTGCCCGTATTGTATAAGCCGCTGTTCGTCAGCACATAGCTAACAAAACCGCTGCAATCAAAAGAGGTTTCCGGGCTGCTGCCGCCCCACACATAAGGAAAACCGACATACTTTTCCGCTTCCTCAATGAGCCGCGCAAACTGTTCATCTTCCAGATAGGCGGGCGGGATTTCATAATCCGCTGGCGGGTTTTCATAGTATTTTGAAATATAGCCGGATTGCGGGAAAAGGTCGGGTCTGTTCCCAAGCGACGACATATACATAGCGTACATGGATAGCTGTTCCTCGCCCATAATGTAAACGGGAACATGGGAGAGGTTGAAGTTTTCCAAATCCACATTGAGAATGTAATAGTTATAGGCTACTTCAACGTCGTATTCGTTGCCCTCGCTGTCCGTCCGCGTTTCGGTGCGGTAGCGTACCTCGACTTCCTCCGTAACCGTCAAGATATACTGTTTATCAAAGAGCATTTCAAGGGTGCTTTGCGCTTCATCGAGAGTAAACACGCCCTCATGCCAAGCGGAGAGGATAGAGATTAGCACATACGGGTCATGCTCGATCTCGTCAGCCGTTACCCGGTATTCGTCATAGCCGGGGTATTCGCTTTCGATGTTATCCAGCATATCCTGTAACTCGGCTTCCATAGCGACATACGCGCTTTCTGCGCCTGTAATATCCGCGTCCTCGGAGAGATAGGACGACGCAATCAAGCCGCTGCCGCTGTTGCCGCCGAACAGGGAACAAGAGGACAAGCCGCCGAAAAACAGAAGCACGATAAAGGCAATCCCGCCCACAATCAAGCAGCCTTTCCAATGCCGGACGACAAAGAACGTCGCCCGTTTGGTTTCCTGCGCCGTTTTCTTCGCCGCCTTTGCGGTGGCTTCGGCGGTCTTTTTCACCTTGCCGCCCGTTTTCAACGCCTTTGCATACTGCTTTTTAATGCGCTGTTTTTGCCAAAAACGGGAAATCGGGTTGGAGTGCGCAAGGGCGGGGTTATCATGCAGCGCCTTTTGGTAGAGGAAATCGGCGTTTGCCTTTACCGCTTTTTTCTCCGCTGCCGCCGCTGCCCGGTAGGGCTTCAGCTTATGGCTGCGTATGCCGCGTTTTACCGCCCGCGTCGTCATGCCGCCCGCTTTCTCTCCGGCAAGTTCTACCCGGTGTCCACTTTCCACACCAACGTTTTCTTTCTCTACCTCGTAGATTTTCCCATGTACGGTGCTGTTTAACTCCTGCGCCGGACGGGATAACGGGTTATGACGCAACTTGCCGTTTGGGGGCTTATCCGTTTTTTCAAAAGCAAGGCGCGTCTTTGCTTTGCCTTTGGCTTCGTCAAAAACGCGCTCTTTTGTGATTTTGGTCTGTTTGGGGATAGCTGCCCGCGCTTTGTCTAAACGGTCAGCCGCCGTATCGGATTTTTTGATTGCCTTTTGCAGGTCCGGCGTTGCCCGTTCCGCTTCGGAAAACTGCAAGCGGGACGTATGGGTTTTAAGCTGTGCTGCGTCAAGGGTCTTTTTCTCCGCGCCCTTTTCAAAGTGGCGGCTAACCTCTGTGCCAATACGTTGGGTGGCTTTTTCCGCTGCTCCCGCTACGGGGGCTGAATAGTTTTCCTCCGGCGGTCTTTCGCTGATACTCGTTGTTTCGCCCGTCGTAAGGTTTTCCGCAACCGCCCCGTCGCGGGTCATTTTCTGCGTTACCTTGTCGGGGGCTTTTAATTCCTTGCTCAATGTTCATCACCTCCAATACGCTGTTTTGCAAGGGTGCAGTATTCGGGGTTGATCTCTATACCCACATAGCGGCGGGAAAGGCTTTTTGCCGCCGCTGCGGTCGTGCCGCTGCCTAAAAACGGGTCAAGCACAATCCCGCCGACAGGACAGCCCGCCAAAATGCACGTTTCCGCAAGTTTGGGCGGGAACGCTGCAAAATGCCCGCCGCGATAGGAAGCTGTGTTGATCTGCCAAACGTTGCGGCGGCTGCGGACGGGGGAAATCATTTCGTCGGTGTATGCGCCTTTCCTGCGGGGACGGTTGATTTTCTGCGGCTGGTTTTGCCCCGGAACGGTAGCGGCATATTTGTTGCCTTTCCCAACTCCGCTTTTCAGCCGTACCGCCGTTGTGGGGGCTATCGGCTCGGCTACTGCTTGCCAATCGTAGTAATATTTCTTCGACTTGGTAAGCAGAAACACATATTCATAGCAGCGCGTCGGTCTGTCCCGCGTGCTTTCCGGCATGGCGTTTCCCTTGTGCCAAATGATAGAACTGCGCAAATACCAACCGTCGCCCCGCAAGGCAAGGGCTACAAGCCACGGAATACCGATTAGGTCTTTCGGCTTGCAGCCGGGGGCGCGGTGGTTTACCGCCACTTGCTGCCCGTTCCTGCCTTTGGGATATTTCGGGTCTTGGTGGTCGGCTTTGCTGCCTGTGCCGCAATAAGTGTCCGCGATATTCAGCCAACAAGTACCCTCCGGCGTAAGCACCCGCTTTACCTCATGGAAAACCGCTGTAATGCGGGAAACATATTCCTCCGGCGTTGCTTCCCGTCCGATCTGCCCGTCTGTGCCGTAATCGCGCAAAGCATAGTAGGGCGGGGACGTTACGCAACAATCCATACAGTTATCCGGCAAGGTTTGAAGCACCTGCAAGCTGTCGCCGCAATAGATTTTATCCGTTTCTATCTTCATGCTGACACCTCGCCGGGCTTGGTCGTCATCACGCGGTAGAGTTCCGTATCTTTCGGGAAACGGTCAATAAACGGCAAAATCACGTTGCCGTAGAAGATAAGCCCCTCGCCCGCGTCGGAATGGGTTACATAGGTCATTTGCTGCTGCGAAATGTTAAGCTGCTTTGCAAGGATTTCCCTGTCGCCCTGTGCTTGGTTGAGCATATACACAAAATCCGAGTTTTCAAAGATGTTCTCCACCTCGCGGGACGACAACAAATCTTTCACGTTTTGGGTGATACCTGTCGGAATACCGCCCCATTTGCGAAAACGCTTCCAAATCTCAACGCTGTACGCTGCGGTCTGTTCCTCTTTGAGCAGCAAATGAAACTCGTCGATGTAGTACCGCGTCGCCTTGCCCTCGCTGCGGTTTATGGTAACTCTGTTCCATACTTGGTCTTGGACAATGAGCATACCGAGTTTTCGTAGCTGGGTGCCGAGTTCTTTAATATCAAAGCAGACAAGGCGGTTATGAATATCAACGTTTGTCCTATGGTTAAACACATTCAAGCTGCCGTTTACATAGAGTTCCAATGCCGACGCGATACGCTGCGCTTCCTTTTCCGGCTGCTTCTTGATTTCATTGTAGAGGTCGCCCAAAATCGGCATATTCTCTGGCTTCGGGTCTGCAAGGTAGTTGCGGTACACGCTGATAACGGCGCGGTCAATCAAGGTCTTTTCGACAGCTTCCAGCCCGTTTTTACCTCCCATAATCAACTCACAAAAGGAAAGGATAAAATCGCTCTTTAAGGCTATGGGCGTGTCGCCCTCGCTGTAATTGAGGTTAATATCCATAGGGTTAATGTACTGCGTGCTGTTCTGCGAAACCTTGATAACCTGTCCTTTCAAACGTCCGACAAGGGGGTAATATTCGGCTTCGGGGTCGCAAATGATAATGTCGTCGGACGTGATAAGAAAAGCGTTTGTGATTTCGCGTTTTGCAGAAAAACTTTTGCCGCTGCCCGGTGTGCCGAGTATCAAGCCGTTGGGGTTTTTCAGCTTCTTTCGGTCGCACAAAATCATGTTGTTGGAAAGGGCGTTTAAGCCGTAATACAATGCTTCGCCGCTTTGGAACAGCTCTTGCACCGTAAAGGGAACGAAAACGGCGGTGCTGCTGGTCGTCAAGCCGCGCTGGATATGGATAAGGTTTTCCCCCAACGGGATAGAGGACATAAGCCCCTGTTCCTGCCGGTAGTCAAGGCGGGTCAAAATGCAGTTGTATTTCTGTGCGATTGCCGCCGCCCCAAATACTTCGTTATCCAATTTCTGCTTGGTATCTGCAAGGTTTAAGACAAGCAGCGTGAGCAGAAACATTCTTTCGTTGCGGCTCTGCAAATCGCGGAGTAGGTTTTTTGCTTCCCCGCCGTAGGTGGCAAGGTCAGACGGAATAATATCCATGTCGTAGCCGCTGCGGATTGCTTTCTTTTGTTCCTCAATCTTCATGCGGTCAAGGTCGGTGATCTTGCGCTTAATCGTCTTGATTGCTTCGTTGTGGTCGATACTCTGAATGTGCAGATTAACGATAATCCCGTTTTCCGCGTCCATGAAGTCGGCAAGCATACGGTCGGAGAGTTCCGGCGCGACGATCTGCAAAAAGGAAACCGCACCAAACTTGCCGCCCATTTGAAACATTTGCCCGTCGCCAAATCGGAAAGAGGACGGGGCGATAAAGTCCTTGACGGAAAGCCCGCTTGCGGGTAGCCATTCCCACGCAAAGTTAAAGCGTTCCCCGTCCGGGTGAAAAATCCCATGCAGCACTTCAAGACGCTGTTTCCCGTCCAATACCCGCGCCGCCGCGCCGATCACCTTAAAATGGTTGAGGGTGTCCGTTTCAATGCGGGCAAGACGCGCCCGCGCCGATCTAATGTCCTTTGCTTCAACGGTAAAGGTGAGAAACTTGGTTTTGATAAGCCCGTTGTTTCCGCGTTCAAGCTGCGTCCTAAGCATTTCGGTGTATTCTGCTCTGATACTGTCGAAGTCGTCATTCTGCGGTGCAATCGTGATACTGTTCTTAAAATCGTCCTTGTTCGCATGGCGGCTGATTAGGGAAAGCTGCACGCTGATAGAAGCGTCGAACGAGTTATACATATCGCAAAGGGCTTCAAAAATGGCGGTTTTGTCGTCCGGCTGCGCAAGCTGATAATTTATATCCTCAAACTCAATGCACTTGGAATACCGCCCGTTTGCAAGGCGGCAAATCCCGTCCTTATACATTCGCTCAAACGGTATGCTGTCCTGCGCCGTATGGGGCTTCCCGTCGCCCTTTGCCTGTCGGATAAGGGTATCTATCTGTTTTCTTTCCTGTCGGGAAAGTTTACGCTTTT
>ENA-UEOR01001352-UEOR01001352.1-human-gut-metagenome-genome-assembly--contig:-NODE-1352-length-14651-cov-32.634417_pt1 | contig 14651 bp, 9 predicted proteins | sample MGYA00242887_ERZ507890 | MGnify/ENA primary metagenome ERZ507890 (study PRJEB26167, sample SAMN06115431) | human gut metagenome | host: Homo sapiens | place: China:Guizhou | collected 2014-10-21...
CACACGGCCGGTTTTTAATTTAACATCTAAACTGTTGTACCCTCGCCCGATTAAAACCGAAAAATCCACATTGTTCCCGGATTTTATTCTATTCCGCTTTGATCCGGATTTTGTTTCAGATAGTAGTTAATTCTTTCGGTCCAAGGTTTGTTTTCGAGTGGAAAGACATTACATTGTTTCGCCCATTTATTCCATTTAGCCTCTAGTTTTTTCACTAGCTTCGGATATTGGGCGGACAAATCCTTGGTTTCGAACGGATCTGCCGATAAGTCGATTAGCTCCCATGGTTCATTCCGGCTGCCGCGTACCAGTTTCCAATGATTGGAAATAATGGCGCAGGAACTTTGATGCTCAAAGTATAATTCTCTGGGCTTTATCTTTTTTCCATGGATTGGAGGGAGTAAGCTCTTGCCGGGCAAATTCTCTTTGAATTCTGACGGATAAGTAGCTGTGGCAATATCCATGCAGGTAGGCAGTATGTCTATAATGTGGGCAGGTTGCCTGCAAATCTGACCTTTCATCTTGTTTTTTTCGGCATCGCCATAAGATAAGATAAAAGGGGTACTTGTGCCTCCCTGAAAACATTGTGACTTATAGCTCCTATAAGGAGTATTGCTCAAATCAGCCATAAGCTGCCCAAGGTATCCGCCTTCTTTGGTTGCACCGTTATCGCTTAAAAAGATAAATACGGTATTGTCCAGCATCCCTTTCTCCTTGATGGTTTCCACCAGTTCACCGATTCCGCTATCCACAATTTCGATCATGGCGGCATAAGTCGCCATATAGGTGATCCATTGCTCCTGTTGCTTGGGTGTAAGCGTTTCCCAGGAGGGACGTTTCCCGCCAAATTCTTTTTGGTAGACAGGATAATCCATCTCGTCCGAAATGAACTTCAGTTCCTTTAACCTGTCGAAACGTTGTTTGCGCAACACGTCATATCCCACTTTATACCGGTCTCTGCATTTCTCTACACGATCGGCAGGAGCCTGGAGGGGTAAGTGAGGGGCATAATGAGCTACGTACATAAACATCGGTTTGTCTGTAGGGTGTTGCCTGACAAAACTGACGGCGGAATCGGTGATGGCAGTGGTATAGTAATAGTCATCAGGGAATTCAGTGATTCGGGTCAGATTGCTGTATACCGGTGTCGGTTTATAATAACTGCCTCCTCCGCTCAGGCAACCGTAATATTTGTCAAATCCCCGTTGGGCCGGATAGCTGCCGTTGGGAGCATCAAAAGCTCCGTCTACTGTGACATGCCATTTACCGCTCATATATGTGCTGTAGCCATTCGCTTTCATCACCTCGGCAATGGTGGGGATGTTTTTCGTAATTTGTCCTCTGTATCCGGGGCGGTGTTCATCTACTGCCGTCATCCATCCCATGCCGGCTTCGTGCTGATAATGCCCTGTCAGTAAAGCAGCACGGCTGGGGCAGCTTCTTCCTGTATTTTTGAACAGGCTGAAGCGTACCCCGTTTTCTGCCAGACGGTCTATGTTGGGAGTCTGGATTTCACTTCCGTAGCAACCCAGATCGGAGAATCCCATGTCGTCACATAAAATCAATACAATATTGGGAGGAGTATTTACCTGTGCATCTGTACTGGCGAAACTCGCTCCTAACAAAAATGAAGTATATACTATTCTATTTATCATAACTGTATTTTAATAAGTTTGTGTTTTTCTGTTTATAGATAGAACCATGTGCATTATTCAAAGTCACTTTGTTGCTTTTCTACTTCTTTCAGTTTCAGGCGGTTCAGTTCCTGTTGCAATTCAAGTACACGCTTTTCGCAATTGGATGAGGCGGCATTCACCTTATTTCCGGCATCTTTGCTTGCGGATTGTGCTTGTGTCAGTTCTTCTTTGTCTGCTACCAGCATATGTTCCGAAGGAAAAGTAGGAATAATCAGTTCTGCCGGAACCGGCGTATGTTTGCCTTGCCATACCACCGATGCGCGGATTTTGATTTCTCCCGGTGTGGTGGTAGATCTTACCAGCACCGGAGCAGTTCCCCAAAGTACCGGACGTGGATTGGTGAATGTTTCTTCGTTGGCAACCAGTTGTCCCTGTCCTTCGATTTCGAACTTTACTTCATAATTATTCAAACGCTTGATGTTTCCGTTTTCATCTGCGATGGCTGCAATGACCGTCACAATGTCCGAACGTCCGCTTACTTTAATGAAATTATTGTTGATGGCAGTCAGTATGGTGAAGCAACCGCCAAGACAGAGCAGTTGGAAGAAAGGAATGGAAGGCCACCATTCCTCTTTCAGCAGCAAACGGATAACGGGACCTGCCGTAACGAACAGACCTGCCATGATGGGGAGTGTGATGAATGCCGTAAAACGGATGGTCTTGCGATAAGCCCTTATCAGCCTTTCCCGTTCGTTCTGGATGGTACTGAATATGGGGAAGGTGGCATTCTGTATACTTCCGTAAATCAGGCTGACACCCATATCGCACATTTTGTTTCCTTGCGTATAATATCCCAATTGTTTTTGCGGAAACAGTTTGCCGATGATAACGGAATAGATATTCAGGAAGCAGGTATTGATAAGGCTTGCCAATAACAGGCTTGAAGCGAATCCGAACAGTGACCGTATGACTGCGAAGCGGAAAGTCCGTTGCGGACGCCAGTTCTCGCGGCTCCATAGCAGGGTGGCGCGCGCTGCTGCCAGTATTACCGGTTGCAGGGCCAATGTCCATACTCCACAGCCGGTCAGTGCCATGGCAAGCGAAGCTATGCCCGAAACCGTCATGGAGTATAGGTTTATTTGCGTCAACGGCTTGAAGCGGATTTGCTTGTTCAGTATGGTGCTTTGTATGATAGTGAGCGCATTGATGGGAAGTGCCAGAAAAATGACAGCCGACAGTTCCACCAGTTTGGGCTGGTTAAAGAAGCGGGCTATCAGCGGGGAACAGCCCATCAGCACTCCATACAGCAGGATACTCATTCCCAGATTGAACCAGAAGACGGAACTGAACTCTTCTGCAGTCGTCTCTTTCTTCTGAATGAGTGCGGCACTGAATCCGCTGTCCAGTACGATATTGGCAATTGCGCTGAAAATGGCAAGCATCCCTACCAGCGCATAGTCTTCAACGGAGAGTATATTGGCTACGAGGATACCGACAATAAACAACAGAACTTGCTGGCCCATACGGTCCAGCAAGTTCCAGAGCAATGCTCCTATTGTTTTTTGTTTCAGTGAAGACTCGCTCATACGGATTATTTCACTTCACTGCCGGGCTTTACTTCACGCAACAGTGAGGTTACTGCCAGTGAGCCGTCATAGTTTTCGGCAGAAAGTATCATGCCTTCGCTCACCAGTCCGTTCTTGAATTGGCGGGGAGCCAGGTTGGCGATGAACAGTACCTGCTTGCCTACCAGCTCTTCCGGTTGGTAGTGCTGGGCGATGCCGCTGACGATAGTACGGTTTTCCAGTCCGTCGGCTATCTTGAACTTCAATAGCTTCTTCATCTTGGGTACGGCTTCGCATTCCAATACGGTTCCTACGCGGATATCCAGTTTCTCGAAGTCCTCGAATGAGATAACGGGCTTGACAGGATTGGCTTTGTAGCCGGCTGCCTCGTTTGCTTTCTTGGTGGCGAGCAGTTTGTCTACCTGTGCCTGGATAACATCATCCTCAATCTTCTCGAACAGCAGTTCGGGAGTTGCCAGTTGGTGTCCGGCGGGGAGCAGGTCTGTATGGCCGAGCTCTGCCCAGTCGAAGCTGTCCATGTTCAGCATCTTGCGGAGCTTTTCGCTGCTGAACGGCAGGAACGGTTCGAAAGCGATGGCAAGGTTGGCAACCAGTTGCAGGGAGATATTCAGGATGGTGGCTACACGCGGCATATCCGTCTTGGCAAGCTTCCAGGGTTCGGTGTCTGCCAGATATTTATTGCCGATACGTGCCAGGTTCATGGCTTCCTTCTGCGCATCGCGGAATTTGAATACGTCGAGCAGCTTCTCCACTTCTTCTTTTACGTCGGCAAACTCTTTCAGTGTTTCGCGGTCGTAGTCGTTCAGTTCGCCGGCAGCGGGCACTACACCGTCGAAGTATTTTTTTGTGAGTTGCAGGGCACGGTTTACGAAGTTGCCGTATACCGCTACCAGCTCGTTGTTGTTACGTGCCTGGAAGTCTTTCCAAGTGAAGTCGTTGTCTTTTGTTTCCGGAGCGTTGGCAGTGAGCACATAGCGCAGCACGTCCTGCTTGCCGGGGAAGTCTTCCAGATACTCGTGCAACCATACGGCCCAGTTGCGTGAAGTGGAAATCTTGTCTCCTTCCAGATTCAGGAACTCGTTGCTGGGCACGTTGTCGGGCAGGATATAACTGCCTTCCGCCTTCAGCATGGCAGGGAATACGATGCAGTGGAATACGATGTTGTCTTTTCCGATGAAGTGAACCAGACGTGTTTCAGGGTCTTTCCACCATTTCTCCCAAGAGTCGGGCAGTAGTTCTTTGGTATTGCTGATATAACCGATGGGAGCATCGAACCATACATAAAGCACCTTACCTTCGGCGCCTTCTACCGGAACGGGAATGCCCCAGTCCAGGTCGCGGCTCACGGCACGCGGCTGCAAGCCCATGTCGAGCCAGCTCTTGCATTGGCCGTACACGTTGGGACGCCATTCTTTATGGTCTTCCAATATCCACTGGCGCAACCATGCTTCATGTTTGTCGAGGGGCAGATACCAGTGCTTGGTTTCGCGCATTACGGGCTGGCTGCCGCTGATGGCGCTTTTCGGATTAATCAGGTCGGTAGGGCTGAGGCTTGTACCGCATTTCTCGCATTGGTCGCCGTAAGCGCCCTCTGCGTGGCAATGCGGACACTCGCCGGTGATGTAGCGGTCGGCAAGGAAAGTCTTGGCTTCCTCGTCGTAGTATTGCATGCTGGTCTTTTCAATGAATTCGCCCTTATCGTACAGTTTGCGGAAGAATTCGGAAGCTGTATCGTGATGCGTTTTTGAAGTAGTACGGCTGTATACGTCAAACGAAATGCCGAATTCCTCAAAAGACTTCTTGATAAGCGTATGATAGCGGTCTACTACATCTTGCGGTGTAATCCCTTCTTTTTTGGCACGGATGGTGATGGGCACTCCGTGTTCGTCGGAGCCGCCGATAAAGACCACGTCTTCTTTTTTCAGTCTCAGATAGCGGACGTAGATGTCGGCAGGTACGTAAACCCCTGCCAAGTGTCCGATATGAACGGGGCCGTTGGCATAGGGCAACGCCGATGTCACGGTGGTACGCTTGAATTTCTTTTCCATTGTATCTATGTATCTCTTTTGTTATGAACGCTTTTAAGCAGTGCAAAGATAACGGTTTTCTCTTAAACCTACAAAAAGAGCCCTATATACTTCGTGTCCGGCATATTTCGTCTTTGGAAGAACAAGGATACGGTAATATTAAAAGGTTATCTTCTTGTCATTATGTATATAAATTGTATATTTGTGCGATTGTCGTACTTTACTAATATGAACAGACTATGATAACAAACCAATTGCTGCGTCCTGCCAGTATTGTGGTGGTGGGAGCTTCCAACAATGTACATAAACCCGGTGGAGCTATTTTGAGAAATCTGATTAATGGCGGTTATACCGGAGAACTGCGTGCCGTCAATCCGAAAGAAACAGAAGTACAGGGCGTTACAGCGTATGCTGATGTAAAAGATATTCCGGATACGGACTTGGCAATACTTGCCATACCGGCATCTTTTTGTCCGGATGCGGTAGAATTGCTTGCTGCGGAAAAGCAGGTACGTGCGTTCATCATTCTCTCTGCGGGTTTCGGAGAGGAAACGCATGAAGGGGCGTTGTTGGAAGACCGTATTCTGGAAACAGTGAATAAGTACGGCGCTTCGTTGATAGGTCCCAATTGTATCGGGCTGATGAATACGTGGCATCATAGCGTGTTCAGCCAGCCTATTCCCAATTTGAACCCGCAGGGTGTTGATTTGATTTCCAGTTCCGGGGCCACTGCGGTGTTTATTCTGGAGAGCGCGGTTACCAAAGGCTTGCAGTTCAGTTCCGTATGGTCTGTGGGCAATGCCAAACAGATTGGAGTGGAAGATGTGCTGCAATATATGGACGAGCATTTCGATGCTGAAAACGATTCCAGGATAAAACTGCTTTATATAGAAAGTATAGGCGACCCTGACAGATTGCTGTTCCATGCTTCTTCGTTGATAAGAAAAGGATGTAAGATTGCGGCTATCAAGTCGGGAAGCAGTGAGAGTGGCAGCCGTGCGGCATCCTCGCATACGGGAGCTATCGCCAGTTCCGATTCGGCGGTGGAGGCTTTGTTCCGTAAAGCAGGTATCGTACGTTGTTACTCCCGTGAGGAGTTGACCACGGTAGGATGTATCTTCACTTTGCCGGAACTGAAAGGAAAGAATTTTGCCATTATCACCCATGCCGGCGGACCGGGGGTGATGCTGACCGATGCCTTGAGCAAGGGCGGACTGAATGTGCCGAAACTGGAAGGTGAGCTTGCCGAAGAGCTGAAAAGCAAGCTTTTTCCGGGAGCTGCTGTTGGTAATCCGATAGATATTTTAGCTACGGGTACGCCTGAGCATCTGCGGCTTTGTTTGGAATATTGCGAGGAGAAGTTTGATAATGTGGATGCGGTAATGGCTATTTTCGGTACGCCGGGACTGGTCACCATGTTCGAAATGTACGATGTGCTGCATGAGAAGATGCAGGCTTGCAGGAAACCGATATTCCCTATTCTCCCGTCCATTAATACGGCAGGAGCCGAAGTGGCCGCTTTTCTTGCCAAAGGTCACGTGAACTTTGCCGATGAAGTGACGTTGGGTACGGCTTTATCGCGCATTATGAATGCGTCGAAGCCGGCGAATAATGAAATAGAACTTTTTGGCGTGGATGTTCCGCGCATCCGCCGCATCATTGATTCCATCCCCGAAAACGGTTATATAGAACCGCATTACGTGCAGGCTTTGCTGCATTCTGCCGGTATTCCTGTAGTGGAGGAGTTTGTGTCTGCAAACAAGGAAGAGGTGCTTGCATTTGCCCGTCGTGCCGGATTCCCGGTAGTGGCAAAGGTGGTGGGGCCCGTACATAAATCCGATGTAGGCGGTGTGGTACTGAATATAAAGAGTGAACAGCATCTGGCGTTGGAGTTTGAACGGATGATGCAGATTCCGGAAGTAACGGGTATCATGGTGCAGCCTATGTTGAAAGGAACGGAACTGTTTATCGGAGCCAAGTATGAGGAGAAATTCGGGCATGTAGTGCTTTGCGGCTTAGGCGGTATCTTTGTGGAGGTGCTGAAAGACGTATCCTCCGGTCTGGCTCCTTTGTCTTATGAAGAGGCTTATTCGATGATTCATTCGTTGCGCGCCTATAAGATAATAAAAGGTACGCGCGGGCAGAAAGGGGTGAATGAGGACAGGTTTGCCGAAATTATTGTCCGCTTGTCCACTTTGCTGCGCTTTGCTACGGAAATTAAGGAAATGGATATCAATCCGTTGTTGGCCACGGAAAAGTACGTAATAGCAGTGGATGCCCGCATCAGAATAGAAAAGAACTGATTATACGTTAAAAGTCGGGTTGTTGTGCAGTATTTTGTTGGGATAGGCGTTTATAGGATATAACTTAGACTATAAACACACTATGAAGAGAGAAAAAGAACAATGGCTTAGAATTTTCAACGGCGTGATGTTCGGTGCATTGATTTTATTGGGGTTCGCATATTGCGATGAAAACAGTATGGGGGCAGGAAGTGAGAATTGTACTTCTTATGCCAAATATGAATTCAGAGGTAAAGTACTGGGAGAGAGCCGGCAGGTTGTGCCCGATGCCAGAATCCTGGTAAAGCATATAGCTTCTCCTGCCGACGGTTCATATGGCTATGCTGTTTTATCCGATACGGTTTATACCAAAGAAAACGGAGAGTATCTTTATCAGAATACCATAACCGGTTATCAGGACTTCCGTATTATCTGTGAGGACCTTACCGGGGTTTACCAGACCGATTCTGTGGATATAAAGATGAATCCGAAAGGTGGAAACGGCAGGTATGAAGGTAAAGATAACAGAGAGGTAGTCTTTAAACTGAAAAAGAGGGCTATATAAGACTGATACGGGGCTATCCGGCCCAATCTTCCCTGTCCAGGTTTCTGTATCCGATCGCTTCTGCCAAATGCGAGGGCTGTATCAGTTCGCAGCCCTCAAGATCGGCGATGGTGCGTGAAACTTTTAAGATGCGGTCGTAGGCGCGTGCCGAGAGGTTGAAGCGGTTCATGGCCGTTTTCAGCAGTGCCAGCCCTTTGTCATCGGGACGGGCATAACGGGCAAGTAATTTGCTGTTCATCTGTGCATTGCAATATACACCGGGAATCTCGGCATATCTTTCGGATTGGGTCTGACGTGCGCGTACTACGCGTTCCCGAATGAGAGTGCTCGATTCACCGGGACGTGCATCCGACATCTTCTCAAAGGGAACGGGGATGACTTCGATTTGCAGGTCGATACGGTCGAGCAAAGGTCCCGAAATGCGGTTCAGGTATTTCTGTACTTGCCCCGGGCTGCATACGCAGGCTTTGGTAGGATGGTTGTAGTATCCGCAAGGGCAGGGGTTCATGGATGCTGCGAGAATCAGGCTGGCCGGGTATTTGACATTGCATTTAATTCGGGAAATGCTGATTTCCCGGTCTTCCAGCGGCTGGCGCAGTACTTCAAGTACATTTCGATTGAACTCCGGCAGCTCATCGAGGAATAAGACTCCGTTGTGTGCCAGGCTGATTTCTCCCGGTTGCGGGAAACTGCCGCCTCCTGTCATGGCTACAGTGGAAATTGTGTGGTGAGGAGCGCGGAACGGTCGTTTGGAGATAAGTCCGCTTTCCTGTTCCAGCTTCCCTGCAACAGAGTGTATCTTGGTGGTTTCAAGGCTTTCGCCCAATGTTAACGGGGGGAGGATAGAGGGAAGGCGCTTGGCAAGCATGGATTTTCCGCTGCCGGGAGCACCTATCAGTAGAATATTATGTCCGCCTGCAGCCGCTACCTCTAACGCGCGTTTTACGTTTTCCTGTCCTTTCACGTCGGAGAAATCCAGATCAAAGTCATTCTGTCGGGTATAGAACTCTTTACGGGTATCGACATGTACCAGCTCCAGTTCCTGTTTGTCGTTGAAGAACTCGATGACCTCTTTCAGGTTCTTTGCTCCGTAAACTTTCAGGTTATTTACAACAGCGGCTTCCCGTGTATTCTGCCTGGGTATAATGATTCCTTCAAAACCGAGTTCTCTGGCTTTTATGGCAATGGGCAGTGCGCCTTTAATGGGGTGCAGGCTGCCGTCGAGACTTAGTTCTCCCATTAACAGATAGCGGCTCAACTTGTCCGGTTTGATTACTTCGCTGGCACCTAACATGCCGATAGCCAACGGCAGGTCGTAGGCGGCGCCTTCTTTGCGGATATCAGCCGGTGCCATGTTGATGACGATATTGCTGGTAGGCATCCGGTAACCGTTTACTTGCAGTGCGGAAATGATGCGTTGGTGGCTTTCCTTGACAGCAGAGTCCGGCAAGCCGACGAGATAGAACATACAGCCTCTGGAGCTGTTGACTTCGATAGTGATGAGGGTTGCATCAATACCTTGAACAGCCGCTCCAAAAACTTTGATGAGCATGTAATTTGAGTGTTTAGCGATTAGGGTTTAGTGATTACTGATGGAAAAGTTATCGTTTCTTTTTCCTTTCTATCTCCCTCTTCTTTCCTTTTTCTTTCTTTTCTTGTTCCTCTATGTCTTTCAGCTTCTTCTCGATAGCCGCTTCGCTCAGGTTCTTTCCTTCAATCCTTCCGGAAGGGCTGAGCAGCACATTGGCAGGCAGGGTTCTTATGGCAAGCTGCTTCACAACTCCGGTCTCCCAGCCGGAAAGGTCGCATGCTTGCTCCCATTTCAGGGTATCTGTTCCGATAGCCTTTTTCCAATTGTCTTTGTTGAGGTCTAAGGAAATTCCTAAAAGAGCGAATTTCTTGTTCTTTTGTCCTTTCTTGTAGATTCTGCGGTACATGGCGTTACTGTCACGGCTCGCTGTATCCCAGGAAGCCCAGAAGTGTATTAGCAGGTATTGGTCTTTGAAGTTCGAACGGGTTATCTGCTTCCCTTCGGCGTTGGGCAGGCGGAAGTAGGCGGCAGTCTTTCCAGTCGAAGCCTTTTCTTCTTCCTGGATGCGGTCGAGCAGTCCGTCGATATAGGGACGGTCTTTCAGTTCTCCCGTCATATGCTCGGTCAGCTTTTTGATTTGGGTATAATCCGGTTTTTCTTTTTGTGCGAAGTACTTCTCAAGCAGGTAGATACTCACTAAAGAGGAATGATGTTCATTGATAAATTTGCCGCCTTTCTCTTCCAGGACTTTTTCGGAGGGTTTGCCTAATCCTTTCAGCTCTTTCCGGAAGGCGGTCAATTCTTCATTATATGTGTTGCCGGTTATTTCCATACTGTTTAGTTCGGCAGCAGAGCCTTTTATGTGTATTTTGTCACCTTTATCCATGAAGAAAGGGTATCGGCTGCCGTCGCTGAACAACAGCCATGCAGCTACCAAGGTATCCGGGGAGAGTGTTTTTGAGAATTTGCCGTTCTCAACGGGCAGGGTATCCATGCGGTCGTACATTTCGTCTGCACCGTATATATATAAGGTGTCATTTCCCAAACCTTTGATTTCTCCGCTCAGACTGACTGTGTCGGAGCTTTTGCCACCGCAAGCGGATAGCATGATAATCAGGAAATATGCAAGATAAATATTCTTCATACGGCTTTCTTCTTCTGATACGTTGCTGCGAAAGTAGTTCTTTTTGGTGTGAATAAAAAAAAATGCCCGACATATTTCTATGCCGGGCACTTCTTTTCATCTTATAACCTTTATTATTTGATGATATTCATGAAGTCTGCATTCGTGAAGTATTTGGAGAATTCCAAGTCAGAAGCAGCTTTCTTAGCCAATGAAGAATCTTTGGCAACAGCTTTCTTCAGGTTGTCCATAACCATAGAAGAGTTGTTGGTTCTTGCACCTACAACAGCCATCAGGTAGTCAGTGTAAGCGTCCGGTTTAGCGATGCTTGACAATGTGCTCTTAGCCTTGTTGTAGTCCTTAGCCAGGATTTGTGCCAAAGCTGCACTGTTGGTCTTAGTGTCGCCAAATGCGTTAACGGCTCTGTCATATTGACCTTGAGCGATGTACAGGTTACCCAGAGCTTCGTTCAGTTCCTTAGTACCGGAAGCTTTGCCCAGGTAAGTTTCAGCTGCTGCCTTGTCGCCTTTTCTCAAAGCTACGAGACCCATGTTCATGTTAGCTTCAGCAGAATCCTTGATAGAAAGAGATTTCTTCAGGTAGCCTTCAGCCTTGTCCAAATCACCGGCTTGGTAAGCTAACTTACCGAGGTTGTTGTATGCACGGTAGTCGTTCGGGTAGATTTGAGTAGCTTTGGTGAAGATAGCTTCTTGCTTAGCAGGATCGTTAGTCAAAGTAGCTGCATACAGCAGTTCTTCGATGTTCAGTTGCTTAGCATCGCTGTCAGCCAAAGATGCGATTTCTTCGTCAGACTTACCGATTACGTCATAGTTCAAAGTCAGACGAGAACGACGCAGTTGCGGAAGGATTTCTTCTGCCAAAGTGCTGTATACAGAAGAGATATTCTTGATTTCCTGTTCTCTTTGTTCAGGATCAGAGTACATTGACAAAACGCGGAGAATCAACTCTTTGTCCTGGATGTTGGATTTGCTGACCAGTTCCTGGAAACCTTCCCAGTCCTGTGCAGTATATTTAGTATCTACAGCTGCTTCGATTTTGCTCTTCTTCAAATCCTTGTTGATAACTTTGGCTGTATTGTTCTGACGGTTTTCAGCCAGACCTGTATTCAGCTCAACGCCACCATCGGGAGAAGCGTATGCAGAGATTTCGATGTTGCTGATCTTCTTGTTGGCAGCTTCGTTGATGTTCTTAACTTCTTCGTTGAATGCTTTGGCAGTTTTCAACTCGCTTGAACGGATGTTAGCCTGTTGGATCAAGAACATGATGTTTGCATCATATTTTTCTTTGATTACGCGTTGGAAAGCGTCGTCACCGTTAGCAGGATTAGCGCTGCCCAAAGTCTGGCCAACCAGTTCGGAAGTAGAGATAACACCGTCGGCTACTTTTACAGCAGGGATAGTAACTTCTTTCTTTCCGACTTTAGCTTTGAATTCCAAGTACAACTCAGACTTAGCCATTTCGGGAACATAGTCGAAAGAAGTCTTCATTGTGTAGCTACCACCAGCCTTGTAAGAGATAGTCTGGTCGTTGCCTTCAACTTTTTCGCCTTGGAATACAGCAGGCTGACCTTTAGCTTCGCCACCTTCCCATCTCAAAACCGGAGTAACTTCCACTACGGCTTTTTTCTTGAAATACTTCTCAGGGAATTTACCGTTAATTGTAGCAGGTACCTTACCGCCTACGGCTTCCAATACTTGCGGAGTCACTGTGAAATAGTCAGAAGACAGTTCACCCATTTTGCTGCTGCATGATGTCAAAACAGCAACAAGTGCCACTAACAAAGGCAGATACAATTTTTTAGTCATTTTAGATATAAATTAATTGTTTGTAATTGAAATTTGTCCATTCACAATTAGTTGCTATACTCCTATATATATAGCTTTGCAAAGATATTAATTCTCTTGGCAATTTGTTAATAATACTATCACATTTATTATAATTTAATAAACGCCGTGCTCTTTCCTGTATTTAATATTGCGGGGATGATGCTCGATAATTTCACTTCGGAGTCTGTTCCGGTCGATATGTGTATAGATTTCAGTGGTGGCGATGGATTCATGTCCCAGCATGCACTGGATGGCCCGCAGATTGGCGCCGCCTTCCAGCAGATGGGTGGCGAAGGAGTGGCGGAACGTATGGGGACTGATATTCTTGGTGATGCCGGCTTTTTCCGCCAGCTCTTTTATCATGTGAAACACCATGATGCGGGAGATATTATTGCCCCATCGTGCCAAGAATACGTAATCCTCGTATCCTTTCTTTATTTTCCCCAGGTTGCGGTCTGCAAACCAATACTTTATCTCCTTGATTGCACGAGGCGAGATAGGTACTAAACGCTGTTTGCCGCCTTTGCCTTCTACCTTAATAAACCCTTCCTCAAAATAGAGGTCGGAGATTTTCAGGTTACACAGTTCCGACACGCGTAACCCGCAGCTGTACAGTGTCTCCAGAATAGCCCGGTTGCGTTGTCCCTCTTTCTTCTCCATGTCTACGGTGGAAATGATTCTGTCGATTTCTTCAACGGTGAGCACTTCCGGTAACCTGAACCCGATTTTGGGACCTTCCAGCAGCTCGCTCGGATCGGCTTCCTGATAGTCGGCAATCACCAGAAAGTGGAAGAACGATTTGATTCCGGAGAGTATCCGGGCCTGGGAACGGGGATGGATACCGATGTCGTGGAGTCCTGCGGCAAAGCGTTGCAAATCATCTGGTGTTACGTCCGGAATTTCTATATTCTCTCCTTCCAGAAAGTGCAGAAGTTTCTGTAGGTCCGTCATATAGGCATCGAGCGTATTGGGCGAAAGTGCTTTCTCCAGCCTGAGATATTGCTGATACTTTCTGATTATCACCGCTCGTTTTTCCTTATTCGTCAATTTCTCTTCTACTTTCATTACTTTTTCCTATCTTTGCACCTTGAAAGAATGTTCTCTGTGGACAAAGGTATAAAAAAATGTGTTATGAGAATACAGATTATTAACGGCCCCAATATAAATCTGTTGGGTAAACGCGAACCTTCCATTTATGGCAGTGTTACTTTTGAAGACTACCTTGCCGGACTCCGTGAAAAGTATGCGGATGTACAGATAGACTATTTCCAATCCAACATCGAAGGAGAGTTGATAGACAAGATACAGCAGGTGGGTTTTGATGCGGACGGCATCATCCTGAATGCGGGGGCCTATACCCATATGTCCATTGCCCTGCAAGATGCGATCCGGTCGGTCACTGCTCCGGTGATTGAGGTTCATATCTCCAATGTGCATGCCCGGGAGTCGTTTCGCCACATATCCATGATAGCTTGTGCCTGCCGGGGTGTTATTTGCGGCTTTGGGCTGAACTCCTACCGTCTGGCATTGGAAGCGTTAAAGGAATTATTAATATAAAATAGGTACAAGATTATGCTATTGAAACAGACAAAAATCGTTGCAACGATTTCCGATCAGCGTTGCGATGTTGATTTTATAAAACAGTTGTTCGACGCAGGTTTGAACGTAGTACGTATGAATACGGCTCATGCAGGCCGCGAAGGTTTCGAGAAGCTGATAGCCAATGTGCGTACGGTTTCCAACCGCATCGCTATCCTCATGGATACGAAGGGTCCCGAAGTGCGTACGACTGTCCTTGACGAGCCTATTCCCTTCAAGGCAGGCGATCGTGTAAAAGTGGTAGGCAATCCCGACCGGCAGACTACCCGCGAATGTATCTCCGTTTCTTATCCCAACTTTGTACACGACCTCAATGTGGGCGGTCATATCCTTATCGACGACGGTGACCTGGAACTGGTTGTTGTGGAAAAGAATGCCGACCACCTGCTGTGCGAGGTGCAGAATGAAGCTACCTTGAGCAGCCGCAAGAGTGTCAATGTGCCGGGTGTACGCA
>ENA-UEOR01001354-UEOR01001354.1-human-gut-metagenome-genome-assembly--contig:-NODE-1354-length-14638-cov-28.279926_pt1 | contig 14638 bp, 12 predicted proteins | sample MGYA00242887_ERZ507890 | MGnify/ENA primary metagenome ERZ507890 (study PRJEB26167, sample SAMN06115431) | human gut metagenome | host: Homo sapiens | place: China:Guizhou | collected 2014-10-21...
TCTGGAGGATATTTTTACAAGTCTTGAACGCAAATTTCCTTATGCTTTTGTATATAGCCTTCATAGCTTGAAAAAGAATACATATAGTTTCCGCTTCTCCAAACAGGCGAATTTGGAAGAAGTTATGAAGATTATATCGCAAGTTGTAGGAAATGTAAACTATGTTATCAAGGGAAATAAGTGTTATGTAACTAGTAAAGAATAAATATATTGTAGAACCTTTTAAATTTAATACGTAATGCAAAAAAATACCCGGAAGGAATGGCCGTTCCTCCCGGATATGAAATCAATCTCTTTTAATATTAGCGTAATATTGACGCTATTCTGAATGATCCTAGAATAATAACCAATTAACTAATACTAAAGATGCTACAAATCTACGAAAAAATAGCAGAAAAAATAGCTCATAAGCGGGTCTTTCTCACTTTTTTAAGTCTTATTCTTATACAGACTTTCGCTTTGGCTCAAAATGATAGTAAAATAACTATCCAACAAAAGAATATTACTGTCATTGATGCCTTAAAGACTGTGGAAAAACAGTCTAAAATGTCTATAAATTATAGTGATTCCGAATTGACAGGAAAAGTAATAGCCCAGTTAAATTTGCAGAACGCATCCCTCGAAACCGCACTTGATACCATCTTAAAAGGGACGGGCTTTTCATTCCAGATTCAAGGTAACTACATCATAATAGCTGAAAAGAAGCCTGTAGTTGCACAAACCCTTAAAAATATCAAAGGAAAGGTTACTGATGAAAGCGGTGAACCGTTGATTGGAGTAAATATATCTGTGGATGGTAGTTCTACAGGTACGATTACCGATTTCGATGGTAACTTTACGATCAAGGCAGCAGAGAAATCTATTCTCAAAGTATCTTATATCGGATATGCTGCACAGATAATTCCTGTTTCCAAGAAAGATTTCTATCCGGTTGTAATGAAGCAGGATACAGAAGTGCTCGATGAAGTTGTTGTAACGGCATTGGGTATCAAACGTGCAGAAAAGGCGTTGTCTTACAATGTACAACAAGTCAAGGGAGATGCACTGACTACGGTAAAAGATGCTAACTTCGTAAACTCGCTGAACGGTAAGATAGCCGGAGTGAGTATTAACAAAAGTGCTAGTGGAGTTGGTGGTGCGACACGTGTTGTAATGCGTGGTGCAAAATCTATCGAAGGTGATAACAATGCTTTGTATGTGGTGGACGGTATTCCTTTGTTCAATACCAATATGGGAAATACCGACAGTGGTATTATGGGTGAAGGTAAGGCCGGAACAGAAGGAATCGCCGACTTCAATCCCGAAGATATTGAAAGTCTTTCTGTTTTGAGTGGTCCTTCGGCTGCTGCGTTGTATGGTAGTAGTGCCGCTAACGGTGTAATTTTGATTACCACTAAAAAAGGAAAAGAAGGAAAACTTTCAGTGCAGTTCTCTTCTTCTTCAGAGTTCAGCAAAGCTTATATGACTCCTGAGTTTCAAAATACGTATGGTAACAAAAAAGATATGTATGAAAGCTGGGGTGAGAAACTGTTGACTCCTACAAGTTATGATCCTAAGAAGGATTTCTTTAATACCGGAACAAACTTTATTAATTCGGTTACGTTGACCACCGGTACGAAATCGAATCAGACTTTTGCTTCTGTTTCTTCTACCAATTCCAAAGGTATTGTGCCTAATAATGAATATGAACGTTTGAATTTCACAATCCGTAATACGGCAACTTTCCTTAATGATAAATTACAACTCGATTTAGGTGCGTCGTATGTGAAACAGAAAGACAAGAATATGGTATCGCAAGGACAATATTGGAATCCGGTGATGGCCGCCTATTTGTTCCCTCGTGGTGAAGACTTTGATGGAATTAAGTCATTCGAACATTTCGATGAAAGTCGCCAACTTCCGGTTCAGTATTGGCCGGTGGCAGATCCGGTATATGCTTCACAGAACCCTTACTGGACTGCTTATCGCAATGTAGCTACGAATGAAAAGAGTCGTTATATGTTTAACGTAGGGTTGACTTATAATATTACCGATTGGTTGAATGCGACAGCCCGTTTCAGAATGGATGACACACATGTATTGTTTGAACGCAAGATTTACGCTTCATCCGACGATAAATTTGCGGAAGGAAAGAAAGGACTGTATGGATACAATAACTATGAAGACCGTCAGGAATATGCCGACTTTATGTTGAACGTAAATAAACATATAGCTGATTTCAGTATTTCTGCCAATGCGGGTTGGAACTATTCTAACTATTGGGCATTGGAGAGAGGATACAAAGGGACATTATTGGGAGTGCCCAATAAATTTGCGGCTTCTAATATCGATCCGGCTAATGGTCGTATCTCAGAAAAGGGTGGTGATAGTCGTGTACGTAATCATGCTGTTTTTGCCAATTTGGAACTTGGTTGGAAGAGTATGCTTTATTTGACACTGACCGGACGTAATGACTGGAATTCACGTTTGGTGAATACCGATGAAGAATCTTTCTTCTATCCCTCAATCGGTCTATCCGGGATTATTTCCGAGATGGTCAAATTGCCCGAATTTATCTCTTACCTGAAAGTTCGCGGTTCGTATACGGAAGTCGGTGCGCCTGTATCCCGTTCGGGACTGACTCCGGGTACGGTAACTACCCCTATTGTGGGTGGTGCATTAGATCCTACCGGTATCTATCCGTTTACTGATTTCAAGGCAGAACGTACAAAGTCATACGAATTTGGATTAAGTCTGAAGTTGTGGAATAAATTAAGTGCGGAGGTAACCTACTATCATTCTAATACATACAATCAGACTTTCTTGGGTGATCTTCCGGAATTTACCGGATACAAGCAGATTTATTTGCAGGCCGGTAATGTGGAAAATCGTGGTTGGGAGGCTTCATTAAGCTATTCCGATCAGTTTAAGTTTGGATTAGGAATCTCTTCAACATTGACATTCTCTCGTAATATAAACGAGATTAAGGAGATGGTTGAAAACTATCATACGGATTTGATGGATGAACCGATTAATATTCCGGAGGTTTTGAAGGATGGTGGTCGTGTCATCTTGAAAGAAGGCGGAAGTATCCACGATATTTATGCCAACACCTTCTTGAAGAAAGACCACTTGGGATATGTTGAGGTAAAGAGCGACGGAACCTTTGGAATGGAAAAGGGGGAACCCGTTTATTTGGGAAAAACTTCTCCTGATTTCAATATGGGATGGAGTAATATGTTGACATACAAAGGCTTTGGGCTCGGATTCCAGATCAACGGACGTTTTGGAGGCGTGGTGACCTCTTCTACAGAGGCATTGCTTGATCGTTTCGGTGTATCCAAACGTTCGGCTGAGGCTCGTGAAGCGGGAGGCGTATTGTTGAAGGGACAAGGTCTGGTAGATGCGAAGTCTTATTATCAGATGACAGGTACGGGAAATTATGAAACTTCCGGTTACTATGTATACAGTGCCACCAATATTCGTTTGCAAGAACTTACCTTTAGCTATACTATGCCTAATAAGTGGTTTGGTAACGTGTTGAAAGATGTTACAGTTTCGTTTATAGCCAACAATCCTTGGATGTTGTATTGCGAAGCTCCGTTCGATCCGGAACTGACTCCTTCCACTAGTACTTACGGACAAGGTAATGATTATTTTATGCAACCGAGTGTTCGTAGCTTTGGCTTCGGTATTAAATTTAAATTATAATACACCTTCTTTATTATGAGAAAAATGAATCATTTTAAACTATTAGCGGTGATATGCGCAATGACGCTATTTGCCTCATGCAATTTTGAAGAAATCAATACCAACCAATTTGAGATGAGCGACGGAGAAGGTGCGATGGATGGTTTTGAAGTCGGAGGGCTGATTACAGCTATGCAACGGACAGTGATTCCCGTAGGCACACAGGCTGATGATACAGATGTTATCAATGAATATCAAATAGCTTATCATCTGTCGGCCGATAATTGGAGTGGATTTTTTGGCGAGAACAACAGTAACGGTTGGAACGCAGGTAGTAACAATACTACTTATTATTTGTTGGACAATTGGATAAAAGCGACCTATACACAGTCTTATACCAATGCTCTTGATCCTTGGAAGAAATTGAAAATAGCGTCCGAGAAAAATGGTACGCCCGAAGTCTTTGCTTTGGCTCAAATTCTGAAGATTTCCGCTTGGCACAAGACACTTGAAAGTTTCGGTCCGATGCCTTATTCTCATGCGGCGGACGCTACAATGAACATTCCGTTCGATTCGGAGAAAGAGGTGTATACGGCGATGTTTGAAGAATTGACCGCAGCCATTGAAGAATTAACAGAAAAGGCGGAAAATGGGGTGAATGTAATGGGCGCTTATGATGCGGTATATGCCGGAGATGCTACCAAATGGGTGAAATACGGCAATTCGCTGATGCTTCGTTTGGCTATGCGTGTCCGCTTCGCTGATGCGGAACTGGCGAAAAAGTTTGCTACTCAAGCAGTAAATCATTCTATCGGCGTGATGACGGCTAAGGATGATGCGGCTCAAATGAGTCAAGGAGCAGGTATGACTTTTCGCAACAACATTGAATGGCTGGCAGGCAACTATAATGAAGCTCGTATGGGTTCTTCTATCTTTTCTTATCTGATGGGATATGAAGACCCGCGTTTGAACGTTTATTTTTTGCCGATGGATGGTAATGCCTCTTATGGTGTTGAGGCTTTCAACGGAAAAACATATCAAGCGGTGCCGGCAGGGCATGCCAATGCGCAGAATGATATCTATAAATCTTGCTCAAAGCCCAATATTCAAAGTGGAACTCCTACATATTGGCTGCGTGCATCGGAAGTTTATTTTTTGCGTGCGGAAGCAGCTTTAGTGTGGGAAGGTTTCGGCAGTGCGGATTCATGGTATAAACAGGGGTCTTTTCTTTGATGATTCCGGCCTTCTCTGTGGCTATTTTGGCTAATGTGTTACCTAAGAATTGTATATGGTCGAAACTGATATTGGTTATGACACATAGATCCGGACGGATGATGTTTGTACAATCTATTCGTCCTCCCAGACCGACTTCTATAATGGCTACATCTACTTGGCTTTGGGCAAAATAGTGGAAAGCCATTGCGGTAGTCAGTTCAAAGAAAGAAGGATGCAAAGGTTCAAAAAAGGCACGGTGTTTTTCTACAAAGTCTATGACATATTCTTTGGATACAGGAATTCCGTTGACGCGGATTCGTTCACGGAAATCTATCAGATGTGGAGAAGTGTAAAGTCCTGTCTTGTATCCGGCTGATTGTAAAATGGCGGCTAAAGTATGTGAACAAGAGCCTTTTCCATTGGTTCCGGCTATATGAATGGTTCGGAATTGGCGATGGGGATGGTTGAAATACTTGTCTAAAAGATAAGTGTTTTCTAATCCTGCCTTGTATGCATCTTTTCCTATATGTTGGAATAATGGGGCACTATTATATAAATAATCCAATGTTTCTTCGTAATTCATGGCAAATGTTTTTATTTACCGCAAAGTGTCACAAAAGAATGCCAGGCAGATATAAAACCTGATATTCTTTCTGTGACACTTTGTAGTATAAAAATTAATCGAAGAAGTTTTTGAACTTCTTGAATATTTTTTCTTTAATGCTTGTATTCGGTTTGAAGTTATCCGATTCTTGCATTTTCTCTAGTGCTTGTTTTTCATCTTTATTCAACGTTTCTGGAATATATACGCTTACATTGACTAATAAATCACCTGTACCGTTACTGTAACCATAACTATTGACATTGGGCAATCCTTTACCTCTTAGGCGTAAGACCTTACCTGGTTGGGTGCCTGGTTCAATTTTTACTTTTACTTTGCTATCAATAGTTGGTATTTCTACAGTGCCTCCTAAAGCAGCAGTCGGAACGCTTAGTAACATATTGTAAATCAAATCATTTTCATCGCGTATTAGGTCTGGATGGGATTCTTCTTCTATGACAACAAGCAAATCACCGGGAACACCGTTATGTTTGCCCGCATTTCCTTTCCCATTGACAGAAAGTTGCATTCCTTCAGCCACACCGGCAGGAATTTTCACTTCCACGACTTCTTCTCCGTATACAATACCTTCTCCTGCACAAGCTTTACATTTGTTCTTAATTATTTTCCCTTCTCCGTTACATTGTGGACATACGCTTTGTGATTGTACCATTCCAAAAATGCTTTGTTGGGTGCGGGTGATACTTCCTGTTCCATGACAAGTGGGACATGTTTCCGTTCCTCCTTCTCCTTCGGCTCCTGAACCATGGCAATGGTCACATGTTACGTACTTTTTCAGTTTGAATTTCTTTTCTACTCCCGTAGAAATTTCTTTTAAGTTCAGTTTTACTTTTACACGGAGGTCTGAACCACGGAACTTGCGTTGTGCGGAACGTCCGCCACCGCCGAAACCTCCAAAGCCTCCGAAACCTCCTCCATGTCCACCGAAGATGTCACCGAACATAGAGAAAATGTCATCCATGGACATACCTTGTCCGAATCCTTCAAAACCGCCACCGGCAGCTCCACTCATTCCTGCATGTCCGAATTGGTCGTAACGGGCGCGTTTATCCGGGTTGCTCAACACATCATAAGCTTCGGCAGCTTCCTTGAATTTTTCTTCCGCTTCTTTATCTCCCGGATTCTTGTCCGGATGATATTGTATTGCTTTTTTGCGGTATGCTTTTTTTATAACATCAAGGGTGGCTGTTTTGTCCACCTCCAGAACTTCGTAATAGTCTCTTTTTGCCATGTCGTTTTATGATACTGTTTTATTGAGCCACAACTACTTTGGCGTGGCGTATTACTTTGTCATTCAGCTTATAACCGGTTTGTACACAGTCCAATATTTTTCCTTTCTTCTCTTCGGAAGGAGCTGGAACTAATGCAATTGCTTCGTGATAATCGGTATCAAAGTTCTCACCGTCAGTTTCTATTTTCTGAAGTCCTTCCTGGTTCAATACTTTCAGGAATTTGTTGTAGATCAACTCAATTCCTTCACGCATTGCTTTTACATCATCCGAAGTTTCTGAAGTCTTTACTGCACGCTCCAAGTCATCCAAAATAGGAAGAATGGCAGTAATGGCCTTTTCTCCACCATTCTTAATCAATTCGGCCTTCTCTTTCATGGTGCGTTTACGGTAATTGTCAAATTCGGCTGAAAGACGCAGGTATTTGTCATGCTGCTCTTCTATTGTTTTCTGAGCTTCCGCCAATTCCTTATTCACCTTCTCTTCAGCGTTCAGTTCTTCTGTTGCTTCTTTCTGAGTTTCTTCATCAATGGCAGCTTCTGCCGCTTCCTGATTTTTCAAAACTTCCTCGTCTTGAGGTTGGTTCTTCTCTGTTGGGTTCATATTCTTATTAAACTTTTTGTTTTTCTTATTTTTACTCATAACAGTCAGGTCTTTTAGGTTAATTTACTGCTAACAAATTTCGTGCCTAGTTGTTTTCTTAGAGTAATAATTTTGCAAAAGTACGGAATTTCTGCCACACTGGCATACTTTTCTGAATTAAAATGCCTACCTTTGCAATTCCAAAATAGAATAATTATATAAATAAGGTATATTAGGATGATTACAGTTTCGAACTTGGCCATTCAATTTGGTAAAAGAGTGTTGTATAATGACGTAAATATGAAGTTCACCAATGGTAATATTTACGGGGTTATCGGTGCGAACGGCGCCGGAAAATCTACTTTCTTGAAAGCAATTTCAGGTGAGCTGGAACCGACTAAGGGCTCAGTGGTATTAGGACCGGGCGAACGTCTGTCTGTATTGAGCCAGGATCACTTTAAGTGGGATGAATATACAGTCATGGATACGGTTATGATGGGACATACTGTGTTGTGGAACATTATGAAACAGCGTGAAGAACTGTATGCGAAAACTGATTTTACAGATGAAGATGGCTTGAAAGTTTCTGAATTGGAAGAGAAGTTTGCCGAACTGGATGGTTGGAATGCCGAGAGTGATGCTGCTTCTTTGTTGAGCGGATTGGGCATAAAGGAAGACAAGCACTATATGTTGATGGGGGAACTGAGCGGTAAGGAAAAGGTGCGTGTCATGTTGGCGCAGGCACTTTACGGTAATCCTGATAACTTGTTGTTGGATGAACCTACCAATGATTTGGATATGGATACGGTGACTTGGTTGGAGGAATATCTTTCTAATTTCGAACACACGGTGTTGGTGGTAAGTCATGACCGTCACTTTTTGGACTCTGTTTGTACTCATACTGTAGATATTGATTTCGGTAAAGTGAATATGTTTGCCGGTAACTATAGCTTCTGGTATGAATCAAGTCAGTTGGCACTTCGCCAGCAGCAGAACCAGAAGGCTAAAGCTGAAGAGAAGAAGAAAGAGTTGGAAGAATTTATCCGTCGTTTTAGTGCCAATGTGGCTAAGAGCAAGCAGACAACCAGCCGAAAGAAGATGTTGGAAAAACTGAATGTAGATGAAATTAAGCCGTCGTCCCGTAAATATCCTGGTATCATCTTTACTCCGGATCGTGAACCGGGCAATCAGATTTTGGAAGTATCCGGCTTGCGTGCGGAAACTGAAGACGGTATGGTATTGTTCAATGATGTGAATTTTAATGTAGAAAAAGGAGATAAGATTGTCTTTTTGAGCCGTGATCCGCGTGCCATGACTGCTTTTTTTGAAATAATCAATGGAAATCGTACTCCGCAGGCTGGTAAATTCGCGTGGGGCGTTACTATTACTACGGCTTATTTGCCTTTGGATAATACGGATTTCTTTGAAAGTGATTTGAATTTGGTAGATTGGCTGAGTCAGTTTGGCGAAGGTAACGAAGTCTATATGAAAGGTTTCTTGGGGCGTATGTTGTTTTCCGGAGAGGAAGTATTGAAGAAAGTGAATGTGCTTTCCGGAGGTGAGAAGATGCGTTGTATGATTGCCCGTATGCAGTTGCGTAATGCGAACTGTCTGATTTTGGATACTCCAACCAACCATTTGGACTTGGAATCAATTCAGGCTTTCAATAATAATCTGAAGACTTATAAGGGAAATGTGCTGTTCTCTTCCCACGACCACGAATTTATTGAAACGGTGGCGAACCGTATTATTGAATTGACCCCGAATGGTATCATTGACAAGATGATGGAATACGATGAATACATCACTTCTGATCATATTAAAGAAATGCGTGCGCGTATGTATGGAGATAATTAAATTATAAATATGAACTGAAAAAGAAAGAGTCATTGGGAGCCATTGTTCCTGTGGCTCTTTTTTTATGGTTTAGCCGCAATTCTCATTCTGTATGAACATAATGAGTTCAAAAATCTATGATAATGGACGATAATCCATGTCGTTATATTAGAATTAGGATTATTTTTGTGTCCATTAAAAACATGAAATGATACTTATGAAAAATTTAATTTTGATTTTGATTTTTGCAGCTGTTGGCTTGAATACGATGGCTTCCAATCCTGTACATGTGATTATAACTGCCGGACAGTCTAATACCGATGGACGAACTCCTAATGAAGATTTGCCGGCATATATTAAAGCATTGGCTACGGACACACTGACGTATGCCGAAGGTGCCTACCGTTATTGTCAGATAGCTCAGAATGACGGAAAGGGAGAATTTATTCCTTTCTGGCCTCGTGCCAAACGTAGCGGAAAAAATAATATGTGGGCTTTTGATGCAGTGACATATTATTGGTTGGAGCAGTTGTTGCAGGAGAAATTTTATGTGGTGAAATGGGCTGTTGGCGGAACTTCCATAGCACCTGATTATAATGCTTCCAAGGGACGTTTTTGGTCTGCGGCACCTGAATGGCTAGCACAGGCTAAGCCAACTTCTGATGGAGGAAACTCCTTGTTGCTTTCTTTCATTCAAGAGATAGACATGTGTATAGACAAGACTCTTTCCCACCTGAAGGATGGCTATCAGATAGATGCATTTCTTTGGCATCAGGGGGAAAGTGATTATGCTAAAAGTAAAGATTATTACCGTAACTTGAAGACAATGGTGGCTTATGTGCGTATGCATCTGACAGAAAAAACAGGAAAGGATTATTCTCGTTTGCCTTTTATTTTTGGTACTGTTGCCCGAAGTAATAAATATTTCAGCAGAGAAGTGGAGAATGCGATGAAGCAATTGGCTGCTGAAGATCCGAACATGTACCTGATAGATATGTCAGGCGCGGAATTGTTAAATGACAGACTTCATTTCACGGCTCATTCGGCAGAGTATTTGGGACAACAGGTATATAAGCAGTTGGAACAAATTATTAAAGGAGTTACCGTCAGGACAGATGAATTGAAAGGAAAACGTTTGGGAATTATTGGAGATAGTTATGTGAAGAATCATAAGGAACCTGTTAAGAATACCTGGCATTATAAATTTGCCGAGAAACATGGTATGGAATATTTAAATTATGGCAAGAACGGCAGCAGCATTGCTTATAGTAGCCCGCGTTGGGGGGAAGCGATGTATGTAAGATATAAGGAAATGCCGGATGATTTGGATTATGTTATTGTTGTGGGTGGGCACAATGATGGTTTTAAATTGGATTCAATTGGCGGTATTGATGTATTTAAAGAGAGGCTGGCAATGCTGTGTGAAGGGCTTATTGAAAAGTATCCCACAGCTAAGATTTTTTTCTTTACCCGATGGAACTGTAAAAATTTTGCAGGAAGTGATGCTGAGAAAGTGGTGGATGCTATGATTGAGGTTTGTGGAAATTATAGTATTCCTATTTTTGATAGCGCCCGAAAAGGAGGAATTTATGCAAGTAATGATCATTTTAGAAAAATATATTTTCAGAACAGCAAGAATAATACAGATACTGCACATTTGAATGAAAAAGGTCATGAACGTTTCTTGAAAGTAGCTGAGAGTTTTATATTACAATACTGAATAATATAAATGTAATGGATTATTTTTAAAATGTGATGACGCAGAAATAATCCATTTACAATTTTCTTACAGTTCGGAGAAAAAAGTAAGGTATTTTCTCTCCGCTAGGGAAAGTAATTCTTTTTTGATTTTTGTATTTTTCTTGAACCAGTTCATTTCTATATGTGTTGTTTGTTTTTGTATGACTTTATTCCAATTTCCAACTATTTGCCCGTTGTACAGAATAACCGGACGGAATATCCCGAAAGAATTGAATGCTTTGTGTTGGTATTCTTTGTTCAATACATCTGTACGGTCTTTGTAGCTGATTAGGTATTCATCGTATGGAGGAAGAATATGCAATATGTCGGTTGTTTTTTTTTCTTTATAAGACTGATGAACATATAATTTTTGTGCTAGGAAATGGTCAGTAAGCAATTCTTGTTCAATGGCGGCTATACCTTGTCTAGCTTCCGTTACCGAAAGTCCGGACCACCATACAAAGTCTTTCAGACTGGCAGGAGAGTGGCTTCTAAAATACTTGCGTGCCAAGATAGCTAGTGCCTCTTCTTTATGTAATTCTTGTATTGGAGGAACACGCTCATCCAAAAGTGCGAAGGTGATTTTATTATTTTTATCTGCTCCGCTGCAAATAAGTCCTTCAGCTTCAGCGTGAATCAGGAAACGGTTGGATAATCTTTCATTGGTTTCCAGCCCTCCTTCTTTAAATACGTTGTCAATTTCTTGCTTGGTCAGATGATTGTGTCCTGCTAGTGCCTTTTCCAATAATCGGTTTGCTTTGTTGTAAATGTCAACTGAAATGTCTTGTCCTCTGGACTTGGCAAAAGAGTCATTGGCAGTAATGATGCGTCGGGATGAAAGCTTCAGCATCCAGCGTATATCTTCTGCAGCTACATAATGCCAAGTAGGACGCATGACATGAATGCGCAATATATCTCCTTTTGCCAGTGCCTCATTGACTGTTTGCAGATTTCCTGTTTTTAGCCGGATACCAATAGCCCATTTGGACATGGTGTAATCTTGCGCTTGAATGCCTCCCATCCATGATACAAGATCTTTCGGATTATTGAAAACCGGATTTATTAGCTGTTGGCTGTGCAGACGGATGGTAGGTATCATTTCAGGTAATTTCCATCAAACGATAAAGGTAAAAGTCCGCTTACGTTTTCTAATATATAAATATCAGTCTTACTATAAAGCAGTATCCGCATAGGTTTTCCATATCGTTTTTCAGTTTCTAATAATACTTGCCGACAGGCTCCGCAAGGAGGAATAGGTGTGTCAAGAAAATCATTTTCTGTGCGGGCAGCAATGGCAAGTGTTTTTACTGCTTGATCCGGATATTGAGAATTGGCATAAAACAAAGTGGTACGTTCTGCACAAAGACCAGATGGGTAGGCTGCATTTTCTTGATTGGTTCCGGTAATGACGATATCATTTTCCAACAGTGCGGCGGCTCCAACAGCAAAATGTGAGTAAGGAGCATAGCTTCTTTTCGTTGCTTCACACGCGGCGTCTATCAGTTTGCGGTCCTTCTCTGTTAGTTCGTCATAATGGCAAGCCTCTATGTTTATTTCCAGTTTGATTTGTTTCATGATACGTTCCTCTTTGTTTTCTTGCAAATGTAATGTTTTGTTTTTAATCTCCCAATGTTTCTTTTCTAAAATCTGGTTTTAAATTTATTTGTTTTCTTATTGCTTGTCGGAGTTGAATGTGAGAAGAATAATATAGTTACCGATAAAAAAAGGAGAAAGTTGCAACTTTTTCTTTTATTTGTGCGTCTAATGAATATATAATTAAAAAAGAGAAAGATTATGTTAGCAACAACAACACCTACTATCGAAGGAAAACGTATAACCAAATATTATGGCATTGTAACAGGTGAAACTATTATCGGTGCTAATCTGTTTCGTGATTTTTTTGCTAGTATTCGTGACATTGTAGGCGGTCGTTCCGGTTCTTATGAAGAAGTACTTCGACAGGCTAAAGATACTGCATCCTTTCCTGCTTGACCTTATGGTCAATTACGTGTCGTTTTTCGAGTTCCTTCGTGATGTCCTCTACGGAAATGCCCAGCTCGATCATCAGCACCATGACGTGGTAAGCCAGGTCGCTGATCTCGTAGATGGTCTCCTCCCTGTCGCGCTTGGAGCCTGCAATGATGACCTCGGTGGATTCCTCGCCGACCTTTTTGAGGATCTTTTCCAGGCCCTTGTCGAACAGATAGGTGGTGTAGCTGCCCTCCTTCGGGTCGGTCTTGCGGCCCTCGATGAGTGCGTACAGGCCCTGCCAGGTGAACTGCTTCAGCTCATCGGAGACATAGACCGGGTTGAAGAAGCAGCTCTCCGCGCCGGTGTGGCAGGCGGGGCCGGATTTGACGACGTCGATGACGAGCGCGTCCTTGTCGCAGTCGGCGGTGATGGAGACGACCCGCTGCACGTTGCCGGAGGTCTCGCCCTTGCGCCAGATCTCCCGGCGGCTGCGGGACCAGAATACGGTGCGGCCCTCGGCAATCGTCAGGGCCAGCGTCTCGGCATTCATGTAGGCGAGGGTCAGCACCTCTTTGGTATAATGGTCCTGTACGATGGCCGGGATCAGGCCGTTTGCGTCAAATTTGAGAGTCTTGGAATTTCCGGTGATTTCCATGGTGGACACTCCTAAAGTAATATAGTTTAGTGTACCTCTTTTTGTGAGTTTTGGCAAGAGGTAAAGTGTAGGTTTGCTATTATTACGCAGTAGGGGCCGGGCATGCCCGGCCCGCGGCTTCTCCGCAAGAGGACGCTTTTGGGAATGTTGCGGGCCGCACATGTGCGGCCCCTACCGGGCTGTATGGCGAAGGGGCAATCACACCCGCATCTCCACCCCGTTCTCCCGCAAATACCGCTTCAAATCGTTGATTTCCACCTGCTTTGTGTGGAAGATCGACGCGGCCAGACCGGCATCTACTGCCGGGTGATTGCGGAACAGCTCAAGGAAATCCTCCTTTTTGCCTGCGCCGCCGGAGGCGATGATGGGCACGGCGCAGCGTGCGGCCACGGCGTCCAGCAGCTCCAGATCAAAGCCGTTCTTCACGCCGTCGGTGTCGATGGAGTTCACGACCAGCTCGCCTGCGCCGTTTTTGACGCCCTGCTCCAGCCAGTCCAGCGCGTCGATGCCTGTGTTCTCGCGCCCGCCCTTGGCGAACAGCATGAATTTGCCGTCCACACGCTTAATATCGGCGGAGAGCACCACGCACTGGTTGCCGTATTTCTGCGCGGCAGCCGGGATGATGCCGGGGTTGCGGATGGCCCCCGAGTTGACGCTGACCTTGTCCGCGCCGCATTTCAGCACGCGGTCAAAGTCGTCCAGCGTGTTGATGCCGCCGCCGACGGTCAGCGGGATAAAAATCTGGCTTGCGACCCGGCGCAAAATATCGGTGAACAGCCCGCGCCCCTCGACGCTGGCGGTAATATCGTAGAACACCAGCTCGTCCGCGCCGGAGGCGTTGTAGTACCGCGCCATCTCGACGGGATCGGCCATGTCCTGCAATCCTTCAAAGTTGACACCCTTGACCACGCGCCCGTTTTTGACGTCCAGACAAGGAATTATGCGTTTGGTTATCATACATTCACTCCCCCTTTTGTCAGAGAGGAGTAGGAGATGTCTCTGCTACTCCTCTCTCCTCACTTGCTTTCGTACAGCCTCACGGCCTCGGCCAGATCAATCGCTCCCGTATAAATCGACTTCCCCAAAATGGCTGCGTGGCAGTGCATGGCGGAACGCTCG
>ENA-UEOR01001364-UEOR01001364.1-human-gut-metagenome-genome-assembly--contig:-NODE-1364-length-14551-cov-13.149095_pt1 | contig 14551 bp, 29 predicted proteins | sample MGYA00242887_ERZ507890 | MGnify/ENA primary metagenome ERZ507890 (study PRJEB26167, sample SAMN06115431) | human gut metagenome | host: Homo sapiens | place: China:Guizhou | collected 2014-10-21...
CTGAAAACATACTCAATTCTATCTGCTTTTTTTTGTTCGTTCTTTTCCATAGTAATACCGTTTTAGGGGCTACCTTTTTTATTCAACGACCGCCAGAAAGGTAGCTAAACTGAGCCTACTTACGATTAGGATTCCCTGGTGCGCTTCTACTTTACAGTAACTTCTTTAAGCGTGGAATGTACTACGATCCCGTGTACTTAGGGCACATTACTTTGTTAATTTATTTAGTATGATATAAGCTAGACACCCTAACATACCTACTAAACATAGTGCAGTAAATTCTGTCATTTAACTGTATTTATTTCTTTCTTAAACTGTTTATATAAATCTTCAGAGAAAGTATATTCTATTTGTCCTGGTAAAGTAAAGGATCTATAATTATCATTTAATTTATAGTTTTTACTTATCTTACTTAAGTAAAGGCAATTGGAATACTACTAATCTCTTTGTCTTATGAAATAGTAATTCATGCTTCTGTTATTATAAATCCATATAATCTCATTAGATTCTACTAAGTAGGAGAACTTAGTTTATATACTTCATTTGCAATAAAGTTTATATCATCATTTGAGTACATATTGTTAATAATAAGTTAATAGTAATTCTAAAGTAATGGGACTTACATCATCTACTTTAGTTAATTCTTCTAATATGTCTTCTGTATTCATACTGTATTTAACTGTATCTACTGTATACAGTAACGTATATTTAACTATATTAGTTGTTATTATTAACATTTATTATGAATATTTATTTAAGTTTAATAGCTATTTTTTAACATTATTTAAAATAAAAATATATAAAAAATTTTTTTGGTGAAGAAATCTGCGTGTGTTAAGCTGTACAAAATCAAGCCCCCTCTCTCTTTAATCGGGGGAAAGACCCGGGGTACAGTAAACAAACTTTTAAAAAACAAATAAGCCATGGATTATGTAGAAGACGAATTCACTGATGCTTTAATAGAAGCACTGTGTAACGAATGAGATTGTTGGAATTGGTCAGTGTGTGATACTGACCAAATCACAACACATTAACAAACAAACTACACAATCACCTATTTGTTAATTTATTAATATATAGCGCAAACCATAAATCAACAAAAATATGCACACAATACCTGAACAGTTATTATCTACCAAAGAAGAAGAAATAATTCACAACTACATCTTATGTAAAAAAGGAATTATAACCAAAGAACAACTGTTAGATAAAGAAGTACAGTTAAATCCAAACAAACTAAAAGATTTAACATTCTACTTAAAGAATAAAGAAGAATTAAAGCATCAAAACAAACTTGAAGAAGAAATAGAAAACTTTCAAGCAATGCTAATGTTCTTTGAAGAAGAAAACACTACATTTAGTAGCTATTACTTTAATGACCATTACTCAAATTAAAAATTACAAACCCATAAATATCAACAATTATGAAAGTAAAAGTAGACTATGACAGAAGTGAAATCGTTGAATTTCAATCTGATGCAGACAAAGGACACAATTATTTAAGATTAATATTTGTGCCAGAGAAAATGTCATTACTAGAAAGAGCAGTAAAAGGACGTTCATCAGAATATCAGATGAACTTCTATCCTCAAAGAGATAACGAAGGTACAATAAACCAAGAGTTTGAAGATGCTATCATTGATGCATTTAACAACAAAGAAATCGACAAAGAGCCTGTTTATGTAGACAGAGTAAGTGTAGAGATTGCACCAGTTGTTATGACCTATCAAACAGATAGTAGAAGAGGAAACTATTCTAAAGGTGACGTAATCATGGAAGGTAACAACGCTAGAATTTACACAAGCATCCAGCTTACTTGCTTGATGAAAATTGTAAAAGGTGAGGAAGTACCAATGATGAGTGAAAACGAGCTTAAAACTCGTGCAAATGCTATCAGAGCATATCGTATTGATGAAGGTCAGTGGTATGATGCTGAAGAATATTTAGCAAATAAAAATGACGAAACAGAAGAGGAAGAACAACCTGACATCATAAATGATGAACCAGAACAACCAAAACAACAACCTCAGAATCGTCAACCAAACAGACCTGTAAGAAGATAATAAAGGAGCAGTGCAAAAGCACTGCCCTTTTTAAAAAGAAGCAACAAACAAGATAGTGATATAATCAATATATTTTATTTATAAAATACTTTACATCATGAAAATTCTAGCTAAAATAATCAAAACAAGTGCAGCAATTGCAGCATTATCAGCAATAGCAGCAATTATAACAGGAATAATATTTGAGAGTGCGAAACTAACAAGTTATTTTCTTGGAATATTCATAGTACTTAGTTTAATCAACCTAAATATCTATATAATACTAGGCATGTTAGGTAAAGACACTAAAGACTTAGAAAATTAAGAACATATCTATGATAAAGCTTATAAATAATATAACCCAAATTATAATATTATTAGGATGTTGTGCTATATCAATATTTATATTATTTGTATTAATTACGTTTATTAAAAATGTAGACGATTTGGCAGCAATAACAAATATGTATGACTATATACGTATGCAAAATATAACGATAAAGATTGATACAATATTATTTACAGTAATAGTAATATCCTATCTTAATAGAATTAACAATACTATCTAGATTTGATTATCTTTATAGTAACTAAACAGAAAACCAGCGCTGTAAAGTGAGCAGTCTGACTGTATAAACATAAAGAATATTTCACACAGTCACTAAACAAACAATAATCAATAAAACCTATAAAATATGAGAATAAATGGAGAAATTACAGAGATAATAACCTCAAAAGCTTTTGTTAGTTTTGGAGGTTTTATAGAACTTGAAAGAAAAGAATTTAGAGATATGAAAAATATTTTTACTTATCTTTCTAAAGAACATAAGTTCTATTGTAACCATGTTGTTCTAAAGTGTGTACATTTTAATTCAGTATTCTATATAGGTTTTAATGATGATAAAATCTGTATAGGGAATGAATATCACAAATTAGAATTTGAAGACAAAAGAGACACAATTCCTGTTAACTACAGAATTACTCAATTATACAGAAAGCTAGCGCTGTAAAGACTAGCACTTTATCAAAATAAACAAATATATAAATAAAAATGGAAATAAAAATGGGAATAAAAATAGAAATAATAAGTGATTTATCTGAAGTTTATAATGGTGCAGTAATACTATGTAAAGAAAACGAAGTTGTTATGCCAGCTTATGTATTAAATAACTTTAATGATGTTTATTACCTTTACGTACAGAACCGTATTATAGCCATTGAAATGCAACATACTGTTGAAAATGATCCTATAACTGGAGATTTGTATGATGACTGGTGTCAAATTGATAGTACACTTATTTGCGATTATTGTATCATACCTGAAGCAGATTATATACTAAAAAGAGATTAAGATATTTTTTAAAAAAACTAATAACTTTCCAAGACATTGAGGGCACCAGTTTCTTATATTAGCATAAGGCTTACAGAAGAAGTCATAGTTCCTATATGGATGAAAAGATGTACTCGGAGTTAATAACTCAACGTTATGACAGTATGCGGCTATAAAGATATAAGTTTTAGGTGTAAAATGCTAATTATTTATTTCTATATTGTAAGGATACAGCCATACTATCCTTTACTTTATTATTACTTAACCATACACTACAGTCTGTGAAGATAGTAGTGTTTTAAACAGATTATTAACTTAAAATTAAGATAAAATGATAAGACATAAGATTTTAGATGTATAGGTTAAAGAAGATAACACTGCATCACAAGAAGTATTTAGATGGTTTAAATATTCTATAGAAAAAGATTATAAATCTATAGAAATATTATCAGATATAAAGACTAGAAAAGATGAAACAGAATACATTAAACATCGTCTAGTACTAAAATATGACAACGGTTGTATTTCTGCGGAAGTTATAGATATAATTATTAAAGATTTTTATCCAAACTATAACAAAGATGGTAATAAGATTTTTTAAAAGATTAACTTGTAAACATAGTTATGTTATAACAAGTGAAAGACGTAATATATGTACTCATGAAGATATGTATGAACTTACGTGTATAAAATGTGGAAAAACTATATCAATAAACCTAGCAGATCCAAATTATATCAACAAAAATGACTAAATTAATTAAATTACTTAAACCAGAAAAAATAGATGATATAATACGAAGTGGAGTAGTATTGAAGTCTAGGAAAGCTTATAAAGAAATAAGTAAATTTGAACTTACAAGCATATGTGCTATAAGAGCACATGATGATAGAAGTAGTTGCGTTTATTATAAACCTTGTGCAGATATATCTAAGTGTAAGCTTTGTTTCTTAAACGCGAATAATTATTTAAATGTTTTAAAGTATATAAAACATAACAAAGACAAATTCCCATATGTATATAGAGGTATAGAATCAATTTATTAACAGTAAGGAGTAACATTATGAAAACAAGAAAACACTTTATCAGAAAGTACGAACTCTTAGCAAGATGTATTCAAACTAATTTAGAGTTATTTATACTACAATAGTAATGCAGCCAAGAGACAGTGGCAAGCCTGACAGAATGCAGAGCCTTAACTACATGTAGTATTAGTATCATTGTAGTGTGTGGTACAAATGTGTAAGCACTATCTAAACTCAGTATGAAGGAGTTTTCACTATTTTAGATTTGAAAAATAGTTCTGAGCATCTGTCACTGGATGAACAAAGAGTGACAACGTAACTATACGTAAATAGTAGGGGACAGCATTCGCTGTCCTCTTTATATGTTTAATCAATAAACTAAAAGATATGACATTAGAGCAATTTCAGAATCTTAAAATTGGCGACATAGTAGTAACTAAAGTAATTAGTTCAAAACAAAATCGCGTTAATCCTGTCACTAACATTGACAGAGGAAATCTAAAACTACACATAGGTAGAAGTGGAAAATGGCGTAGCTATTCACAATTTGAAGTATTAACTGCTGAATATGTAGTTAAATGGATCAAACGAAGAATAGATAGTAAATCATCTCCTCATTTTACTATTGAAGTTAAGAGTGATACTGAAGTAATATTTAAAGTTCATAAAAAAGTACAATTCAATCAATGAAAAAACTAACAAAGAAACAAAAAGCTAGAAGGCAAATATTATTTAATATGCCATATCTATTACTTACTTTTCTTATTAAGGAAAGAGTATTAGATAGATTTCTAGATAACACTAGTAAATATGCAATCGTTCATAGCATAAACCTATCGTGTCTTTATACAAAATTAAGAGATCCTTACGCAGCAATCGAATGTACATTCGCATGGGATTGTACAAAAGAAGGATACAATTTTTGGAGAGAACTCAACAATAAGTATAAAAGCATATGGGAAATGAACGATTCTGGCGCATTGTTATTACGATCAGATTATTGGTATACTTACTAATATTATTAGCAGTAGTAATAGCAATAGTATTTGTAGCAAATAGTATTTAATCAATAAATAGTTATTATGCAAAAGTTAATGTATTTTTTATTTGGACTCATAACTGCATTATTTGCAGCTGTGATGATTATTGAACATCAAGGAATATATTTCTTTGATGAAGAAGTGTATGGACTGTTATATACCGATTATTGGAATTATTGGTATTACTCTAAAGTAGTGATAATCGCACTATTTATATTCTGCGTATTATCTTTTGTATATACACTTGGCAGTGGATATAAAGATAAAGACAATGGATACAAAGAAATCAAACCAAGCTGATTTAGCAGATATATGGTGGAATAAATTTGAAAACTGGTATGAAACACATCCAGTAACAAGAGTATTAATTGTAATAGATGCAATATTAATAGCATTTATATACTTAGTATTAACTTAAAACATTATCAAAATGAGTGAATTTTTATTATTACATGACAATGAATCAGGAGGAGAGCCAGCCACTGTAAGAAAAAGTATTATTTCTTTAGTTCTTCCATCAGAAGATTATTCAGAAGGATCAGCTATCTTTACTAAACTTGATGATAGAGAAACTATGATTCTCGAAGTAAAAGAATCAGTAGAAGAGATTTATAACATGTTAAAAGATTAAACAACATTTATCAAAAATGAAATTTAAGTATGTATTTTGGCTAATTGCAGCAATAGTAGCATTAGCAATTTTTATCAGTTGTGCAAGACCTCGTAGTCCTAAAGAAAAACAAATCCTTGAAACGGATACAATTGAACAAGTAGTAGCACCAACAGTACAAGAAGTGCTACAATGGCGTGAAAATATGAGATTAGACAAGTATGTAGATAGTGTGTTCTTGGTTATGCCAGAACAAGTACTAACTCAAATACTTGTTACTAAAGGTACTGATTTATCAAATCACGAAATTGTTTCTATTTATATTAGTAACAAAGACTTTTATGATAAATTAATAAAGAGGAGTATGGATATACAAAAAGAATATATACCAGATAGTATGCCAAGGTCCTCATTACCACAAATTAATAGTGATACAATTCACCAAGCCATTAATTATTAGAGTAAAAAGAGAAGGTTACTTTAGTCTGTGAAGATAGAAGTAGCCGTCTTTACTGTGAGAATCAGTGACAAACATGTGGGGCTTATATCTAATCATTTTAGAGGGCAGTATTACTGTCGTCTGAAGGTAGGTGGAGGAGATTAGTATTAGTGCAGACGTTAAAACCATGTACTCCAATAAGATTAGTTTGACAGCTATATCTGCTTATGAGTTAAAACTAAGTGAGAGTCATTTTAATTAGTATTTCAATTAAGCTGTATTAGTGTAGAAGTTACACAACGATGTGAATCGTCAAGCCTGCAATATACTGCAATATATTGTATAAACTGTTACATGCCTTCTTTATTTACTGTAAGCGTACAGTAAAAATTGTGTGTTAATATATAATTAAGATTGATAAAACCATCTAGTTGCAGCTAGACGTCCTCAAAATATTGTATAATTAAAACTATTAAATATGAAAAAATGAATATTTTTAAGAAAATCAAACTGAAAATCAGTAGTTACAGAAGGCTAAAAGCCTATCATAGTAACATCAAACGACTTGCTGAATTAGAATTATTAGACAATCCTAAAAAGCAAAAAGAAGTTGCATTACGTTCACAATGTTTAATTCATGGGCACAAATGGAAAAATGAGCCTAATAACAATGAATTAAGCATTCCTATTACTAAAAGAACTTACTGTGAAAGATGTGGTAAGTACTATAGTCAAGAAATTTATAAACAACTTTAAATTCATATCAAATGAAATCTTTAAACTTTGTAATTATTGGAATTCCTGCATCAATCAATCAGGAAAGTATTGTAACAGCAGTAGCTCTTATGGCTAAGAAACTTGGTTTATCAGAAGTACATACAGAAATACTTGAAACAAGTAAATTTGCAACTAGCTCTTCAAATAAACAAATGATTGAAAACATCTTAAAAGACGTTATTACTGTGTGTACAGCAGCTGGTCTAATGAATATTGCTGCAATCAATGCTAACTTTTGGAAATTGATTGAAGATGGTAAATTAACTAGACCACAAATTGAAATGATGCTAGATGAAAAAGAAGTTACAATCGAATATCTCAACAAAAAGGGATGCGCTTATATCTTTGATCTTTTAGTACAAGCAATTAGAGTGTTATAATTATGGGAAAGACCTATAAAGAATCTCATTTTCCAGGTTCTAAGCAATCAGGAAAAGCAGCTGAATATCAGTCTAAAAAGAGAGTTAGACATTCTAAAATGCAACCGTATAAAAGGGAAAGAGCTATTGTTTAACTAAGAATTACTAATTAAGTAGTTATGATAGAATCCAATCAACACAGAAGGTTATAACGCCAGACCCCTAAAGGTGATTAATACCTACGGACTATACAACGGTCAACCTTATTTAAGGTCAGGAGAAGGAAAAGGGCTAGCTATCAAATAAGGCGTACGAATAGATAGTATAACTTTCTATTTCTTTATTATTATGTGGACAAAAGAAGAACTAGAAAAGAAAACAAAAGAAGAACTGATAAATATTATTATTAAAATGCAGATAGATATTCGAGAAGAAAGAGATGAAATCTATCGCAGACATTTATCAGATACTTTATGGGGTTAATTCATTCACTTAAATAAATCAATTATTAACAATTAAAATCAAAAAAATTATGAAAAATTTTATGAACTTTGTAGGAATTATGTTAGGTGCATCAATGTTGTGTGACAAAGCAACTGATGGAGGTTATAACTTTGAAGCTGGAATGAAAGCTCAAGAAGAAAAAGACGGTAAAGTTGAAGCCGCAGCAGTTGCAGAAGCTAAGAAACAGATACAACAAGAACAGTTAGAACGTGATTCTATGGAAGTAAAACGTAGAATCAAAGAATGTGACAAAGCTGTTTCTAAAGCTGAAAGAAACGGACGTTTTGCATCAAAACATAAGAACATTATGAAGGACTTTTCTGAAGAACTGAAGAAAGCTCAAGCTCAGTTTGAAGCTACTGGCGATTACAAAGCTTGGGACAAAAAGTACTCAGAACTTACAGATAAGAAAGACGAAGCTATCGCAAAAGCGAAAGAAGAAGTCTTTGGTTCAAGATACGAAAATATCTATCTTTAATCAACATCCGTATTCTAAATGCTTTTATGCTAAAATAGAATAAAAGTCTAACCGCAAACTATATAAGTCGCATTGTCGCATTAAGGAGTTCGGGTAGATCGAACTGAATTGACAGTTCTATTTAATGCTTTTATGCTAATAATAGGAATACATGCCTACTGATCATGTGCTATAGTAGATCATTTCTTCACTCCGTATGCTTTATGCTCCAAGGGCGAAGAATAGTCTTATAGACGAAAAACAGTAAGTATATCAAAATACATATACATATAGTACTTATATGTCTATATTTCAATCGAGTCTCTAGCTTGCTAGATGAGCACTTGGTATAATATGTATTCTGTCAAAGATCTTTAAATTCTAGAGTAACAGAAGCTTTATGCTGTTATATACTAGATTCAATGCTTTATGCTCGTAATCAACAGTATATACTATTACTTTAGAATTACATATTAAGTATAGAGAGTTTGATCGCTCTCTATACTACTAAAAGAGTATATTGCACTATTATATCAACCCAATGATATATGAAAACTCGTGTATGATGTATATCTCTCTAATTGAGGCGTTATCCGGTCTGCTAGGATATGAAGGCGCAGAGGTGTGCAAAACTCTTTATATTTACAACTTAAAATTATTTATCATGAGCTATATTGCAGCAGATATGTGGGGTGAACATCTATTCTATAATAAACCTGTTAGATATGTTCATGAAACAACAAAAAGAAGTTGGTGGATAGATCCAAAACATAATAATTCTATTAGTGTACCAATAGGTACGGCTAAACTATTTAATGATGCAGGATTCTTATATACTCATTATGTACCATTTGATAAAAGAAATATGTGTTTTGGAGATAATCCTATAGAAATAAAAGTATATTGACTGTTAGGTCATTGGATGAATCGTTTGGACGAGGCTATCGTATGCCTCTAGCTCCACTACACGCTTTGCAATAATTTTACAAAGTTTAACAGTATCTTCATTTGACATATTGTTTTTCATGTAATTTATTGCAGTAGAGATAAATTGAACATTGCCTTTTATATATCCTTTATTAGAATCTATTCTATCTAAAGATGCTGTATAAATAGGATCATTATGATTAGCTTTATATTCAGCTAATTTCAATTTAATACCAGTATAAGGACAAATACCTTTTTGTTTTTCCCATAATTGTTTTAGATATTCAAGATTTAAATCAAATTCTTTAAATCTCTTCTTAGCATTTCTAAGATAATATCTAAATGGAGTATACTGATCTCTACGGTTATTTGGTATAAGAGTAGAAGGATTTCCTACGTTCTTAGAATTTTTATTACTCATTTTACCAGCACACGAACGAGAGCAATAATTTGCTCTACCTAACTTTAAATTTCTATTATATTCAGAAACAGGCTTTTCAAATTCTTTTCCACAACAATCACATTTAATAGTAATTAATTTTCTATTTTGTTTATATTTGAGCATAATCTTAAATTTTTTACTAAAAACGTATAAATTGTGGAGGAGTTCTGTTTTTAGTAATAGTAATACAAGGGGCTAAAAGGTTTTGACAGCGAGGATGAAAATGAATAGGTCAATAACGTCAGAAATGACAAATCTTTTGTAACAGACTATACTCATATTGCAGCGTGATATGATAAGTCAACGGCTAAGCTAATGTCGTAAAAAGCTGGTTAAGAAATACTATGGATGTAACGGGTAACATCACAACACTGATAAGGTTGAGTTATAGGTTCGAGTCCTATTAGTATTACAAATTATCAAAATTAAAAACAAAAAGTATGAGCATATTAGATTTATTAAAAGAAAAATCTGTCGAAGAAAAAGAGAACTTTTTAAACTCTGTAAGATCTAAAGCATCTTCTAAATTAAAAAATACAGATGATAATAAAATATTAGATGTAATAAGTATAGTAGATGCATTTAGTTCATCTTTATCTACTAGTTTAATTGAACAATCTTCATGTGTTCCTAAACAGAATATAGTTTTACCTACAGAAATATTAGGTCAAGGTATAGATCAAATACCTTTACAAAAATATGACATCATTAGAGCGAAAATAGGTCCAAGTGCACACTATGGAATAATCTATAAAATAGATCCTGAACTAAATATTGCTTGGACAGTAAGTATAACTAGTGATATTACTTTAGATAATTTAATTCCTATTAAAAAGAGTAGATTATTTAAAACATTCTTTGTAGCTTATTTTCATCCTATATTCTTAAACAAGAATGGCTACACCTTTTGTAATGTTTTTGATAATAAAGAAGAATTTGATGAAGCTATAAGAATTATTAAAAAGTATTATAAAACAAACTTTAGAGTATGAAAATAGATTATAACAAAGTATCAATTATTCCTTTAGATTATAGTAAAGGAAGTAAAGGTTTATGACTAGCAGTTAAAAAGAATAATAAATATATTCTGAGATTACTAGCTATATTTGAAACAGCTCTCGTTGAACAAATCAAAATAAGTAACAGAGATTTGTTTGATTATAATGTATTTTACAATCTGAAAGAAGCATTATTAGATTATGATTTTACTTTAACTAAAAAGAATTATAATCAATTAGATGCTTTAGCTTCAATAAATGAAAAGAAACATTATGAACAATACTTAAAAACATTTTGTAGATGAAAAAGACTTTAAATCAATTAAAGGCAAGTAGAAGGAACTTATCTCTTATGCTTTTAGCTGGTATGATTACTAATCTGAAACACATTAAACATTTTGTTAGAGACACAGAAGTAGTAATAAGAATAGATACACTGTTGGCAGCTATAGAAAGACTTAGATCTTCAATTAAAGAAACTACTTATGAATCGTGGTCGGCATAAAAAGAGTAAAGAAAAAGAATTCAATACTCGAGCAGAAATCTTAGACTTTATACAAAAAAAGCTTTATAGATTACTAACAATAAGTGAAGATATATTAGCATGTAGGACACATGATTATTATGCAAAAGCGAGTATTAGTAGTAATGATGGAAGAGACTATTATGAGATAGTTGCGTGGTATATTAATACTAGGTATTATCTTAATTGCTTTATGAGTGAAATCAGAATAACACTTAATGAAGCAACTATTAAAAACAGTATCTATACAATTAGATTTGAATTTGGAAGTAATTCAAAAATATTTAAATATAAACATGAATAAAAAAGGCTTAAGAGGTTTTATTAGGAATAAATTGCCTAAGACTTGGGAAATTGTTCTTACAAGAGAACGTAAACTTACTGCGTTCATTGAGTATGTATATGAATCAACTCCATCAGTAATGAAGGGAGGTAGAGGTTGGCGACGTGGTGTACATAACATTACAGTCGGATACAATAGATGCAAAATCTATGAAATGTTTCAAGCTGAAAGAAGTAAAGAAGGCTTGATATATTGGGTAGGCATCTATAATAAAATTAAAGATCTTGAACATCAAATGAATTAACATGGAAATTGTTCAATATGTTCGCTGGACTGAACCAGGAGAGCGAGAAAGACTACAAGAAGTAATGCAGCAATGCAGTGGAGAGATGGAATTCAGAAAGAAAGTAGCTTCTGAATTCAATATTAGTCCAATGGATGCAGCAGTTGTAGTAAAAAGATTCAAAAACGAATTTATCAAAATACTTAAAACAAAAGGATTATGTTAAAAGCAGGTATGTGGATCGCACAAGGTCCAGAAACTAATGTATTACTCCTTTTAAGCGGAGTAGAACCATTATTAGAAGTAGTAGGTGCAATTGATCTTAATTACTTTAAACAGAATGGTAAAGCTAAAGATCTTACTAAAGACAGTCCTGAAGTAGTAGATATTATGATGTATCCTGAAAAGTATACATTTGCATTACCATCTATTACTGAAGTAGTTGATAATGTAGGTATTGGTGATTTACAGACTCTAGAAGGCTTAGGAGAAGATTCTAGAAAAGATAAAATCATCGAAGAAGGTATTGCTTACTATAAATCAACTTTACCATTATATGGTGTAGAACAAGCTAAAGTAAGAACTAGACTGCATTTAAAGAAGAAATACAGCCTAAAAATGTCTCAAGCTAACTATGTATTCACTGTAATTTGTAAAGCACTAAACAGAGAACCATAATGAGCGATTTTAAGAGACTTATTGAAGCACTCAATGCTGAATTAGAGGAACCTTATAGGTTTACTTTAGACAAGATTATATCTTCTGCAAATTTTGATACTAAAGTATTAGGATATGCAGATAGTGTGTTAGATGATTGGGCAAATATACCACCTGATTTAAAATCTAAGATAGTTACTAGTAATACTTGTCTAAGTATCAATAAGTGGATAAATAGAAGACTATGGATGGATATTCTTAATAATCTGTTAGAAGATAAAATATTAAGTCTTCAGACTAGATTAGTAAGAGTAAGGATTGCTATTAATATGTCATTGAAAATGGCATATCCTCTCAATGAAGAAGAGAAAGAAGAATGGAGAGAACATATCTCAGATGTATTCTATAAAAGATGTCTAGCAGTAAATAATTATTATTGCAAAGAAATTATAAAACTTCCCTTCTGAATTTAAGGATTGTAGTTATTGGGTTAACTACAATCCACTAAAATTTAGCTATATGACACAAGAAATAATAGATCTAGTGGAGCAAGCTAAACAAGGTTCTCAGAAAGCATTTAGTAAGTTATACTATAAGTATAAAACTGATATTTGGTATACTATTATGGGTGTAGTTAAGAATACAGATGTTGCTGATGATTTAACATCAGTAGTATTTACTAAAGCTTATGAGAAATTATCTATGTATACTCAACATATTTCATTTAATATGTGGTTAAAAACTATTGCTGTTAATGCATCAATAGACTATATACGTAGAAACAAAAAAGAGCAATTAAATAACTATGTTGATGAAGATGAAAATCCAATTCAACTATCTGCTTTAGAAAAAAGTCCTGAAGAAGATTTGATTCTAAAGGAAAAGTTAGATATAGTCTTACAAGCTATACCTACTCTTAAGAGAAAGTATAGAGATTTAATTAATGCTCGTATAGATGGTTTATCTTATAAAGAGATAGCCAGTAAGCTTGCAATGAATGAATTAGCTGTAAAAGGTGATTTAAACAAAGCAAGACAAAAACTTAAACAAAAAACATATTATTAACAAACACTTTCAACAATATGACTAGTTTTTGTTTACTCCTTTTAGGAGCATTAGCATCTTTTATCATTTCTAGAATGTGTAAAAGTGCTAGTTTGTACGTATTCTTAGTATGCGTACTTTTACTAGGCTTTGTTGTAGGTACTGGAGTAAAAAAGGTAGTTGCAAATACCTCAAATACTCCTTCTCAAGAGTTAGTTGTTACTATGGCTCCTAATCCCACATCTCAAGGTTCTACTGCTTTTGTAGGGACAGTAGATAACCAATCTTATGAAATGGGTCAGGAAGACGGAGGTGAGACGTTAGTAACAACTGATAGAGAAGATACACCTACCATGCCTAACAATGCAGAGATAGAAGATGACAGTTGACTGCACTTAATTTCATAATTTAAGTGTATTAATTGTTAAGTTATTAATTTATTTAAAACATAATCAATATGGCAAAAAGAAATAAAGGTGGAAAGACTCCAAGTGCAAAAGCAGCAAGAAACTTAGAAGCTTTGAAAAAAGCTAAAGAAGCAGTAGAAGCTTCAGCTAAAGTAGAAACAACAAAAGTAGAAGATTCTAAACCAGAAGAAAAGAAGCCTGAAGAGAAACCAGCTGAACAAAAGAAAGGCGGCGTTTATCAGACTCCAATGGGTAAATCAGCATATGAAACTCATATGTTGTGCACAAAATCACCGTATATGAGTCTACTTTCTCTTAAGATTGAGAAAGACAGTAAAGGCATTGAAAATATCAAAGCCGAGTGGAAGAACAACGAAACTAGTGAAACTACTAGTGTCCTCTTCCC
>ENA-UEOR01001367-UEOR01001367.1-human-gut-metagenome-genome-assembly--contig:-NODE-1367-length-14534-cov-12.747112_pt1 | contig 14534 bp, 9 predicted proteins | sample MGYA00242887_ERZ507890 | MGnify/ENA primary metagenome ERZ507890 (study PRJEB26167, sample SAMN06115431) | human gut metagenome | host: Homo sapiens | place: China:Guizhou | collected 2014-10-21...
GTTGCTTTTCGGGCTTCATCTGTTATGTCTTCCCACTTCATCATTTTCGGTTTAAAAGTACATACAGACACCACGAAAGAAAAAACGGGTGACAAAAAATTAAAAAAAATATGGAATCGTTATTTAAACAACAGAGGCAATACGAACAACCACAATTCGCCAAGCTGTTCCCGCAAAAAGAAATAAGCTCTCTTTTTCTGAGTCTTAACCGTATTTTCAGAGATACCGAGCGAAAGAGCGATGTCTCTGATTTTTTTTCCATTTGCACTTTGTAAGAGAATTTCTCTTTGTTGTTCCGGCAGACGGGAAATGGCCTGATAGAAACGGGAGATGGCTTCCTCTTCAATCGCTCCTGCAATTGCTGCCACTTCAGACTCGTAGGTCTGCTTCATCCATTTTTCATGAAGCTTGTGAGCCCGTTGCCGGTCACGAAGAAAATTTAAAGAAGCATGATAAACAGAACGATAAAGATAAGAAGTAATGATTTTGATATCTTGAAAACAGAGCGATGAGCGCCATAACCGTAGTAAACATCCCTGTACAATATCTTCAGCGGCATCTTCGTCGCCGATGAGCCGGGCGGAATAACAACATAAAGGAGCATAAAAATAATTATACAGTTCTTTCCAAGCCTGATCCTCTTTCAAATTTACTCCCTGTATGAATAGCCTCGTCTCCATAACCCTATTTTGACAACAAAGCTAAAAATTTATTCCGGGATTAGAAAATTGAATTGCTAATAGAAGGATCGAACTTACCATCTTTTGTATCCGTATACTTCACTTGTTTGAAGTAACAATTTAATTTAACGTGAGTTCTATGAATTCAGAATAACGCAATCGCGGTGATACTGCCGTTTATTGTCTGATTTTAGCGTATATTTCCCATCATAGCGTTAGAAAACTTGCAGAAGTCATCTGCCATGCAAAATAATTCTGTAACTTTATCCTCGGTGAATATAGCAATTTTCGCTAATCATCAAATTTGCAGACAACTATAATTCATCGAACTCACGTTAATTTACTACCGGAAGACATGGATTCAGCTCTGTTTCGGTTTTCGCAAAGTCGTCGGCAACGATTACCTGCATGGGGCACTATCCGCCTTCGGACGGATTGCTCTGGAACAAGGTTATCACCCCTACAAGCTGCTTTATGAAATAACGATCTAATTTTCCAGATTGTATTCTTTCAGCTTCCGGTATAGGGTTCGTTCGGATATGCCCAAGTCTTTGGCGGCCAGTTTCCTCTTACCGTGATTTTTTTCAAGTGCTTTGAGGATCAGTTCTCTTTCTTTTTCTTCGATGGAAAAGGACTCTTCGATGACTGCTTCGGTATCCTGGATACGATCTTCCCGGTGATTGATCATTGTCGGACTGGGAGCCGGGGAAAACTGTCCCGGTTCCTGGTTATAGAGATTCCGCAATACCAGAGAAGTGGTCGGCTCGGTTACCACCGTCTCTTGCTGAGGTTCGTTTTGCATCAGATCATAAACCAGACGTTTCAGGTCGTTCATATCCTTTTTCATGTCGAAAAGGATTTTGTACAAGATCTCTCTTTCTGAAGCAAAGCTGGCATCTCCTTTATCGTGGCCGCCTGTCAGTGTCGGCAACATCGGATCGTTTTCCGGTATATATTTACGCAACGTGGCTCCATCTGCTATGCGTTCCTGTTCGATGACAGAGATTTGTTCCGTTACATTCTTCAGTTGGCGGATATTTCCCGGCCAACGGAAATCTTGTAGGACTTTAACGGCATCTTCCGTTAATCGGATTGCGGGCATCCGGTATTTTTCGGCAAAATCGGCGGCAAATTTCCGGAATAACAAGGGAATATCTTCTTTACGCTCACGTAAAGGAGGGATGGTAATGGGAATGGTATTCAGGCGATAATACAAGTCCTCCCGGAATTTCCCGTTTTTCACCGCTTGCGGGATGTCGAGGTTGGTGGCTGCGATGACCCGGACGTTGGTCTTCTGGACTTTGGAAGAACCTACCCGGATAAATTCACCGGTTTCCAGTACCCTTAATAAACGGGCTTGCGTAGGTAGGGGCAATTCTCCCACTTCATCCAGAAAAATAGTTCCGCCGTCTGTTACTTCGAAATACCCTTTCCGGTCGGATACGGCCCCTGTAAAAGCCCCTTTCTCATGACCGAAGAGTTCGGAGTCGATCGTCCCTTCGGGGATCGCACCGCAGTTTACCGCTATATACTGGGCATGTTTGCGGGTGCTGTATGCATGGATGATTCGGGGGAAAATTTCTTTTCCGACCCCACTCTCTCCGGTTATTAGTACAGATAGATCTGTCGGGGCTACCTGAGTGGCAATATCGATGGCCCGATTTAAACCCGGATTGTTACCGATGATTTCAAATCGTTGTTTGATCGCTTGTATATCTTCCATATTCAGCTATCTTGTTCATATTTTCTTCCGGACCTGTAAAAGTTACAGGTCTTCTGACAAAATTACATTAAAAAGCCCGAATCAGGAAACATTTATTCATTTTTACTCTTTCAATAAATCGATTATTTTAATTTCTCTTTTGATTTTTTCTAACCGGCCGTATCGGTCGCCTGTCGTTTTTGGGAGACTGGGTTTTGTAAAAAAAAGAGACAACAACTCTTAATAAAATGTTAGAGGACTATCGTGGATATCACAAATATAGGTTAAGATGGAAGAAATTAGACTTTAATTGAATCCCATTTTGTAAATTGCATCATCATTTACCAAAACTATTTAAATCATATTATGAAAAAATTAATTCCTTTGATGATGTGTTTGGTGCTAAGCGTAATGGCTTTTGCGCAAACGGGAGTGGATTTCCAGCATCTGACATTTGATGAAGCATTAGCTAAAGCTAAAGCAGAAAAGAAACTGGTTTTCGTTGATTGTTACACAACTTGGTGTGGTCCATGTAAGATGATGACAACAAAGATTTTCCCGATGAAAGAAGCCGGAGAATTTTTTAATCCTCGTTTTGTCTGTGTGAAGTTCGATATGGAACAGGGAGAAGGGAAAGAATTGAAAAACAAATTAGGTGTGCGGGCTTATCCTTCTTTCTTTATTATCCGTCCGGACGGAACGGTACAACATGCTGTCGTCGGTGGAGATGAACTGGAACCTTTTATCGAAAGAGTAAAGAAAGGGTTGAATGAAAAGACTTCCTTGCTGTATCTGAATCAACAGTACGAAAAAGGAAAAATGAATAAAAAGCAATTATTGGCTTATAAGGTCGCTTTAGATGATGCTTACGATCAGAAAAAAGCAGAGCAGGTAAAAAAAGAATTACTGTCTCAGATCACCGAGAAAGATAAATTGAAAAAAGAATACTGGCCCTTGTTTGAGGACGGTACTTGTACGGTTGGAACTCCCGATTTTAATTTGATTTTGGCCAATATTCCGACCTTCGAAAAAAATATAGGGAAAGAAAAATTGGATGAATTTTTATTCTCTGCTTATAGCCGGGCTTTATTTCCACACCTTAATAGAAATAAAGAAAGACAAACCGTATCTTTGGATGAACTGAAACAACAGATCGGTAAATTGGATCTTCAGAAAAAGAACGATTTGTTGTCTTTATGTGATATTGCCGGCTTGGTGGCTCAGGGAGATGTGAATCAGTTGGTATCTAAAGTGGAAGAAAAGGCTGCTACATTGACCGGAAACGATTTATCGTCTATGCTGATGGCTTTCGGAGCTATGCAGGATAAAGCGACTAAGGCAGATTATAACCGTATGGTTGCTGCCGCTGAAAAAATGATGGCTAACCCGGCTAATAGCGAAATGAAAAATTACCTGGAGTATTATGTGGAATCCTGGAAGAATTTAGCTCATGTAGGGGTTAATTTCCAGGACCTGACTTTTGAACAGGCAGTAGAAAAGGCTGCTAAGATGCGTAAACAGATTTTTGTCGACTGTTATACTTCCTGGTGTGGGCCTTGTAAATATATGAGTAACACTGTTTTCCCACAGGAGAAAATGGGAGATTATATGAATCCGAAATTCATTTGTGTTAAATATGATATGGAAAAAGGAGAAGGACCTGAATTAGCTAAAAAATTCGGTGTTCGCGCTTATCCTACTTTTGTCATTCTGAATACGGATGGAACCGTGCGTCATAAATTTGTCGGCGGTGGTGAACCGGACCGGTTTATCGAACGGGTAAAGGATGCTTTCGACGATAATAAAGCAACCGGTGTACTGGAAGCAAAATATGCAGAAGGAGTCCGGGATAAGGAATTCCTGGTTAAATATGTGGAAAGTTTGATTTCTATGTATTCTCCGGATGCTTCGAAAGTAGCTGCAGAATTATATGGACAACTCACCGATGAAGAGAAAGTATCGTCTGATTATTGGTTTATTTTCAATAATCCTGATTTAGCTCCGGCAGGCTCTGAAGCTTATGAATATTTGTTGGCCAACCGGGAGAAGTTTGCACAAAATAATACGGAAGAAGCTGTCGATAAACGACTGTCCAGTGGGTATCAACGTAAATTGATGATGATTTTCTACGGACGGGATAAATCGACAACAGCTGCCGACCTGGATCAGATGAAGAAAGAGATTGTCGGTCTGAAATTGAAAAATGAAAAATCATTGGTAGGGCAGATCAATATCGCTAAAGCACTCTTAGCCAATAATCCGAATCAGCTGCTTACAGTCTGTGAAAAAGAAGTGAACAACCTTTCTCCGGAAGAATTCCCATTCTCGATAATTGCCGGAGCAAAAGAAAAAGCTACTCCTCTGCAGATCAACCGTTGGAAAAAGATCGGTCAGAAACTGGTAGCCAAATGTGAGGATAAAGACATGGCAAAGCAAATGGAACAATATATCGAATCTATGTTTGCTAAAAAGTAGGTAAATAGTTCTGTCCGAAATAGAAGCGAAGCTGTGTGAATCGAGCATTCACACAGCTTTTCTTTTGAATTTTTAGAATTAACTATGAACTCCTTGCTTTCTAATCCTCTAAAAAGCATTATTTTTGTTTTTCATTGGCAGCTTAGGATGAAAACAAAAAGAGGAAATATTCATAGAACAAATAAAGCATAAAAAAGTCGAGGAAAAATATGCTGCTTACAGACAGTTGCATCCTGAGAATCCGGAACTGGACGATTATGATGTCATGGAAGAAGAGATCTATCGATGGCTTTTCAAGACGATAGACGAGTTACCACCCCGTTGTAAAAAAATATTTTTACTGCATTTGGATGGAAAGAAACAAAGGGACGGGGGTAATGTTTCATTTTGGGGATTCAAAATAAAAAAAATCAATTTTACTTCACCCATTTTTACTCCTTGCCTGTTTTTATTGTGAATAGTTTATTACCAAATAAACGTTCGTTTAATTTAGTTGAAAGTTTATAACAGTTCATAATGTTTATAAAGTTATTGGACCCCGCAGGCTCCTGGTTAATCGACAATGAAGCAGTATACCCGAAGAATAGGATATATTGTATTGATTGTCAATGATTTTATTCTCGTTTTCTTTTCTCATTTTTCTTTATTTAATGGAAGTGAAGCTTCCAATAATTGTCCATTATCCATTATCATCTGTCCGTTATTCTTTCTGCGGAAACCCGCAAAAAGAATCGAACCTTTATGTTGTTGTTAGATCCTCAAGAGCTGGAATATCTATTGGAACACCTTGGACATCCTGAAACTTTGAAAGAGAAAAAATTTCAGGAATGGTTGCTGGATAATGATCACCGACTGCTGTTTGAAAGAGTGAGAGACTATCGGGAAGCTTACCTCAGAGTGGATAAAGGGGAGATGATCGACTTGGCAAAAGAGTGGGAACAGTTTGAAGTAAATGTCCAAAAGAAAAGCGGATGGGGAATGAGGAGAATAGGTGTCGTTGCTGCCAGTGGCCTTATATTCCTCCTGATCGGTATGCTTTGGCAGCCGACAGAAATAGAAACGGTGAAAGTGGTCCGGGAGGCAGAATTAATCGGTAAAAAAAGTGCGGAATTGATTTTAGCTAATGGACAACATATCGATTTGGAAAAACAAATTGTCGAGCTATGGGAAGAAAATGGCATACACATCAGTAACTCTACTCAAAGTTATTTGGCTTATCGGCAGGATACACTTACTTATACCGTCGATTCCTGCGAAGAGTTGGTTTACAATACGGTGAAAATCCCTGCCGGTGCCGACTATAAAATATATTTAGCCGATGGTTCCGGAGTTTGGCTGAATTGTGGTTCCGAATTGCGTTATCCGGTAAAATTTGTGGGGAACGAGCGACGGGTATATTTGCGCGGAGAAGCATTTTTCGAAGTGAAAAAAGCGACGGAATGGCCCTTTATCGTAGAAACGGAACACATGCACATACAAGTGACCGGAACCCGTTTTAATGTGAAATCCTATCCCGAGGAAGATATTGTACATACAACTTTGGTGGAAGGAGCGGTGACGGTTACCGGACCGGAAAACAAGATACATACTTTCCGGCTTTTACCTTCCCAGCAGTTTTCTTTAGATAAACTCACCGGGCAAATCGAGGTGAAAGAAGTAGATACCCGTTTATATACCGATTGGACGGAAGGAATGTTTGTTTTTAGAAAACAACGTCTGGAAGAAGTAATGAATACACTCGCCCGTTGGTACGATATCGAAGTGTTTTATAGCGGCGCAGATGTGAGGGATTTACGTCTGTCCGCTAATCTGGGGCGTTACGATCATATCGATACCATACTCGGACTGATCCGGGCCATGGACAAAGTGGTTGTGGACAGGAAAGGCAATGTAATCACATTCAGTTGGAAATAAAAAATAAGGACCGGAATCGGCGTCAAAAATTTCCGGCCCTTCTTTAGTTAATAACATAGTTAAACTTAACCAATTACAAAAGTATGAAGAAAAACCGAAACGGCAGTTTCTCTTATTCGGGAAAATTGTCTAAAGTTCTGCTACGGATGAAGCTTACATTCGTACTTCTTTTATGTGTTATGTCCCAGGTGTTCGCTTTAGCGAGTGCACAAACAGTCAGTTTGAAAAAACAAAATGCTTCTCTGGAAGAAATTCTTTGGGAATTGAAAGAGAAGACACAGCTGGTGTTTATGTATAGCGATGAGGATATTGCTTCGGTGAAAGGAATCGATATCGACATGAAAAATACGCAGGTAGATGCGATATTGAACAAATGCCTGGAAGGTACCGATTTGAAATACGTCCGGGAGAATAATGCGATTGTGATTCGTCGTAGCCGCCAGTCGGAAAATGTCCCGCAGGTACGGATGAGGAAGATTTCCGGTAAAGTGACCGATACGAATGGAGATCCTCTGCCGGGCGTGACTATTTTGGTCGACGGTACCACCATCGGTGTGGCTACCGATAATGAAGGGAAATATTCCCTGGAATGCCCCGAGGCGCCTGATCTGGCACTAAATTTTACATTTATGGGAATGAAATCACAGAAAGTGACTGTGGGGCCTAAAAATGTAATCGATGTAACCTTGGAAGAAGAGATGAACCGTTTGGAAGAAGCGGTTGCGGTGGGGTATGGAACGACAAAGGTAAAGGATATGACGGGTGCGGTTACCCGTTTGGGAAGTAAGGATATGGAAACGGCTCCGATGGGGGCGACGATACAGTCTATGCTTCAGGGAAAAGCACCGGGAGTAAATGTGATGATCAGTTCGGCTTCCCCGACTTCACCGGTGTCTGTTATTATCCGGGGATCTTCTTCTCTGTCGGGTGATTCACAGCCATTGTGGGTGATAGACGGGGTTCCCGAGTATAATGCCAGCACTTCCGGAGATGTATCCAATACGTTGTATAATTTAAATTTGACCGATGTAGAAAGTATCGATATCTTAAAAGATGCTTCCGCTACAGCTATTTATGGCTCGCGGGCTGCTAACGGTGTGATTATCGTGACAACTAAAAAGGGACGTGCAAATCAGGAAGCTACGTTTTCTGTGAACGTGTCGCAAACATGGAGCGTGTTGCCGAAATTGCCGACCATGATGACCGGCCGGGAGGAACGGTGGTGGCGGCTGAAAGCATTGCGTAATATGCCGCAGGCTTATCTGGATTGGGAGAACCGACAATATAAATATCCGACTTCTTTGACCGAAATGGAACGGAACCGGTTGTCTGCGTTGGATTGGTTTTATCCTAAAAAAGATTCACAAGTAAGTGATGGTATCGTTTTGCAGGATAGTTTGAACGCCTTTTATAATCATGCGACAAACTTTTTCCCGATGTATTTTGAGACGGGAAAGGTGACCAATGCGAATATCCAAACTTATGGCGGATCGGAAAGGATGAATTATGGAATCGGCTTGGGGTATTATGACGAATCGGGTGGTAAAGATTGTCCGTCTGGTCCACAAATGTCTGGTCGCGCACTACTTTACGATAATTGTTAATAAAGATGTTGCGCATGATCGTATATATCCAACCTTTGAAATTAGTATCGGGCATGTATTTATCTTCATTATCCAAAGCCTTGAGTGATGTTTCTTGAAGAAGGTCGTTGGCTTCTTCGCGGTCGGAGGTAAGCTTGTACGCAAAGCGTAATAAATCGTTTTGGACTCCGATCAGATCTTTTTTAAATGTCATACTGTTCATAAATGTGCTTTGTTAAATGGTTACTTGTTCGTTTTGCCTTTTAGCATTGCAAGTTTACGAAAGTTCCGGCTTCCCGGCAGGCCGTTTTTAAGCAATCTTTGGGGTAAAAACTATCAAATGATAGATTTTAGGTGCTATTTGATAGATTTTGGGTGCAGTTTTCTATCGAATATTTGCATTTAATTAAAAAGATGCGTTAATTTTGCGCAATCATTTCATCACAAAAAGAATGGCTGACGACTCTTTATTTTTGATTGACATTGATAAGATTCTTCGGGAGAAAGCTCCGAAGCATGTGAAGTATATCCCTAAGTTTGTCGTATCTTATTTGAAGCGCATTGTTCATCAGGATGAATTGAATGTTTTTCTGAGAGAGTCGAAAGATAAAGTGGGGGTGGAATTCCTGCAGGCTTGTCTGGACTTTCTGGATGCCAGACTGATAGTGAAGGGCAAGGAGAATCTGCGAAAGGATGGTCTTTATACATTCGTTTCCAATCATCCCTTAGGCGGACAGGATGGAGTGGCGTTGGGTTATGTACTCGGGAGTTTTTACGATGGAAAGGTGAAATATATGGTAAATGACCTGCTTATGAACCTGCACGGACTGGCTCCTCTCTGTATTCCTATCAATAAGACCGGCAAGCAGGCCAAGGACTTTCCGAAAATGGTAGAGGCCGGGTTTGCATCGGACGATCAGCTCATTATGTTTCCTGCCGGGCTTTGCTCGCGTCGCCGGAATGGAGTCATCCGCGATTTGGACTGGAAAAAGACGTTTATAGTAAAGAGTGTTGAAGCGCACCGCGATGTGGTACCCATCCATTTTGACGGCCGTAACTCCGATTTTTTCTATAACCTGGCGAATCTTTGCAAAACGTTGGGTATCAAGTTTAATATAGCCATGTTGTATCTGGCAGATGAAATGTTGAAAAACCGTCATAAAACATTTACCATTACTATAGGTAAGCCTATTCCCTGGCAAACATTCGATAAGACGAAAACACCTGCCCAATGGGCGCAGTATGTGAAAGATATCGTGTATAAATTGTAAGTTGAACATTGAATATTAAAAAATAGAAGCTCGGAAGATGGAAGATATTATTGCACCGATAAGCAAAGAACTGCTGAAAGCGGAGTTGACCGAAGACAAACGCTTGCGCATGACGAATAAGAGTAATAATCAGATATATATTATTACTGCCCAGGATTCACCCAATACGATGAAGGAAATCGGACGTCTGCGTGAGATTGCATTTCGTGCTGCCGGTGGCGGAACAGGAATGTCCATGGATATTGATGAGTACGATATTATGGATAATCCTTATAAGCAGTTGATTGTCTGGAATCCGGAAGAGGAAGAGATATTGGGCGGTTACCGCTATATTCTCGGTACGGATGTACGCTTCGACGAGCACGGCGCGCCGATTTTGGCTACTGCGCACATGTTCAATTTTTCCGAGAAGTTCCTGAATGAATATCTTCCTACTACCATTGAGCTTGGACGTTCATTCGTGACGCTCGAATACCAGTCTACCCGTCGCGACAGCAAAGGCTTGTTCGCATTGGATAACTTGTGGGATGGCTTGGGCGCGCTGACGGTGGTTATGCCCAATGTGAAGTATTTCTTCGGAAAGGTTACCATGTATCCCAGCTATATCCGTAAAGGACGCGACATGATTCTTTATTTTCTGAGAAAGCATTTTGCCGATAAAGACAGTCTGATTACTCCGATGAAACCGCTGCAATTGGAGTCGGACGAGGAAGAACTGGCTGCATTGTTCTGTAAGGATACATTTAAGGAAGACTATAAAATATTGAATGGCGAAATCCGTAAGCTGGGATACAATATTCCGCCGTTGGTAAATGCCTATATGAGTCTCAGTCCGACAATGCGTATGTTCGGTACGGCCATTAATTACGGTTTCGGTGATGTGGAAGAAACAGGTATCCTGATTGCCGTCGATGAAATCCTGGCGGAAAAGCGCATCCGCCATATCCAGTCATTCATCGAAAGCGAGCCGGAAGCATGCAAACTGACTTCCGGGGCGAATAAGATATTCTATCCGAGCAGATAAATTATACAGCCGGCAGGCTGTTTCCGTTGATTTTCCGGTAGAGGTCGAGGGCGAATACATCCGTCATGCCGGATATGTAGTCCAATACGGCCTGTATCCTTTCATACAGTGCAGTTGCTTTCATATTATATTGTCCGGATACCCGGTTGATGAGCAACTGCGAATATGCTTTTTCCGGTGAACGTACCGCATCGATCATCAGTTCGAGCAAGGTGCTGATGATACGGAAGCCGGCAAGTTCTATGTCCAATACATCGCGCGAACGGTATATCTTCTTGAAAGATACCTCTGCGCAATGTTGGTAGGCCGCGGCAGGCCGTTCGGTGATATGCTTGATGAGACTTCCCTCAAATTCCCCTTCCAGTATCTGTACTTCGTTATCGAGGAATGCCCGGGTGCATTCGCCGATAAGCAGCCCGATGACGGAAGAACGCAGATAGGCTATCTGTTCATTGGTGTCGCTCACAATCTTGAGCGTGTCGAGGATGTGCGCCTTACGTTCGTCGGGAAAGTAGGCCAGCAGCAGGTCCTGCGTTTCCTGCGTAGTGAGAATCTTCAGTTTGTGGGCATCTTCGATATCCATCATCTGGTAGCAGATGTCATCTGCCGCTTCTACCAGGTAGACAAGCGGGTGACGTGCGTATTTCAAAGGTGAACCGTTAAGCTGTTTCATCCCCAGTTCTTCGGCTATTCGCCGGAAGCTTTCTTCTTCAGTAGTAAAGAAGCCGAATTTGGATTTCTGTCCTGCCAGGCTCGATGAAAAGGGGTATTTTACGATGCTGGCAAGTGTGGAATAGGTCAGGACGAAACCGCCTTTGCGGCGTCCTTCAAACTGATGGGTAAGCAGACGGAAAGCATTTGCGTTTCCTTCGAAATGAGTCAGGTCTTCCCATTGTGCCGGGGTGAGTTGTTCTCCGTCGGGTTGTTTTTCTTTCAATGCCAGCCCTTTTCCTTCCGAAAAGAAAGTAGAGATGGCGCGTTCGCCGGAATGTCCGAATGGCGGATTGCCCAAATCGTGCGCCAGACATGCTGCGGAAACAATGGAGCCGATTTCGGGCAGATAAGAGTCTTGCAGTTCGGGGCGGCGGGCAAGGATGGCTTTGGCTACGTCATTGCCCAGCGAACGACCTACGCAGGAAACTTCCAGACTATGTGTCAGCCGGTTGTGTACGAATATGCTGCCGGGCAGAGGGAACACTTGTGTCTTGTTCTGCAATCTCCGGAAAGGTGCGGAGAAGATGAGGCGGTCGTAATCCCGCTGAAATTCAGAACGGTTCTCGTGACGCTCTTTATGAAACTCTTCCAAGCCGAATCGTTTGGCGGATATGAGGGTATTCCAGTCCATCATGTTCTTACTTTCTTATTATTTAACTGCAAATGTATGACTATTTGCTTCAAAATCCGTAATTTTGTCCGTTAAATAGTGAATTAAAGTAATCTCAATCGTAACTTCATTGAAATGGCAAATAATAGTATGACCGTCCGAATTATAAATAAGTCGAAACATCCGTTGCCTGCATACGCCACAGAATTGTCTGCCGGAATGGACATCCGTGCCAATCTTTCCGAGCCGATAGCTTTGGAACCGTTGCAGCGTTGCCTGGTTCCTACAGGTTTGTACATCGCTTTGCCGGCTGGGTTTGAAGCGCAGATTCGTCCCCGCAGCGGTTTGGCTATCAAGAAAGGTATCTCGGTATTGAATTCTCCGGGTACTATCGATGCAGACTATCGCGGTGAAATCTGTATTATCCTCGTAAATCTTTCTTCGGAAACATTTATGATTGAGGACGGAGAACGAATCGCCCAAATGGTAATTGCCCGCCATGAGCAGGCCGTATGGCAGGAGGTGGATGTGTTGGATGAAACGGAACGCGGTGCCGGTGGCTTCGGACATACGGGCGTGTAGTTGGGATGGGGTATGAGTGATTAGCGATGAGTGATTAGTGATTGACGGAGGGTTGCTTATACCATTTGATTTTATATAGATAATGAGCATATTCGATAATAAGAAAATAGGGCTGTTTTTGTTGGTGGCGGGCTTGGCGGCTGTCGTTCTGCTCCGTGGCGGATATGCAATCCGCCCCTACGGGGGTTGCTGTAGGGGGCGATGCCTGTCATCGACCCGCGGGCGGGTGCGGGCCTCCGTCCCTACAGAGCGGCGTTCAAGGCGAATTACATCACCGCGGCGGGCTCCTTATGTCCCTCGGCGGGCTTGTCGTTGGCGATGAGAGAGGTTGCCTGCGGCACACCACGGACAGCGCGGGCGGGGGTGCGGCCCGGGCGCACAAGGGCGTGCTTCAGCACCTCGGACAGAGTGCCCACGGGGATGAAGCGCACCTTCTCCTTGACCTCGGCGTCCACCTCATACAGGTCGCTGGCGTTGTCCCTGGGGATGAGCACCGTCGAGATGCCCTCACGGAAGGCCGCCATACTCTTTTCCTTCAGACCGCCGATGGGCAGCACGTTGCCGTGCAGGGTGATCTCGCCGGTCATGGCCAGGTCGTGGTTGACCGGGATACCGGACAGCGCCGAAATCAGCGCCGTCGTCAGTGTGACACCCGCGGAGGGGCCGTCCTTCGGCACAGCGCCCTCGGGGGCATGGATGTGCAGGTCGATGTTCTTGAACTTGTCGGGCGTGATGCCGTATTCCTCGGCGTGGACCTTGGCGTAGGTCACGGCGAGCTGGGCACTCTCCTTCATGACATCACCGAGGCTGCCGGTGATCTCGATTTTGCCGGTGACGTTCGGGATGACGGCGACCTCAACAGGCAGCATCTCGCCGCCGACACTCGTCCACGCCAGACCGTTGGCAATGCCCACGGCGTCCTTGCGGGAGATAAACGTCGGCTTGACCTTCTCGGGGCCGAGCAGCTCCTTGACCATCGCTGCGGAAACGCTGATCTTCTCGGCCTCCCCTGCCGCGATCTTCTGCGCACATTTGCGCAGCACCGACGTGATGGTGCGTTCCAGATTGCGCACGCCGGCCTCGCGGGTGTAGCCGTCGATGATGGCATACAGTGCGCTGCCCGTCAGGGTCACGCGCCCCTCCAGGCCGTTGTTTTTCAGCTGCTTGGGCAGCAGATGGCGCTTGGCGATGTTGAATTTTTCGGTGCGGGTGTAGCTGGGCAGCTCGATGACATCCATGCGGTCATAGAGCGGGCCAGGGATCGTGGAGGCATCGTTCGCCGTCGTGATAAAGAGCACCTCGCTCAAATCAAACGGAATATCGAGGTAGTTATCCTTAAAGGTGCGGTTCTGCTCGGGGTCCAGCACCTCGAGCAGTGCGCTGGACGGGTCTCCCTTGTAGTCGCCCGCCAGCTTGTCGATCTCGTCGAGCAGGATGACAGGGTTCGTGGACTTGGCCGTCGTGATGGCGCTGATGATGCGGCCCGGCATCGCGCCGATGTAGGTGCGGCGGTGGCCGCGGATCTCGGCTTCATCGTGGACGCCGCCCAGGCTCATGCGGGCAAATTTGCGGTCCATGCACTCGGCAATGGAGTGCGCAATGCTCGTTTTGCCGACGCCCGGAGGGCCGACAAGGCAGATGATCTGCCCCTTTACGTCCTGGTTCAGCTTGCGCACAGCCAGCAGCTCGAGAATGCGTTCCTTGACCTTCTGCAGGCCGTAGTGCTCACGGTCCAGCACCTTGCGGGCGTGGGCCTGGTCAAGGTCGTCCTCGGTGGCGGTGTGCCACGGCAGGGCCAGGCAGGCATCCAGATAGCTGCGGATAACACCGCTCTCGGCGCTGCTGCCCTGCATACGGGCCAGACGGTCACACTCTTTCAGCAGCTTTTCGGTGGATTCTTCATCAAGGTTCAGTGCCTTGACTTTCCCGCGGTATGTATCGGCCTCGGCGCGGGTGTCCTCGGCGTCGCCAAGCTCCTC
>ENA-UEOR01001369-UEOR01001369.1-human-gut-metagenome-genome-assembly--contig:-NODE-1369-length-14532-cov-33.645521_pt1 | contig 14532 bp, 16 predicted proteins | sample MGYA00242887_ERZ507890 | MGnify/ENA primary metagenome ERZ507890 (study PRJEB26167, sample SAMN06115431) | human gut metagenome | host: Homo sapiens | place: China:Guizhou | collected 2014-10-21...
CCCGGCAAGCTGGCCGAGGTCATTCAGGTCATCGGTGCCAGCGGCTTCAATATGGAGTCCATCAAGAGCCGCCCCATGCCGCACGTCCCCTTTGAATATTATTTTTATGTAGAGCTGGTGGGCGATGCCGCCGCCGGCGAGACCGCCGCGCTGCTGCGCGAGCTTGACCGCACCTGCCGGACGGTGCGGCTGTTAGGAGTGTATACAAAATGAGTGATTTTATCGGAACCAAGCTGACCATGAATCTGGGGAAATATTTTGCTCCCTGTTGTTACATTAGGTTGGGCGGCATTATGGATGTTGAAAAAGAAAAAAATTGCTTTTCAAAAGTTGATTGATGGGCTGCTTATTTGTTCTGTATTGCACGTCTTTTTAGCAGCAAGCGTACCTGCTCTTACCAATCAATACTATCTGCCTTTACATGGTGGAATACTGAATCAATATCTGGTATTTGTATTGATTGATTTACTCTTCTTTATTTGTGCATTGATTTATCTTGCCAGCAGCTTGATTGTAGCATGGAAAGTAAAATCGCCGGAACATAGATACAAGGGAGAAAACCTGTTCTTTTTCGGGCAAATTATATCAAAACTAAATACAACCAGCAAAACAATGACGCTGATTTGTATAACCCTTGTCCTTGCAATCTTCATGTTTATTGCCGCCCCTATTTTGACGGGCTGGGCTTCAGGTTATTTGGATATGCGCTCTATGTATGATGTGCAGGTATATTCAAGATATAATAACGTATATGAAGAAGAAAATCTGCCGCAAGACAGTTATGAAATCATTACTGAGTTTCTGACAGAACACAAAATAGATACAGTTTATGATTGCACGTTCAATCTATATCTGCCAGAGAAAGACGATTTTCACAACAGACAGAAATATGATTTTCCGATTGTGGCAATTTCTTTGAGTGATTATAACACTATACGGGAAATGCTGGGTTACGAACAGATTTCTCTGGAGGAAGATGAATTTACAACACAATGGAAAGCAATCGCCACCGAGGAAGAACGGGATAACTTTTTGAAAGAACACACCAGCATTATGACTGACGCAGGAGAATTGACTCTTTCCGGGCAGTCCTATTATGAGGATCCGATTGGAGAAACAGCGTACAATTCCTATACAAATGTATTGTATGTACTTCCAGACAATATTTGTGAAAAGCTGTTGCCAGTAATAAAAAACCGATATATTACAACAACGGAAAATATCTCCTATGAAAATGCAAGGAAACTGGAAAAACTTTTTACAGAAAAATATCCCGAGCAGGCAGAAACCGGGGCTATTTATGGCGTGCGTTTTAGCACACTGCAAATCAATAGTTCCATAGCAAATAACTTTATTTTACAGACTGCAATGATTTATGGTGCTGTCGTACTGATGATTATATGTCTTACCGTACTTTCTTTGCAACAACTCTTAGACGCAGGACAATATAAGTATCGTTTCTCTGTACTCCGAAAATTGGGGGTGGAAGAAAAGCATATCGGAAAACTTATCTTGCAACAATTAAGTGTTTGGTTTGGGCTTCCAATTATCACAGCAATCATTGTAGCTGCTGTTGTAATAGCTTACTTTATCCAAACCATATCAGCAGAAATTTCAGCCTATATCGGGTTTGGTGCACTGATGTTACAAATAGGGGCAACAATGGGGATTTTGGCAATTTTATTGATTTGTTACTTCATAAGTGGCGGAAATTATATCATCATGGACAGGGGAAGAGCCATCAGTCTTACGATTGATACAGAACCTTTCCAGGAACTTACGGATATTAAAATACAGCCCTTTGAAACTGCACCATTTGTGAATAAGCATAAGACAAAGGCTAGGGAACTGGCAACAAACCATTATACCAGACTTTCATCCGGGCAGATGGTACTTATCCATGATTACGAAGAAAGGATAGAAGGAGTTGTGGAAGAACTAGATAAGGGAACTGTGGTTTCCTTTGACCTTGGATTTGAGAAATTTGATGAAGTAACGACATTGGAGGTGCATAATGGCTGATTATGTTATGTTGGAAGATATATTTGAAACAACAGAAAATATGACTGTTTTGCGTGATAACAGTTATAACGATGATGGCACAGATACGGTGGCAGGTGTTGACTGGTTTAAGTTCCGGGAAACAACGGCTGCCAATTTTTATGTCAGCGGTAATACATGGATTGGCATAGGACAGAACTCCGAACAGCTTAAGATCAGCCGGAGGGATGCTGACCTTTATACGCTGAAAAGAGAGGAAGGAACACTGCTTTCAAACTATAAATTCTTCCGTATCAGATGGGAGGGCTATAGTGTTCATGGAAATAACAATGCTTCGACCAGACTTATATGGGATGCATTATTTTTTGATACAGGGGATATTGTCCTGTATTTTATTGAAGTTCCGACCTCTGCATCCAATATTGGGGAATGTGTTCTTTACACAAAATCAAAGAATATATCATTCTCAATCGCAAAGGGAAAGACTGTTACATTCCTTCATCAGGACGATGTTGGAAATGAGTATGAATTGTCTGATGAACCGCCTGTATTTTTAGACCCATATAACCGCAGGTATCTGTTTAAGGATGGAGATGGAGTGCTTTATACCATTGCAGATGATGCACTTACTCCTCTGGAAGCAATGGAACTGACAGCAGAATTGTTTGAAACACATGGTATCCCAGACCTGCCGGATGGAAATGTACTTCTGGGACTAAAAAATCCAACTATCCTTTACTGGCATGATTCCTATAACCGATTCCCAGATATGAAGATCAGTTACGAAGGAGTACCGAAGCCACAGGTCATTTATTCTGAGAATGTTGATATGTCAGATGCGAGCATCCTTGGAATAGAGAAAGTTACCTGCGACTGTGACGAGAAATGTTTGTTTGCTGTGTCCTTCGACAACGGAGAAACCTGGCTCGGCTATGTAAATAATAACTGGGTAAAATTCACAGAGGAATCATCCGGGATGTCCAAGGCAGCAATTGAGGCTATCAGTTCTGATGCGTGGGCAGAAAAAGCAACAACGGGAATGATAAAGTACAGAGAAACTGATAAACATCATCTTGCGTTCTTATACAGGACTATTTACTGATTATGCCTATATTAACGAAGATTCCTTAGTAATCCGCTCCGGATTAACCCGCCAACGAATCTATGAAATTCTACTGGCGCTGACTCGTAGACATATCATACATTACATTCCACGGAAAAAGACACCTTATATTATATATACCCGTGAACGGCAAGAAAAGAATCGCCTTGCCCTAACTCGGGAAATATACGAAGACCGGAAAAAAAGCTATACCACCCGAATCAAGGCTATGATAGAATATGCCACAGCCGATGATAAATGTCGTAGCCGAATGCTACTCAGATATTTCGGAGAAAAGAACGAGCACAACTGCGGACAATGTGATGTATGTCTTAACAAACATCATTCAGGAATAAAACAGGGAGAATTTCAAGAATTGGAACAACAAATCAAACAGCTATTGCAGGCAGGCGCCATGCCTGCTTCAGAACTACTGAACCAATTGAATAGCAATCGTGAAAAAGCGGAAAAGGTACTCTCCTACCTACTTTCCGAAGAAATAATACAATTAAAAGATGGAATTCTTTCTGTATAAATCGTATCTTTGCCATTGATTTATTAACCTTTTACCCCAACAGAACATGAAAAAAATGCATTTGGCAATCATTTGTCTTTTTACCGGTTGTACTATCTTTGCCCAAAACATAGAAGTACAGCCCATCCCTCAACAAGTTTCCAAACAAGACGGACAAATCAATTTACCTGAAACTTACCAACTCTTGGGAGAAACTGAAGCCAATCCATATGCCGTACAAGAATTAAAAGATTTATTAGGTGGAAAACACCCGGCCAATACCGGTTTGCGCATTTATATAGGAGAAAAAGGAGACAAGTCCATCCGCAAGTTTACTCGTCAGATCCCCAACCAAAAGGAAGGTTATTATCTATCCATCAATAATAAGGAAATAATTCTGGCAGGAAACGATGAACGTGGAACCTACTATGCCTTGCAAACCTTAAAACAATTGCTCAAAGATAACCAATTACCGGTAATAGAGATACAAGACTATCCGGCCATACGCTACCGTGGTGTCGTAGAAGGATTTTACGGAACCCCCTGGAGCCATAATGCCCGTCTTCGCCAACTTCAATTTTATGGTGAAAACAAAATGAACACCTATATATACGGTCCTAAAGATGACCCTTACCATAGTTCTCCCAACTGGCGTCTGCCTTACCCCGAAAAAGAAGCAAAACAATTACAGGAATTAGTAAAAGTAGCTCAAGAAAACGAAGTCGATTTTGTTTGGGCTATCCATCCGGGACAAGACATCAAATGGAATAAGGAAGACCGTGAATTATTATTGGCAAAATTTGAAAAGATGTATCATCTCGGTGTCCGTTCTTTTGCCGTCTTCTTTGATGATATTTCAGGAGAAGGTACCAACCCTGTGAAACAAGCAGAACTGCTGAATTACATAGATGAACATTTTGTAAAAGTAAAACCGGATGTAACTCCCCTTATCATGTGCCCCACAGAATACAATAAAAGTTGGTCCGACCCTGCTAAAGGATATCTTACTACTTTAGGAGACAAACTGAATCCATCCATACAAATTATGTGGACAGGAGACCGGGTTATTTCCGATATTACCCAAGATGGTATTCAATGGATAAACGAACGGATTAAACGTCCGGCATATATATGGTGGAACTTTCCTGTTTCCGATTACGTTAGAGATCATCTGCTCATGGGACCAGTATATGGAAACGATACTCAAATAGCCAATCAGATGTCTGGCTTTGTAACTAATCCGATGGAACATGCCGAGGCTTCTAAAATAGCCATTTATAGTGTAGCCTCATACGCTTGGAATCCAACAAAATATAACAGTGAAAAAACTTGGAAAGACGCTATTATGAACATTTTGCCCGATGCTGCCACTGAACTGGAATTCTTTGCCGCCCATAATTCGGACTTGGGCCCCAACGGACATAAATATCGCCGAGAGGAATCTGTAAATCTCCAACCCACAGCGCAGAGCTTTACTGAAAGTTACATAAAAGATAAAACTTACACTGAAAAAGACTTCTCTATTCTACAAGAAACCTTCAGCCAGATGGTTGAATCAAGTGATATTTTAGTCGCCCATGCTGATAAAAATCCGATTATAGTAGAAATCATGCCTTGGCTTTATCAGTTCAAACTATTGGGTGAAACCGGAAATGAAGTACTGGCAATGGTCAAAGCATACGACAAAAATGACCAATCTTTATTTATGCGTAAATACAAGCACGTGAAAGCCTTGCAACAACAAATGTTTCAAATTGACCAGACATACAACCAAAACCCTTACCAGCCGGGTATAAAGACAGCAGGAAGAGTAATCAAGCCATTGATTGATCAAACTTTCGCCACCGTCACGCAATGCTATAACCAAAAATATAGCACACTGCTGAATGCTGAAACCGACTATATGCCGCATAAACTAATAAGCGATATCAGTCAGATAAAGAACTTACCTTTACAGGTAAAGATAAACCGTATTCAGATTTCTCCGGCGCTGGAAGTTATCAGATGGCCCGGTAATGGTTCATTGACTATCGAACTGGATCAAGTTTATCCCGGAGAAAATATAGAGATAGATTTCGGGAAACCGGAAATCGCAACTTGGGGAAGTCTTGAGATATCTGCAAATGGAAAAGACTGGAGTAAAGTAAACTTTACACAAAAAAACAACCGACTGACTGCCAGTTTACAACAGAAACCAATAAAGGCAGTACGTTTTACCAACATGCAGCATCAGGAACAAGAAATTTACCTCAGACGATTTATTATAACAATAGACAAATAAAACAACTATAAATTATGGGCTTATTTAAATCCTTATTCGGCGGAAACAACACCCCCGAAACCGAAAAAGAGAAAAATGATAAAAAGAACTTCGAGATTTTAAAATACGACGGCATCCGCGCCCAACGTATGGGTAAACTACCTTATGCCATTAAATGTTTTGAAGAAGCAGTTGCCATCAACGATGAATTGGAAACACTCAGCCTGCTAGCCACTGCTTATACACAGGCAAACCGACTAGATGATGCCCGTATCACACTAGACCGCATGGCTACAAAAGATCCTGAACAAGTAAACACCTTCCTTTCACTAGCTGGCATCTGCTATATGCAGGAAGATTACGAAAATATGAAGGATGCCTGCCAAAAAGCTTTGGTTTTAGATAATAAGAACCCCCTATCTTTCTATTTGACAGCAAAAGCAGCTATCGGCATGAAAGATGATATCACCGCCATCGCTATGCTGACTAAAGCTATCGTATTGAAAGAAGATTATACCGAAGCATACCAGCTACGCGCTGAAGTACTTTGGAAAATGAAACAAGCAAAAGATGCTGCCGAAGATATACAAAAGTTGCTCAGCCTCAATCCCGACGACGAACAAGCCTTGCTTTTGAAAGGAGAAATTCTAGCCGCCACCAATGAACCGGAACAAGCACAAGAATGTTTTAATCAAGTATTGTCACTCAATCCGTTCAATGAAAAGGCCTATATCCTGTCAGGCGAACTATATCTGGTAAACAAAGATTTTGACAAAGCATTGGCTGTATATGATGAAGCCATTGAAATCAATCCCAACTTTGCCAAAGCATATCATGAACGAGGACGTATCAAATTACTTAAAGGAGACAAAGACGGATCTGTGGAAGATATGAAGAAAGCAATAGAACTGGCTCCTGAAAATGAAATGAATATTAGCGGTCAATACCATAATTATGAAAACATGACTAAGAATGTTCCGTTTTAAAAGCGGAACATTTCAATTCGTTTTATTGTTTATTTATATACAAAATAAGCAAAAAACACATGAGCGTAAAAGAACAGTATTGGAAATATTCCCTTATCACCATTATACTGGGATTAGGACTTATTTTATTTATAAAAATGTCTCCTTTCATGGGAGGTATTTTAGGAGCATGCACCATTTACATCATGGTAAGAAAACAAATGTTTTATCTTACCCAAGAAAAACATTTCAAAAAAAGTATTACAGCCATTTTACTCTTGATAGAAGCCATCATGTGCTTTCTTGTACCTTTATCATTGGCTGTATGGTTACTGATCAATAAATTACAGACGGTAAACGTAGATACGACAGGTTTTATCCATACGGTAACCAATCTTGCCGATTGGCTTCATACCAAGACGGGATATGACTTACTAAGCACAGAAAACATTTCATCCATAGCCTCCATTCTTCCTGCCATCGGACAGTTTCTGATGGGAAGTATCAGTAGCTTTGCCGTTAATGCTTTCGTATTGGTCTTTATTCTCTACTTCATGCTGATTGGCGGAATTCAAATGGAAAAATACATCTATGAGTTACTTCCTTTCAGCGATACAAACAAAAAAAATGTACTGAAAGAAATTAATATGATTGTCAGAAGTAATGCAATAGGTATTCCCTTACTGGCAGTCATTCAAGGAGGAATAGCTACATTAGGCTACTATTTGTTTGATGTACCCAGCGCGCTATTGTTTGGCTTCCTGACCTGCTTTGCCACCGTCATTCCTATTGTAGGAACAGCATTGGTATGGTTCCCTCTAGCTGCCTATCTTGCTCTTTCAGGAGATTGGACACATGCCGCCGGACTACTTCTTTATTGTGGATTAATTGTAACAAACATTGACAATCTAATTCGTTTTATTCTGCAAAAGAAGATGGCAGACACCCATCCACTCATCACCATTTTTGGAGTGGTCATCGGACTTTCCTTATTCGGATTCATGGGTGTCATATTCGGACCGTTATTGTTATCCATCTTCATTTTATGCGTGAATATCTTCAAGACGCAATACTTAAAATAATCACTTTATATATAGTTGATAAGCATCCGCCAGTTGTTTCATCGCCTTTTCAATGATACAACGCGGACTTGCCACGTTTAAACGCATAAAGCCAATGCCTTCCTTACCAAACATTTCCCCGTCATTCAATGCCAAATGCGCTTTATCTACAAAGAATTCATTCAAATCCTTCTGGCTCAACTCCAGTTCACGGCAATCCAACCAAACTAAATAAGAAGCCTCCGGACGAATGGCCTTGATTTTAGGTGCATGTTTTTTCAAAAATTCGTCGACAAAATCTATATTTCCTTGTATATACGCCAAACATTGGTCAAGCCATTCCGTACCATGACTATAAGCAGCCTCAACAGAAAGAAAAGCAAAGACATGTCCCATATCCAACTCACCGGCATCCATATAGATACGGAAGCGTTTACGCAAATCTTCATTAAAAATAAGAGCATGCGAGGCAGATAGTCCCGGCATATTAAAAGCTTTGCTAGGAGACATAAAAGTAACGGAGTTCATTCGAGCCTTTTCACTGACAGTAGCAAAAGGACGATGCGTATGAGGAGGTAAAGTCAAATCCGCATGAATTTCATCCGAGAAGACCAATACTTTCTCATCATAACAGATATCAGCTATCGCTCGTAACTCTGCTTCAGTCCACACAACGCCACCCGGATTATGAGGATTACATAAAATAAAGAGCTTACAACCTTTAATTTGTTCACGAAAAGCATCCAAATCCATACGGTACATCCCGTTCTCCCATTTCAACGGATTTATGACCAAAGTACGCTCATTACGAGTCGTAACCCATGCAAAAGGATGATAAACAGGAGGTTGAATCATTACCTTATCCCCTTTCTGAGTAAAACAATTCATAGCCATACCGATGCCCGGTACAATGCCGGGAACAAAATTTATCACTTCCTTGGTCACGATCAAATCATAACGCTGTTTTACCCAGTTTATAATTGCATTATAATAGCTATCTGGTTTGCCGGTATACCCTAGAACTTCATTTTCGCAACGTTTACGAATAGCATCTGTTACAAAAGGAGCTGTGGCAAAATCCATATCAGCCACCCATAAAGGAATCAAATCCGTACGTCCCCAAATATGTTTCAGCCCTTCTACTTTCTCAGCAGACGTACCGCTGCGATCTATCACTTTATCAAAATTGTATTTCATTGTTTCTATTTTTAGGAATTGTCGCCCAAATATAGGAAATTTCTACATTGGGCGACATTAATATTCCCTTATTTTTTCAAGGCTTCAATTACCTGAGGCATCATTGTCCAAACAAAGTTTTCACTTTGTGCTGTATAAAAATTACCATCAACAACCGATTTTTCATCAGTAGCCATCCCTTTACTTACAGCCGGTTTTGCCAAAGGATGCACAGCTAATCTCTTTCCCTCTGTTATTCCAGCAAAATCAAACAACAGACCTGCAGCACAATGACCTATCAGGATCTTTCCCTTCCCGGCAAATGCTTTCAAGACCAACATCAAGTCCACATTATAAGACTTATCCGCATTTTGAGCAAATACGGGAACCGCATCCCCACAGGCAAAAACCAAAGCATCAAAATCATCTTCATGCCCTATAAGATTTGCAATCACATCATCGGCCACCAATTCAATGCCCGAGTTTGTTTTAATTTCCTTTGTTTCCGCCACTGCATACACCTTATAGGATATACCATTTTCAAAAAACGCTTCCAAATACTGGAACAAACCGAATCCGTTCACCGGATTTACCGCTAAAACAGCTACTTTCTTTGCCATAATCTTAACTTATTATAAGTGAAACAATAAATTTATCTAGTAAAACAATAGTTACCTTGAGTAAGTTTATTACTTTTGTGATGCAAATGTAAGTATCCTTCTTCCCAAAAACAAGAAGGCACCTGTAGATAAGGAACTTACATAGAGGTAACCATTGTTGAACGGCAAGCAAATAGAGAATATTAAAAAATGAAAAATTTTCATCCGGATAATAATTGCCCTGTACGAAATGTATTGTGCAGGCTTGGTGATAAATGGTCTATGCTGGTTCTTATCACATTAAATGCTAACGGAACCATGCGATTCTGCGACATTCATAAAACAATAGCCGATATCTCACAACGTATGCTGACTGTAACTCTGCGCACACTGGAAACTGACGGACTAGTGAGCCGGAAGGTGTATGCCGAAGTTCCGCCGCGAGTAGAATATGAACTGACAGAAAGAGGGAAAAGCTTAATACCACATATAGAAGGATTAGTAGATTGGGCTTTACAACAGATGCCGGGAATTATGGAAAGCAGGAGCCAAACAGGCACTGCCTAAAAAAAAATTGAAAAAAAGCTTCTTATTTATTTGTTTTTACTAGAAATATATTACTTTTGCAGCGTATTCAATAACAATAAGAACAAAATGAAAGCATTATACAATACATACTTTTTCTTCTTTTATTACTTTTACTTTAGCAACAAAGTGAAGCGGGAGTTTGTATGTGTACGTTAAACAATGATTAAAACAATGCGATAATAACAACGAAATCCCGCTTCCGGCAGAAGCGGGATTTTTTTATAATATATATACGAATGAAAAAGATAGCAATACAAGGTGTACCGGGCTCGTATCACGACATTGCCGCCCACAAGTTCTTCTCCGGAGAAGAGATCGAACTAATCTGCTGTTCCACGTTCGAAGAAGTCTTTGCGAACATAAAGCAGGATAGCAATGTAATTGGTATGCTCGCTATCGAGAACACCATTGCAGGCAGTTTGCTGCACAACTATGAGTTACTGCGCGAAAGCGGCATGACCATTGTCGGCGAACACAAACTACGCATCAAACACAGCTTCATGTGCTTGCCGGACGACAATTGGGAAACACTGACAGAAGTCAACTCCCACCCCGTTGCCTTGGCACAATGCCGTGAATTCCTGATACAACATCCCAAACTGAAAATAGTAGAAACGGAAGATACGGCAGGAAGTGCGGAAGCCATCAAACGGGAAAATCTGAAAGGACACGCCGCTATCTGCTCCAGATACGCCGCCGATTTGTACGGAATGAAAGTATTGGAAGAAGGCATCGAAACAAACAAACACAACTTCACGCGTTTCCTTGTAGTGGCCGACCCATGGAAAGCCGATGACTTACGTGAACGTTCGAAAGTAAACAAGGCCAATATCGTCTTCTCCCTCCCCCACAACGAAGGAAGCCTGTCGCAAGTGCTCTCTATCTTTTCTTTCTATAAAATAAATCTGACCAAGATTCAATCATTACCGATTATAGGCCGCGAATGGGAATATCTGTTCTATGTAGACGTAATTTTCAATGATTATTTAAGATACAAGCAGTCTATCGACGCCGTTTCACCATTGACAAAAGAACTTAAAATATTAGGAGAATATGCAGAAGGAACATCAACCATATAATATTCAGCCGGCAGACCGTCTGGCGAATGTTAGCGAATACTACTTCAGCCGTAAACTGAAAGAAGTGGCACAAATGAATGCCGAAGGTAAAAATGTAATCAGTTTGGGTATCGGAAGCCCTGACATGCCTCCTTCGGAAGAAACCGTCAATGTGTTGTGCGAACAGGCAAAGCGTCCTGATGCGCACGGATACCAACCTACTGTCGGCATTCCTGAATTGCGCAAAGCCATGGCCGACTGGTACAAGCGTTGGTATCATGTAGAGCTTGATCCGGCAACCGAAATCCAGCCGCTCATCGGTTCCAAAGAAGGTATCCTGCATGTGACGCTGGCATTGGTCAATCCGGGTGATCAGGTATTGGTTCCCAATCCGGGGTATCCTACCTACACCTCTTTAAATAAAATATTAGGCAGTGAGATTGTGAACTACAACCTGCGCGAAGACAACCATTGGCAACCCGATTTTGATGAACTGGAGAAGATGGACTTGAGCCGCGTCAAGATTATGTGGACCAACTATCCCAATATGCCGACCGGAGCGAACGCCACGATGGAACTGTATGAAAAGCTGGTAAACTTTGCACGCCGCCATAATATTGTGATTGTAAACGACAACCCATACAGCTTTATCCTGAACAAGAAACCACTGAGCAGAACCTGAAACCTTTGAAACTGCCGAGAAAACAGTTCTTGAAACCTACATAAGAGAAGATTCCAAACTAATTCACCTAGTTATAAATTGAAATACATCATGATAATCAAAATCCCAATGACCATTTTATGAAAAAAATCAAACTGATCATCGACTGGGTGGTAATTATAAAAAAAATCACCCTCACTATAATGAAGGAAGTAAAATTAATCGTGCTCAATGGCGTCAGCAAAAGAAAAATTATTGGAAAAATGAGTGGGATTCGGGAAGGTGGAAATAAATGAATAATTATAAGTATTTTAGTGATGTCTTAAAGAATGGATACTTCACAGAAACACCATGTCAGTTTTGTGGAGGTTCTGAACATTGTCTTGAAGGATCTTTTTTTGACAGAGATGACAATCTTGTATCTATATGTCTCAATTGCTTTGATAAACGAAAAGTAAGTGTAGATATTCCTAGCTATATAGCAGACAGAGTTGTAAAAAAACAAAATGAAAAAGTAACTGAATTGAGTTTTTGTCCACCTGTACCTTGGATTCAAAATAACGATTGGCCTGTTTGCTGTGATGATTATATGACATATATAGGTGAGTGGGAAAGGGAAGATTTTATCAAAAATTCTACAAACGGTGATGGATTGTCTTTACTAAAAGAACTTTTGATTGATGAACTAAAGAATAATGTTGAAAGTTACGAAGCACTTTGGGCAGATTTAGGATATGAAACTGCTGCATTTGTTTTTAAATGTTCAAAATGTGGGAATAAAGTGGTTTTATGTCAAGATTATTGATGATATCATTTTGTAGATTAAAAAGGAGAAGATTATGGGACTTATAGGAATAAAGGCTGCAAAAAATGATTTTAATGCAGCTATAGCAAAAATCGTAAGAAAATATAGGGATATGTCACTGTCTGAAATCAAGAAGATAGTGTTGGAGGGTAATTATTTATATGAGTGTGATTATGTTGATGAGCAGGGTATCAAGGTGATACTGTCTATTGATTCGGAGCTGAATAAGAGCGGGATAGCGACTGTTATTTACGAGCACGACCGGATAACGGACCTTGCTAGGCTCATATGCTGAAACTGCGGAGCAGGTAGAGGAAGAAATGGACAGAGAGACATTGTTAGAAAAAAATCTCATGTGTTTGTGACTTGCTTGCTGAAGTTAATGGTTTTGATAATATTTCTGATTTTTATTATCTAAAAAAATATTGCCGAACTAATAAAAATAAAGAAACTTTGTAAAAAGCATTCCATTAATAAGTATGTGAGTATGGACATAAAAATTTTCTTATAAGGCACAAAATACAAAAGTGTTTGGACTTTAACAGAACCTAATGAAAATTATAAGGAAATATTGGAAATGGCACTGTTAAGAAAATCAAATAAGGAGAAAATAAGGCAATCAAATGAAAATAAAACATTTTGGTGGAACTGAATATGCAAATAATATTTCTGAATTTTCGGAAATATTACAAAAAAGGTATGGCGATGATGTCAACGAGTTTTGGATCACTAATGATACTCAAGATAATCCTTGCTTAGTGATATTGGTAAACAAAGAAATGGCGAATCTCACCTATTTTCCAGACGAGGAGTCACTCGGTTTTCAGTCAGTTGGTCGCCAAACCGGTCAGACCAATGAATATTGTATTTTTTATACTAATACACCTGAGGAAGAAATTGAAATCAGCAGAGATTCAATTATCTCAGTAAATAAAGCTTTCGAGGCAGCCAAAAAGTTTTTTTATAAATGTGAAATGCCGGATAATATTGAGTGGGCTGAAAATTAAAGGTTTATAATTTTTAGGTAGAGAATATCGTACGAAACAAAGAAAATTAATTAAAGCAGGCAAAATCCAAGATGCTTTTGATATGTTAAAGGAGGGCAAGACAAAATGAGTATAGAGATTAAAGTTGAACCGTACATTTCGGTAGGAAAATGTGTCTTTGGAATGACACGAAATGAATTAACCAAAATGTTAGGAGAGCCAATTTCAACAAATAATTATGGTTATCCGTCTTCTGATGGATTTATAGATGATTATAACTTTTTTTATCTTCTTAGTGATAAAAACGAAGCTTTTGAAGCAGTTGAGATTTTTCCTATATATACTGATGAATTGATTATATTGATTTATGATAACAAAAAAAATTGAATTAAGCACTGATCTTGAAAAGACCTTAATGGAATTTGCAAAGATAACAGATGATATGATTCAAGATGAGGACGGTTATTCAAGTGTAAAGCTTGGTATGAGGCTGTTCTGCCCTGATGGACAAGTGGAGAACGCTATTTTTTACAAACAACATTACTATGATTAAACACAGGAAAATTTTCATACATGACAAATTAAGCAATATGCTGCGTTGACTATTTAAGGTTTATAACTTCAAAGCTGAGGATCATCATATTTACTTTGTTGGTGATCGTGCGGTTTGGGAGCATAATATAATGTACCCTAGAAACTGAACACAAAATTGCCAAAACATCGTGACAGTGGTATAATAAAAGAAAGAAACAGGAG
>ENA-UEOR01001389-UEOR01001389.1-human-gut-metagenome-genome-assembly--contig:-NODE-1389-length-14343-cov-15.271415_pt1 | contig 14343 bp, 14 predicted proteins | sample MGYA00242887_ERZ507890 | MGnify/ENA primary metagenome ERZ507890 (study PRJEB26167, sample SAMN06115431) | human gut metagenome | host: Homo sapiens | place: China:Guizhou | collected 2014-10-21...
TTTATAACAACGCCTATATCCATTTGCTTCATCTCCTATAAAATTCAAAAGCTTTTGTATACTCAGCATATCAGATTCATATAAATTGCACAATTGAACAGTGTTTATTTTTTATTCAATTTAATTAACCAGCAGGAAATGTTGCATGATTAATCTACTGTTTTGGTTGCTTTGATATTTCTTAGGTTGACGGCTAAATACGCATTAGAGATGTCTCCATCCAAATGCTGTTCTAGCAAGGGATTTTTCCCTTGAACCCTTTGTTTATTATATGTGGTGGCGCTTTTTGCCCCCACTTTTTATGTTCTGATTTCATTGTAATCTTGTTTAGATTCCAGATTTCAAAAAAACGGGGGCGCAAAATGGAGCCATTTTTGAATTCCGGGGGCGCTTTTCGCCCCCAAATAGTGAAAGTGGGGGCAACTTTCTGCCCCCACTAAGGAAATATTGCTAAAATACAGTTTAGATTTACCATACACACAAACTGGGATTTATTTTTTTCTTGTGGTTATGCGAAGTAACAAGCATCCCATCAAAAATCCAATGAGAGTCCCACAAGTATTCATAATCACATCATCTAACTGTGCAAACCTTCCAATAAATGTTTGCAAAAATTCTATGCCAATCGAAAATACTGCTCCAAGTATAACGCCATTCCACCAATGCTTGTAGATATTCTTAAAAATAAATACTGGCAAAAATCCATATGGAACGAATAGACATATGTTCAAAATAGTTGCCGCATTAAATCCGTCTTCAAATAATTTAAAACTAATATAACTATCAAGAGGTGACGATATTCCAAAACTACCACCAATAATTCCTGTAATTTTTAATATTGATACAATTATCAAAATCCACAAGAATTGGCATAAACAATTTAAAATCCTAATTTCTATTTTCTTCTTTTGGATAAATTCAATACCCAGTTCGATAATCATAACACCTGCGAAAATAATAAGTGCCGTTGGAAGTAACCTCACTAATATCCATATTCCAGTCCATATTTCCATTGTAATATAACTCACTATCATTCCTCCATAAATTTCATTTATCAAACTCCCTTTATTCCTGCTGAATCATCTTAAAATGCTTCAATGCCTCCACAATTGCACTTTCTTTATCTTCTGGACACTGTGGCTGCCTACTATCTTCTTTAGGCAAATTAGGACTTGGAACAAGTTCCAAGTCTGTCGCAGCAGTCATCGGATTGCCCTGCAAGCAGTCCATTCTCCTCGTTGCAACGCGCAAATTCTTTCCAACCTCAATTCCACATTTTCTCTTTACCTGTGAAATATACAGATCGGAAACCTTCATGCCGGCATTATGTTCAGCCACATACTTCTTTATCTCATCATATGTTGCCTTAGTCTCTACAGGTGTTATATCCACATCATCAAGTTCAATCGTGACATTAATGTAATCATCCGGCTTTTGTTTCAGTTGGGACAAAAGAACAACCGTCTCAACGTGCCCCGTATGCGCAAACTGATCAAACGCCCGCACTTTTCTCAGTTCATATCCGCCATCCACCAGAATCCGCAGATCACGTGCAAGCGTTGCCGAATCACAACTCACATAAACAATCCGCTGCGGCTTCATGGCAAGCATCGTGGACAAACACTGCTCATCGCACCCCTTCCGAGGCGGATCTACCACAATCACATCCGGATGGCGCATTCCTGCATCCAGATTATTGCTGTTGTAAAACGCTGGAAGTACCTCCTCCGCTTTTCCAACATAAAACTGTGCATTGGTAATTCCATTTAACGCAGCATTATTTTTTGCGTCCTCGATCGCCTGCGGAACAATTTCCACTCCGTATACCTGCTTTGCCTTCTGCGACAAAAATAACGAAATGGTTCCAATCCCACAGTACAGATCCCATACCGATTCTTCTCCGGTCAGCCCCGCATATTCCAGCGCCGTACTATAAAGTTTCTCCGTCTGTACCGGATTGACCTGATAAAACGATTGCGGAGAAATGTGATAGGCAATCGCCGTATCTTTCACAGAAAAATCATTTGTATTGCGCAGATGGATATAATCCGTGATATAAGGCATGCCCCAGATACATTCCGTGCGCTTTCCAAGAATAACATTTGTGCGCTCGGTATTTATATTATAAGAAATAGAGGTCATCCCCGGAAGCACCGAAAGCCGTTCGATGAGCGCGTCTTTCTGTGGCAGCCCGTCTCCGTTAATCACCAGACATACCATCACTTCTTCGGTGGTAAATCCATAGCGGATCAAAACATGGCGCACCAACCCGGTTCCGGCAGCCTCATCGTAAGCCGGAATCTGTGCCTGATACATCCACTCCTTTACTGCAGACAGCACATCTTTATTTTCCTTTACCCCAAGCAGACAGTCTTCCACCGGAATGATGGCATGCGTACGTGCCGCATAAAATCCGGTCACAAGTTTTCCTTCTTTATCCAGTCCCACCGGAAACTGTGCCTTGTTGCGGTAGCGGAAAGGATGCTCCATCCCAACGATCGGCAGACACACCCGCTCTAACTCCTCTTTGGAAAATCCACCAATCCTCTGCAGATTACTGCGCACCTTGTTTTCCTTGAATGCAAGCTGTTCCTCGTAGGAAAGTGCCTGTATCTGACAGCCACCGCAGCGGCGGTGGAGCGGACATTGCGGTTCTACACGGTATGGAGATGGTGTGATAATTTCCTCCACACGGGCATATCCATAGTGCTTTTTCAGTTTTGTGGCACGAGCACGGATTTCATCTCCGATCAGCGCATCCTTGACGAAAAATGTCATCCCATCGTACTTTCCGATGCCTTCCCCGTCGACTCCCATATCTGTAATTTTCAAAGAAAATAAATCGTTTTTTTTCATCCTTTTAACCTGCGAAGTCGGAGTCAAAATATCTTTCGGCTCCGACTTTATCTCATCTTATTTGCTTGTCTTGCGGATATTTGTCTCCAGCAGGCGGCTGTACCCCTGCCACTCAAGATTATTGTCCGGCACATTTGCCAGAATCTCCCGCATGGTTTCCATCTTTGCATCCACGTTGTCCGCGAAGCTCAAAGCCATCGCTTCAACCAGTGCCGGTTTCTTCGGAGATCCATACTCCAGTTCTCCGTGGTGCGCCAGAATGCAGTGCTTTAACTCATTTTCCAGAACCACCGGAAATCCCTCAATGGAACGGATTCCCTCGCCTACCCACTCGGCACCGATCATAATATGCCCAAGCAGCTGTCCTGCATCGGTATAATCATTTGCCGGAAACGCCGACAACTCTTTTAATTTACCGATATCGTGGAAAATCGCCGCCGTAATCAGAAGATCCCGATTCAAAAACGGATAATTCTGCGCAAAATAATTACAGTTTCTTGTCACGCTGACGGTATGTTCCAACAGACCCCCGACAAATCCATGATGTACACTCTTTGCTGCCGAATGAAATTTAAACCGGTCCGCAAATGTTTGATTGTCGAAAAATCTGTGCAGCAGCTGGTTCAGGTAAGGATTTTTCACAGAATCAATATATCCTGTCAATTCGGCATACATCTCCTCCACATCCTTGTCCGTACAAGGAAGATACTCCTTAGGATCAATGTCCTCCTCTGAAACACGGCGTGCACGCCGGATCGACATCTGCAGATTTCCCTGAAAGCTGGTGACATCTCCCGTAACCGCCACATAATCCAGCGCGTCAAACTCATCAATTCCCACAGAACCCGGATCCCAGATCTTGGCATCAATCGTTCCTGTTTTATCCTGCAGGATCACATTGTCGTATGCTTTTCCGGCTTTGGTCAGTGCCGCCTGTTTGAATTTACACAGATATACTTCATTTACTTTTTCTCCTTCTCGGAGAGATTCAATATATTTCATAGTAACTCCTTATTTCCAATTTTACTGCAAAACCCCTGCTTTTAATTTACAGGTAATCTTTTTATACCCCTTAGTACCTTCCCGCATAACCGTAACCGAATAGGTTTCTTTCGGTGTCAGCTGCAACAGCACCTCCCGGAACTGCTCTGCACTTGCAACCTCCTGGCCTGCAACGGAACGGATCACATCCCCGCTCTGCAGTCCCGCATCCATGGCAGGCGAATCCATCTCAACTTTTTTGATATATATGCCCTTTGGGATATCGTATTTCTGCGCAATATGCTGGGTAACAGTAGAAATGTGCACACCAAAATACGGCACCTCTTTGTCCGCAAATAATAGATCAATCACTGGCATCAGTTCTGATATTTCCACTGCAGTGAGCGTATTTGCAGAAGCCGCACTATAGCTTTGCATCACAACACCGACAAGTTCGCCATCCATATTGATCAGCACACCGCTTCCATTCTCGCTGGCAACAATATCTGTCGTGTATACACTGTAATTATTGTCCGGGGTGGAAATTTCATTATTGGTCGCTGTAATAGTTCCGGTCAGGATCGAATAATTCGTTCCAAGCGGACTGCCGAGGGCAATCACAATGCTCCCCTTATGTATGGTATTCGAGCCTGCTGTTTTCATCACGGTGATGGCATTCCGCGTGGAATCTTCCAGATCCTCCAGATCCACGGTAAGTGCCGCAAGACCGGTATTCCCATCGTATCTGACCAGCTTTGCCTCTGCCACCGCATCATTTACAAAGGTAACTTTGATCTTTGCAGCATCTTTAATCGTTTTTTTCTCCGTAAGAATCCAGAGTTTACCTCCACTTTCTCCAATGATCGTGCCACAGCCCTGACCTTCCCGTTCATAAGAGTTGTTAAACCAGTCCGTATCACTGACCACCCCCGTGATCGTAACGATGGACTTATTTGCCGTATTTCCAATGGCGTACAGCTCTGTCTGAATCTGTTGGTAATCGTCCAGCGTCATCGGCTGTCTCTCTTCCGGAGTCTGTGTCTCCTCCTTTTCCTCAGACCCCTGCTCCGTTTCTTCCACCGATGCCTGCTGTGAATCCTGTGCTCCGGTATCCGGCACAGGACCTTCCTCCTGCCGCAGAACCGGAATCATAAAAAGCAGCACCAGACACACAGCCAGCGCAAATACACCCCCACAGGCAGCAGATTCCCCCAACCGGACCCACATACGTTTATAATTCTTTGGTTTGTCCTTAATCTGTTCTCTGACAAACGCATTCTTTGGTTGCTGTTTATCACTCATAACCACTATTATATTCGCATTTCCATGCACTTGCAACAATCACATTATTTTTCTTTTCCAAAATGGCACTTTGCGTTATAATACAAGAGAGAATACTATATAAAAAGGAATATCACTATGAATCAGAAAGTTTATCATACACTTGAATATTATAAAATACTGGAGCGTCTGGCAGATTATGCCAGCTGTGAAGAGGCAAAAGACCGCTGTCACAAACTGGTTCCCCTGACCGATCCTGCGGAAATTGCACACCTGCAGGAAACTACGGCAGACGCACTCAGCCGCCTGTACCGCGGAAGTGGCATCAGTTTTTCCGGCGTTCACAATGTCAACGCTTCCCTGAAACGTCTCGATATCGGTGGCACCTTAAATACCACAGAGCTCCTTATGATCTGTTCTCTGTTGGAAGTTGCCAAGCGGGTCAAAGCATACGACCGAAGCGACCGCAACGATGAAAAAACAGATTCCCTGTCACCGCTTTTTTCACAGATCCAGCCGCTTTCTCCCCTTTTGGATGAAATCCGCCGCTGTGTTGTCGGGGAAGACGAAATTGCAGACGACGCCTCTGCGGCACTTTCTAAAATCCGTAAATCCATCCGGGGGATGAACGACCGCATTCACGCACAGCTGACTGGTCTTATGAACAACACAACCACCCGCAGCTATCTGCAGGATGCTGTGATTACCATGCGTGACGGCCGCTACTGTCTGCCAGTTCGTGCCGAATCCAAAACCTCGGTTCCCGGTATGGTACATGACCAATCCTCAAGCGGTTCTACCTTATTTATTGAACCGATGGCTGTCGTCAATTTAAATAACGAACTTAAGGAACTGTTTTTAAAAGAACAGGAAGAAATTGACCGCATTTTAGCAGATCTTTCCAACCGTGTGACAGAAAACGCAAACGGAATCCGTCAGGATTATACTGTTCTTGCGGAACTGGATTTTATTTTTGCCAAAGCCGAACTTGCCAAAAGTTACAACGGTGTTGCCCCTGTCTTTAATGAAGAGGGACGGATTAACATCCGCAAAGGCCGCCACCCACTCTTAGATCCTAAGAAAGTGGTTCCGATTGATGTACGTCTCGGTGCGGATTTCCGGCAGCTGATCGTGACCGGTCCAAACACCGGTGGTAAAACCGTCTCTTTAAAAACGGTGGGACTGCTGACTCTGATGGGACAGTCCGGTCTGCACATTCCGGCCGGAGATCGCTCGGAACTTGCCATTTTTCACGAAATTTTTGCAGATATCGGAGATGAACAGAGTATTGAGCAAAGCCTGAGTACGTTTTCTTCCCACATGACCAATATCGTCCGCATTTTACAAAAGGCGGATGACCAGAGCCTGTGTCTGTTTGACGAACTCTGCGCCGGTACCGATCCGACCGAAGGTGCCGCACTTGCCATCTCCATCTTAAACAAACTGCACCAGTATGGAGCGGTCACCATGGCTACCACGCATTACAGTGAATTGAAAGTTTATGCGCTCTCCACAGAAGGTGTTGAAAATGCCTGCTGTGAATTTGATGTCGATACGCTCAGTCCTACCTACCGTCTGCTGATCGGTATTCCGGGAAAAAGTAATGCGTTTGCCATCAGTTCCAAACTCGGACTGGCAGAAAATATCATTGAAGATGCCAAAGGCCACCTGAGTGAGCGCGACGTCAATTTCGAAGATATGCTTGCCAATCTGGAACAGAGCCGTATCACCATTGAAAAAGAACAGCTGGAAATCCAGAAATACAAAGCAGAAATTGAAGATTTAAAGAAGAAACTGACCGCCAAAAATGAGCGTCTGGACAACAGCCGTGACGAGATCCTGCGCAAAGCCAATGAAGAAGCCGTACAGATTCTCAAAGAAGCCAAAGACCTTGCCGATGAGACCATCCGCAATTTCAACAAGTACGGACAGGGACAGGCGCCTATGTCCAAAATGGAAAAAGAACGCAGCCGTGTCCGTGACAAAATGAGTGCCAGTGAAAAAGCACTCTCCATGAAGAAAAAGGAAACGGTCAACCACAAAGTACCTAAAAAGTTGCGCATCGGTGATTCCGTGCGTGTACTGTCCATGAACTTAAAGGGAACCGTGCACACACTGCCAAACGCCAAAGGGGATCTGTATGTCCAGATGGGAATCTTACGTTCCCTGGTCAACATCAAAGATCTGGTACTGATTGATGAAGATGCCTCTCCGGCGGCAAAAAAATACGGAGGTACTTCTTCCGGAAAAATAAAAATGAGCAAAGCGGCATCCGTTTCTACAGAGATCAATCTGATTGGTATGACGGTAGACGAAGCCATTGCCCATCTGGATAAATATCTTGATGATGCCTATGTGGCTCATCTGCCATCCGTCCGGATCGTTCACGGAAAAGGAACCGGTGCACTGCGCAATGCCGTGCAGACACATCTGAAAAACCAGCGGTACGTGAAATCTTACCGGATGGGAGAGCCGTCTGAGGGCGGTGCCGGTGTGACCATTGCTGCTTTTGATGTTTAAATACCTATTGATTTTTTATAATAAGGAGGGATTTCCATGTCCAAACAGAAAATACTGATTGTGGACGATGACAATAATATTGCAGAACTTATTTCCCTGTATCTGACCAAGGAATGCTATGATACCAAAATCGTCAATGACGGGGAAGAAGCCCTGCACGCATTTGAACACTATAACCCTAACCTGATCCTGCTTGATCTGATGCTTCCGGGCATTGACGGCTATCAGGTCTGTCGGGAAATCCGTACCAAAAGCAACGTTCCGATCATCATGCTTTCCGCCAAAGGCGAAATCTTTGATAAAGTACTCGGACTAGAGCTCGGTGCGGATGATTACATATTAAAACCATTTGATTCCAAGGAACTGGTAGCACGCGTCAAAGCAGTTCTCCGCCGTTTCCAGCCTGCCAAAACCGAGTCCGTTGTAGAATTAAAATGTGTGGAATATCCGGATCTGACTGTCAATCTGTCCAATTATTCGGTCATGTACAATGGGCATCCGATTGACATGCCTCCAAAAGAACTGGAACTGTTATATTTCCTTGCAGCTTCTCCCAACCAGGTGTTTACCCGCGAACAGCTGCTGGATCACATCTGGGGATATGAATACATCGGGGATACCCGCACAGTAGATGTCCACGTCAAACGTCTCCGGGAAAAGATCAAAGACCATGAAACCTGGTCGATCGCAACTGTCTGGGGAATCGGTTACAAATTTGAGGTAAAAGGATGAAAAAAACACTGATCCCCAAACTCATTTTCGGTTATGTCCTGTTTGTGGTTCTCGGCTTTATCATCCTGTGTACGTTCACACAGCATGCGATCACGCATTATGCCGAAAACCGGGAGGCACAGCAGCTATACCGGGAATCTGTACAGATTGCATCGGGTTATGCTGACAATTATAATAAATACAGTTTTTCGTTGCAAGATTTTCAAAAACAGATGCAAAGTCTTGGCGAATATCTTTCTGCCCAAATCTGGATCATGGACAATCAGGGAAATATTCTTTTTGATTCTACCGATGAATCCGTCGGCAAAGATGCAGCAAATGCCAATTATAAAACGCTCAAAGGTTTCAACACTTCCGACTTTGGCAACCGTTATTATATGACCGGTAACTTTTACGGATCGTTTTCCGAAAAAACCCTTACGGTATTTTCTCCGATCACCAGCAATTACCGGATTCACAGTTATGTCATGATCCATAAGACCGTGTCCTCCATCACACAGAATGCAAACGGTTTTATGAACATTGTTTTTTATACCATTGAATTTGTTTTTCTGACAGCACTGTTCCTCCTTTTGCTGTTTGCACATGGATTTTACCGTCCACTGCATCGGCTGACAATCGTCTCCGAGAGTTATGCCAAAGGAAATTTTGAACCGCGCACACAGATCCACCGGAACGATGAACTGGGATACCTTGCCAACACCATGGATTATATGGCGAATGAACTGGACACACTCGAAGAAGACCAGAGAAAGTTTATCTCGAATGTTTCCCACGATTTCCGTTCTCCGCTGACATCAATCAAAGGATATATCGAAGCCATGTTAGACGGAACCATTCCACCGGAGCTACAGAATAAATATCTGAACATCATCCTGTTTGAAACCGAACGTCTGACCAAACTGACACAGGGAATTCTGGATCTGAACCGTTTTGGACAGCACCGGGGTATGATGCTTGACCTTACAGATTTCGATATCAACCGCATGATAAAGACGACCATCCTCACCTTTGAAGGAACCTGTTCTGCCAAAGGGCTTTCCTTTGATCTTGTCTTAACAGGACAAAAGTTATATGTTCACGGTGATATGAGCAAAATCCAGCAGGTTCTCTATAACCTGATCGACAATGCCACAAAGTTTTCCCACAATGATGCATCAATCAAGATTGAAACAAGCATCAAAAATGAAAAAGTTCTTATTTCCGTGAAAGATTCCGGAATCGGAATTCCTGCAGAAAGTATCAAAAAAATCTGGGACCGCTTTTATAAAACGGACCTTTCCCGGGGAAAAGATAAACGGGGAACCGGCCTGGGACTTGCTATTGTAAAAGAAATTATTCAGGCACACAATGAACATATCAACGTCATCAGCACCGAAGGAGTGGGAACAGAGTTCATCTTTACCCTGCCACTCGCAAAAAAAGAAGTACAGTCATAATGGGGCGGTGAATTAAGAAAACATTTTAGCAAGGAACGGTGTAGCCAAACGGCTATGCCGTTCTTTGCTGTTTTTCCGTTGTATTTTGGGCTTTTTCTTTCGCCCGTTCAAAATCAAATGCACCGATGAAGTTATATACAATCGTGATTTCCCTTGTCTTGGATTTTTTGTCGGTATGGGAAACTTCGATACGGTCTATAAACTCCCGTAGCATAGCAGCGTCAAGCTGCTGCATATCGGTGTACTTCTTTACCGCGCTGATAAACGCTTTAACGTTGGTCTTTTGTTTTTCCTGCTGCTTGATTTCTTCCCGTAGCACTTCTGCCATAGCTTTTAGATTGCTCTGCTCCAATTCGTAATCATGGGACATTTTGATAAACCGTTCGTCAGACAATTTCCCGGTTACATTATCCTCATATAAATGCTTAAACAGATTATCCAACTCGGCAATACGGCTTTCGGCTTTGGAAAGTGTTTCGCGCTTGCGGGAAAACTCTGCGTCGCGCTCTCGCAAACGGCTGTCTGCTGCTTCCTGCACAAACTCGGCTTCATACTCTGTTACATAGTCGATTGCTTCCCGTAGGTTTTTCAAGACGATTTCATACAGAACAACATTTTTGATTGAATGGGTCGTACACAAGTCTTTGCCTTTCCGATAGGTTGAACAGATAAAATACTTCTGTTCTTCGGTGAAGTTCGTTGCTCGGCATTGATACATTTTACCGCCGCACTCTGCACAATAAAGCAGCCCGGAGAAAATACCCATATCGCCCATTTTGGTAGGGCGGCGGCGGGATTTGCGTATGTTCTGCACAATGAGAAATACACTTTCCTCTACAATCGGCGGCTGTGTGTTCTCAAAGATCACCCATTCGGACGGGTCGTTCCACAACGTTTTTTTGCTCTTGTAGGATTGCTTGCGGGTCTTGAAGTTTACAGTATGCCCTAAATACTCTATCTTTTCAAGCATACGGGAAACCGTTTCATTCGTCCACTTGTACGGGTTTGCCCCCGGCTTCGGCTTGTTGCCGACTTTCATACCCTTTGACAGCCAATAGAAAGTAGGGTTGAGGATTTCACTTTTCTCTAACCAATGGCATATTTGTGTCGGTCCCATGCCGGAAACGCACAATGCGAAAATCTGCTGCACAACGGCTGCGGCTTCCTCGTCAATAATCCACTTCTTTTTGTTGTCGGGGTCTTTCATATAGCCATAAGGCGGGATTGTAGTAAGGTGTTCGCCGGATTTTCCCTTTGATTGCCAAGTAGCGCGTATCTTCTTTGAAGTGTCGCGGGCATACATTTCGTTGAACACGTTGCGGATTGCGGTAAACTCGTTTTCGCCCCGCGTACTGTCAACTCCGTCATTAACCGCGACAAAATGCACGCCAAAATCGGGGAACAGCATATCGGTGTAGAAACCGACTTGCAGATAATCACGCCCGAAACGGGACATATCTTTGACGATAACGCGCTTGATTTTTCCAGCTTTTATATCGGCAAGCATATGTTGAAATCCGGGACGGTTGAAGTTTGTACCGGAATACCCGTCGTCCTCGTCATAATGTCGATAAGCGGTAATTCCATGCTCCCGGCAGTACCGTTCCAATATCTTCTTTTGGTTGGCGATACTGTTGCTCTCACCCTCTAATTTGTCCTCTTGTGAAAGACGTTCATATAAAGCCGTTATGCCCTCGTCCTGCGCTTCCTGCTGCTGATCGCGCACATAGAATTGCAAAACATTATTTGAAATGGCTTCGCGGACTTCTTCGCTTAACACTTTGGGGACAGCAATCTGCTGAAAAGAAAAGGTCTTTGTCATTTGCACTCACCGCCTTTCGCGGCAAGTGCAGCATATAGCTGTCTGTTCCAATCCAGCGTTGCATGGTCGCCGTTGATTGTTTCCAGAGAAATGCCCGTAGAAACGGCGTAATCTGCAAAAGTAAGCACATCTAAACTGTTACGGGAAATACGGTCAAGGCTCGTAGCAACGATTTTACCAATGCGCCCGTCGCTCATATCCTGCTGCATGAGGGAAAATGCGGGACGGTTAAAGTTCAAACCGTTATAACCGTTATCCACATACAGCGCAAAGGCGGTAATCCCGTTTTGGCTTGCGTGGTAAAGAAGTTTTTGCATTTGATTGTCAAGGTACAAAGTATCTATTTGTTGCGCCGCACGAAAATAGTATGCGGTCAATTTATCCGACTGTTTCATGTTACCTCCTATTCCGACAGCCGGACAAACAGGTTATATGTATTATACCACAAAACCCGTCGTCCGTCTGCAATAGGATTACATTTTCGGCATTATACCGGGCTTTTTCCCCGGTTTAAGTCATTTTGGATTAAGCGGCGTACCTTTGTCGTGGCGTCCTCTTTTACACCGTCTTTAACAACGGCTTTGACAATATAGGTAATATCCCCGATTTTGTATTCGCGCACAACCGGGGATTTTGTTGTTTGCTTTGTTTGTTCCATAATGTAAAATCCCCCTTTCGTGGGATAACAAAAAGATTAAAAATGAAAGGCAGAAACGAACGGCTGTCAGCGGCAGCACCGCGGGAGTTTCACCCCTGCTCATTTAAGGCAGCTTTACCCAATGCCTGCGACGCTCTTAACGCTCGGACTATGGCTATAAAGGCGTTTCGTCCCGCCTATATGTCGTCGCCCACAAGCTGCTAAACCTGTTTTGCAGCGCGGTATTTCTCGCTCGGCTTTCCCTGTGTGAAAAGCTGTCCTGGCGTACCCGCTGTTTGGCTCGATATAAGCGGTATGTATTCGTTTGCCTGTTTATACTGCGCCGCCGTTATCTTGCGGGCTTTCTTTGACAAGGAACAATAAGGCTTTGTCAGCCTGTAAAAGCATACCGTTTCCGATATGCTTTTACGGAACGACAAACAGCCCATAACGGGAAGCGTGGAAAGGGGACACGCTCCCGCATGGGCTAAAAAGTTATCCTACATGAAAAGCAAGGGTGCGGGTAATAAGGCGCACTTGCAGCCTGTTACGCATTTCCTCGTCCACATAGGAATAGGTATTGCCCGCGTCGTCTTTCAGCGTGCGGGTACAAAGTTTCGCTATGTAACCCTCGTAGTGCTTCAAGATCGCGCACATGGCGGTTGTGTCGCCGTTTGCCGCTGCGGAAATGACAGGGAACGGCAACAGATTTTCAGACTTCCTAACGGTATTCATCATCTGCTTTTCCCTCCAAATACTGTTTGATTTTCGCAAGCGCGGATTTCCTGTGCCGGAAAACCGTCGTGCGTACAACATTCAGCAGTTCGCCAATTTCCGCGTCGCTCATATCCAAGAAGTAGGACAAAAGGATAATGTCGCGTTTCCTTTCGGGCAAAGCGTTAAGGGCTTCGGCAAGCAGTTCATTTTTGACGAGTACATCAAAGCCGGACACTTGAAAACGGAAATAATCGCTTTCGTATTCGTCCGTTGTGAAAAGCTGCGCGAGTTCGCTTTCGCTCAAATCCGAAAAAGTAACTTCGCGTGCTGCGCGTTTCGCAAGAGTGCGGCGGTGGCTTTTCGCTTCGCCGACCAAAGTTTTCTTTGCTAATGCGTCGTACTGATGTTGTATTCTTTCCTTGTCGGAAGAAGATAGCTCCATATAGTTCACCTACTTATTTATGTTTTTATTTTCTAAAAATTTATCAATCAAAATATCTAATAAATCTGCTATTATATTAACTTGCCATGTGTTTGATTTTTTCGACCAATTATCTCTCAATTTTCCTAATTCGTTATCCGGTAACATTCCTGTCTTTTGCCATTCTCTATACTGCTTACAGTATCTTAACAATTCACTATCTGTTGCCTCTTTGAACATATTATCATCACTCATATTTTCCTCCTATCATGCTTCCGCAACCCAATCTGATTCATTTCTATCTTTCCAATTACTACACAGCAAATTTATTACCAATAGCCCTTTTGATGTTATTCCAGTTCCAATGACAGGAAGATGATCTAATTCTTCTGGATAATACATCTCATCATATAAAATATCTTCATCGTTTATGCATATTGCAGAATCTTCTGCATTAAGATATATTTTTGTTTCTTTGAAATCTCCATAAGTCATCATATTTATTATATCTTCCTTCAGAATTATTTTTCATCAATATCCTAATCGTTCCATTCTTGATATATCAAATTTCCAAAATATGAAGCAAGCATCATTATATTTATTCATAGCCGCTAGTTTCAAACGATCGTTTGTGAAAATCAATCCTGTCTTTTTAAGATCATTAAATAACTTTTTACTCATTATTGGATAACTTTTATCTGTACCTACTTTTTGAGTTATAATCTGATAACAGACACCATTATCAAAAATAAGATCGTCTTCTTTAATTTCACATATATATCTTCCTATTTTTAATTTTATCATAATACCACCTAATTATTTTAATGAAAGATTTTCCTATTATAATTCTCAAACTCTTTTGTATCTTGAAAATGCTCTCTAAATACAGAACCATCTAATTTCAAATATTCAAATCTTTCTTGAAATGTCGGTAAAC
>ENA-UEOR01001390-UEOR01001390.1-human-gut-metagenome-genome-assembly--contig:-NODE-1390-length-14341-cov-25.193494_pt1 | contig 14341 bp, 15 predicted proteins | sample MGYA00242887_ERZ507890 | MGnify/ENA primary metagenome ERZ507890 (study PRJEB26167, sample SAMN06115431) | human gut metagenome | host: Homo sapiens | place: China:Guizhou | collected 2014-10-21...
ATTTCAGTTACGATTGCTCCCAACTTTTTGAATAATTTTCGAGCCGAGCCGACATAACCGGTGTAGCCTTCACGCAGCGAAGCTGTTGGAATAAATGCGACTTTTTTATTTTCAATTTCTTCCTTTATCAGACTTCCTACACTTGAAAAGTGCGAACATAAAAACAGTTTCATCAATATTCTCCTTTTATATATAAATTCCGATTTGTTGAACTGAGTATAGCATACTTTCAATCAAAAAAACACCCCCAATACAAAAAGAACCCCATGCCAACACCATCCGGTGGAGACATGGGGTTCTTTTGGGTAAAGGCCGAGCAACAAAACGAAGCCTTTTTCGAAGCAATGCCGGGCCTGCTGCTCGATCAGCAGGCGGGTGCTTATTTTCGCTTATTCGGAGACGAAGACCTTGCGCAGGGCGGCGTTGGTCTCGATGATCTTGACCAGCAGGACGCCCAGCACGGTGCAGCTGATGAGCTCGCCGATGCCGACGGAGATGCCGTTGGTGATGCAGGCCAGCCACAGCGGGGCCGAAGAAGACGGGTCGGGGAAGAGGACGGCGATCTCAATGCCGATGATGACGGCGTTGAAGAGCACCGGCGGCAGCGAAGCTGCCAGAGCCAGACCCTTGAAGCGGAGATCCCGCAGCTTGTAGGTCACAAGGCAGGCCAGCAGGGTGGCCAGTGTGCCGAAGATGACGTCCACGATGGTGGAACCCAGCAGGTTGGCCAGGAAGCAGCCCAGCACGACGCCGGCGATGTACTCCGGGCCGAACACGGGCAGCAGGCAGAGAGCCTCGGCCACGCGCACCTGCACTGCGCCGTAAGAGAACGGCTGCAATGCCATGCAGAGCACCACGTAAATGGCTGCGACCACAGCGCAGCGGGCCAGCTTGCGGACAGACGAATTCTGATTCATGATACAATACTCCGGCGGATGGAATTTTGACCATCCGGGGACCGCCAGCCCCGGTGGTTTGGCCCAGCATGGTTTCGAGGTCATGCCGGGGAGCCTAAAATCCTAAGTTGCTCTTCAAGGATGCCGTGCGCAGGGACGCACAACGAAATGCAGTATAGCATAAATTGGGCCGGATTGCAACGGAAAATGCGGAAAATCAGCGGCGGGCCTGCGCATTTCTGCCGGAACTGCAAAAAGAAGCTGCCGGGATGCGGCAGCTTCGGGGGAAAATCAGCCTCTGGGGTGGCCAACGTAGACCAGCGCGATGGTGTCGGGGCCGGTGTTGGCGGAGACGACGCCGCCCAGCGGGAAGACGATGAGCGGGTCTTTGCCGAAGGCTTTGCGGCAGGCCCGGATGAGGTCGTCCTTCTGGGGGATGTTGGTGTGACCGATCATATAATCGAAGTCCTCCACGCCCTCGCTGCGCTTTTTGGCCAGCTCGACCATGGCGGGCACGACCTTGTCGTCGCCGCGCACCTTGGCCTCCACCTTGGTTCTGCCGTCGATGAGGGTGATGATGGGGCGGATGCCCATCAGCTCACCCATGACGGCGGCAGCGGCGGAGATGCGGCCGCTCTTCTTCATCTGCTTGAGGCTGAAGGGGCCGAGGACGATCTCGATCTTGTCCATCTGCGCCTCAAACTCGTGGATGACGTGGCTGATCTCCGCGCCGTTCTTCAGCTTGCGGGCCATCTCGCACACATACCAGCCGAAGGGCATGGAATAGGTGTGGGGGTCCAGCAGGTGGATCTTCAGGTGGTGCTCCGGGCGCTCTTCGCGCAGCATCCCCTGCGCCATGACGGCGTTGTTGTAGGTGGAGGAGCCGGAGCGGTTGATGGGCACATGGATGACATCCGTATAGCCTTCGTCCACATACTGGCAGTATTTTTCGCAGAACTGCAGCGGGGTGATGGCGGCGGTGGAAGGGATGCCCTTTGCCGCGCGCATCTTCTCGTAAAACTCTGCGTTGGTGCAGCTCTCCCGCTCCACATAGTCCACATCATCCAGCAGGATGTGGAAGCCCATAATGTCAATGCCGTATTTCTCGGCCAGCTCCTGCGGGATGTCGCAGGAGGAATCGGTCAGGATCGCGATCTTGCTCATAATGTCCCTCATTTCCATTCATAATCTCGTAAGTGGCCGTGGTCCAGCAGCTCCGGGAAATCCCACTGGCGCAGGACCTCGTAAACGCCCACGGCGACGCTGTTGGACAGGTTCAGACTGCGGCAGGTGTCCCGCATGGGCATCCGGATGCAGTGGTCCTGATTGGCGGCCAGCAGGGCCTCCGGCAGCCCGGCATCCTCCCGCCCGAAGACGAGGTAGGCCCCGTCCGGGTAGGCGACGTCGGTGTAGCGCTGGGGCGCCTTGGTGGTGAAGTAGTAGAACGGGCCGCTGTTTTTGGCGAAGAAATCTTCCAGCCCGTCGTAATAGGTGATGTCCAGATAGTGCCAGTAATCCAGCCCGGCGTGCTTGAGCTTTTTGTCGTCAATGGCAAAGCCCATGGGGCCAACCAGATGCAGGCGGCAGGCGGTGCAGGCGCAGGTGCGGGCCACGTTGCCCGTGTTCTGCGGGATGCGCGGCTCCACCAGCACGATGTTCAGGGTCGGTTTTTCGTTCATCGTCCGGCCTCCTCAGAACTCGCGCTGCGGGCAGAGCCGGGGCAGCAGCGGCTCGAACCAGACGCCGAAGCGGGTGTCCTGGTCGGCGGGGGTCTTCTGGATGGCCAGCGAGACGAACTCAGCGGCGTTGTCGGCGGCAGCGCTCAGGGCGTTGCCCTGGATGAGCGAGCCGATGAGAACGGCTCCGTACAGGTCGCCCGTGCCGGGGAAGCTGCGGTCGATGTGCAGCTTCCGGATGACAAAGCGATCCCGGCCGGAACCGGCACAGCCGATGTATTTGCCCATGGGCAGCCCGGTGACGACGGCATTGGGGGCCAGTGCATCCAGTTCATCGGCCAGCGCCTGGGCTGCGGCGTCGTCCAGCGGCCCGGCTGCGGCATCCTTTTGCAGCAGCAGCGCAGCCTCGGTGGCGTTGGGCAGGATGAGGTCTGCCCGGCGGGCCAGCTCCCGCATCCGGTCGATGAAGGCCGGGGTCACGGTGGAATAAGCATGGCCGTTGTCGCCCATCACAGGGTCCACGATCTTGCGGGCCGCAGGCCAGAGGTCAAAGGCCTTTTCGGCCAGCGCGATCTGCTCCTCGCCGCCGAGGTAGCCGGTGTAGATGCACGCAAAGTCCAGCCCCAGGTCGTGGTAATGCTCCAGCGCAGCCATGCCGTAGGCGGCACCGTCCATCCGGGCCGGGGTGCCGAAGCCCCCGGTGTGGGTGGAGAGCACCACGGTGGGCAGCGCCACCGGCTGTACGCCCATGACCGACAGCACCGGCAGGATCACCGCCAGGCTGCAGCGCCCCACGCCGGACAGGTCGTGGATGCAGAGAACTTTTTTTGGTTCAGTTGGTTTCAACAAAAATGTGGCCTCCTTCGCGCCATCGAGCGGGTCTGTATCAAACCCGGTGTATCAGCGTATGATACAGTATACCACATTTTGCGGGACAAAAAAAGCGTATAGTGTGTTCTTTTGGCGGAAATACTACCCTCAGCGGCCAGAAATGCAGGGAACGAAAGGAGAAATTTTTATGAGAAATGAACACAGACAGAGCGCAGGCAGCGGCCTGCTGCTGGGCATGGCGGCAGGTGCGGCGCTGGGAGCCGCCAGCGTCGTGGCCATGAACCAGAACCCGCGTCAGGTCAAGCGGACCGCCCGCAAGTTGGCAAAAGGTGCAGAACACGCCGTGACCCAACTGGATGAGATGGTCAGCGGTTTCGTGGAACGGAAGATGGACCTGTAACAACAACAAAAAGGTGCTGCCGCACGGTTCGATGTGCGGCAGCACCTTTTGGGTCGGGCAGACGGTCACTTTTTGTTCCAGATGCACATCCGGGCGGTGGTGTTGATCTCACCGAGGAGGGCCATATCCATCTGGATGTTGCAGGTCACGGTGATGGACTTGTTCACATCGCTGCCGGTCAGCACCGAGGCGGGCAGGTTCTTGATGGTGAGGGTGGCGGTGCTCTTTTCAAAGTCGCCGGTCAGGGTGCCGTCGTAGGTCACATCGCCGATGGTCAGGCCGGAGAGAGAACCGGTGACGCCCATCTTGGAGACCTGCTTGAGCGGCAGGGTCAGGGTATAGGTGCCGTTGGCCTGCCGGGTGAGGGTGGCGGTGCGGTCGTCGTCGATGCCGCTGTTCGCCATGGATTCCTTATCGGATCGTTCCTTCCAGAATTTGACGCCCACCGTCTGGCTGGACGCAGCACCGGCACCCATGGCCAGCACACACAGCAGCACCAGCGAGAGCAGCGCTGTGCCGGAACGTTTCAGGAATGTCGTCATACTACAAATCGCCTTTCTTTCGCCGCAGAGGCGGCCCATGGACCGGCACGAAAAATTTTTCCACCGGTTTGTCACCGCTAAAATATCATAGACGAAGCAAAATGTCAACCCAAACAAAACAACCGCCTATCGGTCACGATAAGCGGCTGCTCTGCACGACTTCTCCGTCTCACATGCGCTCGACCGTTCTCCTGGCAGGAGAGCCTTTGGCAGCGCGCAGCGATGACGGAGAGGTTCAATGCTTAAATTTCAAAGTTGGGGTCGTCCTTCAGGACATGGATCTCGTCCATGTAGGGGCTCTGCTCCGGGTCCGTGAAGGGCGCTTCCTTGACGTACTTGTTCAGCTGGATGGCAGTACGGGCCGGGTCGGCAATGGTGCCGGCACCGCCGATGCAGCCGCCGGGGCAGCCCATGCCTTCGAGCAGGTAGCCGTTGTACTTGCCGGCCTTGGCCATCATCAGCAGCTTCTTGCACTCGGCCAGGCCCTGTGCAGATGCGATCTTGACCTCCATGTCGGGGTTCCACTCCTTGATCTTGTCGGCAACGGCCTTGGCCACGCCGCCGGACTGTGCAAAGCCGCGGCCAGCGGAAGAAGCGGAGCAGAGGGCTGCTTCGTTCTCATCGACCTCCAGCAGGCTGGTGTCGATGTCCTTGGCCTCGATGATGCCGGCCAGCTCCTCGAAGGTCAGCACGAAGTCCACATCGCTGCGGACGGTGCGGCGGGAAGCCTCCAGCTTCTTGGCGGCGCAGGGTCCGATGAAGCACATGCGGGCGGTGGGGTCCTTCTGCTTCATCATACGGGCGGTGAAGACCATGGGGGTCATGGTCATGGAGATGTTCTTGGCCAGATCGGGGAAAGCAGTCTTAGCCATCATGCTCCAGGCCGGGCAGCAGGAGGTCGCCATGAAGTTCAACTCGGCAGGCACTTCTTTGAGGAAGTCGTGAGCCTCGTCCACGGTGCACAGGTCGGCACCGATGGCAACTTCGACCACGTCGTAGAAGCCGATGGCCTTCAGGGCCGCCTTGAGCTTGCCGGTGGAGGCCAGGCCGGGGAACTGGTTGATGAAGGCGGGAGCCACCAGAGCGTAGATGCGGTCGCCACGGTTGAAGCCCTGGATCAGCTGGTAGATCTGGCCCTTGTCGGCAATGGCGCCGAACGGGCAGTTGACCAGGCACTGGCCGCAGGAAACGCACTTGCTGTAGTCGATCTCAGCACGGCCCAGCTCGTCGGAGTGGATGGCACCCATGCCGCAGGCCGCAGCGCAGGGGCGCTCCGTCTTGACGATGGCGTTGTAGGGGCAGACGCCGACGCAGCGGCCGCACTTGATGCACTTGTCCTGATCGATGATGGAACGGCCGCTCTCCCAGGTGATGGCCTTCTTGGGGCAGACCTCCATGCAGGGGTGTGCCAGACAGCCCTGGCACAGGTCGGAGACCTTGACCAGCTTTTCGGGGCAGCGGTTGCAGGCGAACTTGATGACGTTCACCAGCGGGGGATCGTAATACTTATCGGCGATGGAAGCATCTTCCAGACCGGAAACGACGCTGTTGTGCTCGTCCATGCGGCGGGTGGGCAGGCCCATGGCCAGGCGGACGCGCTCCTCAACGATGGCGCGCTCCAGGAAGATGTCCTTGCGCAGCTTGCCCTCCTCACCGGGGATGATGGTGTAAGGGATCTTGCGCATCAGGTGGTTGGCCTGCTCGCCCTTGACGTTGGCATAAGCCATCCGGGCCACCTCGGTGAACACCTGGCGGCGGATCTGGATGACCGTCGTGTTGATTCCTCTAAAGCTCATTCCAAACTCTCCTTGTACAGATACAAAACATCCCGCAGCGGCGCGGCTTTGCAACGCACCCTGCGGCTTTCTTTCCTGCGGGCCTGCTGGTACTGCGCCGCTGCAATCGGCGCACCGGCCCCAGGATTCCATCCTCATTTTAACACAAAGACGTCTGCCTGAAAAGAGCAAACGCCAAAATATGTTAAAGAATTCTCAAATGGCAAAGATGAAGGATATTCAACCGTGAGATTCAGCAAAGTGCTGCCCGCACCCGCTCGCCGTCGTAGCTGCCCAGCCGGACGCGGACGATCTCGCCGCTTTTGCGGCCGGGGGCCGAGACCACCACCGGCACATACAGCCGGGTGTAGCCGGTGAAGAGCGTCTCGCTGAGGGCCGTTTCGAGCAGCACCTCGTCCTCCATGCCCTCATACGTCGTGAGCACGTCCCGGCGGAGTTCTTCGGCAAGGGCGTTCATGGTGCGGCTGCGCTCCTGCTTTTCCCGCTCATGGACCTGATCGGGGAAATCGTAGGCGGGGGTGCCGCTGCGGCGGGAGTAGGGGAAGACATGCACCTTGAGGAAACCGATCTGCTTCAGGAAGGCGCAGCTCTCCTCGAAGTCTTCCACCGTCTCACCGGGGAAACCGCAGATGCAGTCGGTGGTGAAGCTGACGGGCCGGTCGCCGTAGGCGGCGCGGATGTCAGCCACGACCTGGGCGTACTGCTCGGCGGTATAGACGCGGCGCATCCGGCGCAGGGTGGCCGTGCAGCCGCTCTGCAGGCTCAGGTGGAACTGGGGGCAGAGCTTGTCCACTGCGGCCAGCCGGGCGATGAACTCCGGCGTGAGCATGTCGGGGTCCAGGCTGCCCAGGCGGATGCGCTCGATGCCCTCGACCTGGGCGCACTTTTCCACCAGTTCCACGAGGTTGGTGCCGGTGTCGAGGCCGTAGCTGGGCAGGGAGATGGCACTGAGCACGACCTCCCGGTAGCCGGAAGCGGCCAGCTGGCGCAGCTCGTTCAGGATGCTGGCCTCGGCGCGGCTGCGCACCGGGCCGCGGGCGCGGGGGATGACGCAGTAGGCGCACTGGCGGTTGCAGCCGTCCTCTACTTTAATGAACGCGCGCGTGTGCGTCTCGAACCGCTCCACGGGCAGCTCCTCGAACCGCTCGCCGCGCTTGTGGGGGGTGACGGCGACGATCCGCTCGTGGCCATCCAGCAGCTTGAGCACATTGTCGAGGATGGCCTTGCGGTCGCCGTTGCCGCAGACGAGGTCTGCTTCCAGAAAATTCGCGGCCTCTTCGGGGAAGGCCTGGGGGTAGCAGCCGGTGAGCACCGTCACGGCACCGGGGTTCTCGCGCTTGGCCCGGCGGAGCCACTTGCGGCTCTTCTGGTCGCCGAAGTTGGTCACGGTGCAGCTGTTGACCACAAAGACGTCGGCCTCTTCGCCTTCCGGCACGATGGTGAAGCCGGCCCCCCGGAACATCTGTTCCAGGGCCCCGGTCTCGTTCAGATTGACCTTGCAGCCAAGGGTATAAAAACAAACTCGCATGAGGGGATATCCTTTCTATGGGGAACAAAACCCTCTCAGTCTCGCTTCGCTCGCCAGCTCCCCCAAAGTGGGAGCCTTTGGCACACCGGGAAACCTGTGCTGTTCGCATGGGCCTGATTTGTCAGAACGCAGTGGGCCCTGTCCTCATTGCCAGCAGATGCTGGCCTCTGTCGCGGAGCCCGGACAGGTTCGATTCAATAAAAGCCCTGTTCGTTCAGCAGTTTCAAAACCGGCCTGCCAATGGCTCTCCCTTTGGGAGAGCTGTCAAAGCCGACAGGCTTTGACTGAGAGGGTGAGTTCATTTGCAAATAACAGAAACCATCTAATTATAGCAGATTTTTCCCCGTGAGAAAAGAGCATCCCACCCGAATTTTTTGCATAGAATGCAACCAGAGAGTTTACTGCGGGGAGGTACGAGGAATGGAACGGAAAAATCTGGCCCTGCTCTGTGCGGGGGTGCTCTGTTTCTGGCTGTTTGCGCTGGCGTTCGGGTCGGCGCAGGGCGCGGGGCTGCGGGCGGTGAAAACGGAAGCCCCGGCACAGGCCGCTGCGGCGGATGCCCCGGCTGCACAGACTGCCGCCCCGGCAGACAGTCTGTCGCTGCCCTGCCGCGCTGCCGTCCTCATCGAACCGGCGAGCGGCCGGGTGCTCTATGAGAAGAACGCCGACGAGCGGGTGCCCATCGCGTCCATCACCAAGCTGATGACTCTGCTTCTCACCTTTGAAGCCGTCCACGGTGGAAAACTCACGCTGGACACGCCGGTGCCGGTCAGCGAACATGCCTACCACATGGGCGGGAGCCAGATCTGGCTCGAACCGGGGGAGCAATTCACGCTGGATGAGATGCTGCGGGCCATCTGCGTTTCCTCTGCCAACGACGCTGCAGTGGCCGTGGCGGAGCTGGTGGGCGGGAGCGAACCGGTCTTTGTGGAACAGATGAACGCCCGCGCCGCTGAACTGGGGCTGCAAAATACTTCGTTCCGGAACGCCTGCGGGCTGGACGCCGATGGGCATCTTTCCACCGCGCGGGATGTGGCGGCGCTGAGCTGCTACATCCTGAACACCTGCCCGGAGATCCTGCATTATACGGGGATCTGGACCGACAGCCTGCGCAGCGGCCAGACCCAGCTTGTGAACACGAACAAGCTGCTCAAGCGGTACAGCGGCATCACCGGGCTCAAGACCGGCACCACCGGCGGGGCAGGGGTCTGCATCTCGGCCAGCGCCACGCGGGACGGGCTGACCCTCATCGCGGTCATCCTGGGTGCGCCGTCCAGCGCCGAGCGGTTCCAGGCCGCGACGGCCCTGCTGGACTATGGGTTCGCAGCCTATGCGGCTGTTCCGGTGCCGCAGCTGCCGGACCGCCCGCTGGAGCTGACCGTAAAGGGAAGCACGGAACAGACGGTGCCGCTGGATTACAGCGCCCTGCCCCAGACCGTGCTGCTGGAAAAGGGGGCCGGGGCCGACCTGCGCACCGAGCTGACCCTGCCCGAAACGCTGGAAGCGCCCGTGGAGCGGGGGCAGGCGGTGGGCACTGCCGCAGTCTATGCAGGCGAAACACTGCTGGCCGAGGCCGAGGTGAAGTCTGCTGCGGATGCGCCGCAGCTGACCTTTGGCGGAGCAATGGAGCTGCTGTGGCAGAGCCTGCTGGGCGCATGAAGCGCAAAAGAAACACAACAGCGCCCAAAAGCGGTTCGCTTCGGCAAATCGGCTTTGGCGGGGCTGAACAAAAGATGTCGGGACGACCAAAAGAACACTATTAAAATTGTATGAAATCCTGGGATTTTGGCCTTGACTTTGCGGCGTTGGAACGGTACACTTATACCAAGATAAACCCTCGCAGGGCAACGTGCCCGGCAAAATGTTTGGAGGTTCTGAGAGAATGAGTGTCGTTCTGAATACAAAGCACCTCTCCGGTTTCATCAACGAAGAGGAATATAAGGCCATCTACCCCCAGGTGGAGGCCGCACACCGGCAGCTGGAAGCCAAGAATGGCCCCGGCAATGACTTCCTGGGCTGGATGTATCTGCCCCGCGATTACGACAAGGAAGAGTTCGCCCGCATCAAGGAAGCAGCGCAGAAGATCCGTGAGGACTCCGAAGTGCTGGTCGTGGCCGGCATCGGCGGCAGCTATCTGGGTGCCCGCGCTGTGATCGAGGCCGTCAAGGGCCTGTACCACAACGAGATCGAGAACGGCCTGAAGATCTACTTCTGCGGCAACAGCATCAGCCCCACCTACCTGAACGATATCATCGCTCTGTGCAAGGGGAAGAAGTTCTCCATCAACGTCATCTCCAAGTCCGGCACCACCACCGAGACCAGCCTGGCCTTCCGTGTGCTGCGCAAGCTGCTGGAAGACGAGATGGGCGTGGAAGAGGCCAACAAGCGCATCTATGCCACCACCGACCGTGCCAAGGGCACCCTGAAGCAGCTGGCGGATGCACAGGGCTGGCCCACCTTCGTCGTTCCCGACGATGTCGGCGGCCGCTACTCCGTCCTTTCCGCTGTGGGCCTGCTGCCCATCGCCGCTGCCGGGATCGACATCGACGAGCTGATGAAGGGCGCTGCCGACGCCATGGAGCGCTTCTCCGTCCTGAGCGAGGACAACGACGCTTATAAGTACGCTGCCATCCGCAACATCCTGTACCGCAAGGGCAAGGCTGTGGAGATCCTGGAGTGCTATGAGCCGAACTTTACCCTGATGAACGAGTGGTACAAGCAGCTGTTCGGCGAGAGCGAAGGCAAGGACAACAAGGGCCTGTTCCCCGCAAGCTGCATCTTCTCCACCGACCTGCACTCCATGGGTCAGTTCATCCAGGAGGGTGCCCGCCTCATGTTTGAGACCATCGTCGATGTCAAAAAGCCTGCACAGGATCTCTTCATCGAGAAGCTGGAGGGCAACTTCGACGGCCTGAACTTCCTGGCTGACCAGAACATGAGCGTGGTCAACCGCAAGGCGATGGAAGGCACCATCCTGGCCCACACCGACGGCGGTGTGCCGGAGGTCGTGATCGAGGTGGACGACCTGACTGCTTATAATGTGGGTTATCTGATCTACTTCTTCTGGCGTGCCTGCGCCTGCAGCGGCTACCTGCTGAGCGTCAACCCCTTCAACCAGCCGGGTGTTGAGAGCTACAAGAAGAACATGTTCGCACTGCTGGGCAAGCCGGGTTACGAGAACCTGACCGCCGAGCTGGAAGCAAAGCTGAAGTAAGCTGGAAAATAAATGATCTCCCGCCGCAAGGCGTGGAAAATACAGGAGGACAGAACTATGATTAAACTGATTGTTGGCGCAAAGGGCTCCGGTAAGACCAAAGCAATGATCGACATGATCAATGATTCGGTCAAGACCTCCAAGGGCAACGTCGTCGTTGTCGAAAAGGGCATGAAGCTCACCTATGACATCGCTCCTGCTGCTCGCCTGATCGATCTGGACGAGTACAAGATCTCCGGCGGCGAGATGCTGTATGGTTTTATCGCAGGCCTGATGGCAAGCAACTACGATATCACCGATCTGTACATCGACGGCATCCTGAAGGTGCTGAACCACGACATCAACCGCCTGGGCGTGGTGCTGGACGAGATCGCTGCCATCGCCGGTGATTCCGTCCGCGTCGTCGTCACCGTCAGCGCAGACGAGGCCGAGCTGCCCCACAACGTCAAGAAGTACCTGTGATTTTCTGAACGGAAACCATCCAAGCGGGCAGGAAACCGGAAAATTTGAAATTTTTTCGGTTTTCTGCCTGTTTTGGTGTTGACAAAGGAACGCTTTGGCGCTATACTAACAAAGCAGCCTTTTATGAGGTGTACTATGCAATTTGACCTGAGAAAGTTTATCGCGACCGGCACGAAGCCCTACCACGCAGAGTTTCCCTGTGATTTGTCTGCCAGGGATTTTGCCGGCGCAAGGATCGAACAGCCTGTGACCGCCTGCTTTGATGCAGAAACGGACGGCGACGAAGTCCGGATGACACTGCGGGCAAAAGCATTGGTGCACGGAGAGTGCGCCCGCTGCCTGGACCCGGTCGAACGGGAAGAGGCGGTCGAAGCGGAGTGGACGGCAAAGGAGCGAGATCTGGACGACCCGGATTTCGATCTTCCGCTGGACGAAAAAGGCCATCTGGATGTGGACGAATGGCTGGCCCAGGAGTTCCTGTTCCAGATCCCGACGGTGCTGCTGTGCAGCCCGGACTGCGCGGGGTTATGCCCTCGCTGCGGCAAGAAGAAGGCAGAGTGTGTCTGCCCGCCAGAGGAAGAGGAGACTGCTCCCGCTGACGCAAGGCTCGCGATCCTCAAATCACTGCTGAACTGAGAAACCCATCAAGGAGGTGCAAAAATATGATCTTACAATTGACCTTAGTATATATGAATCCTGGGCGAATGTATGTAAGTCTTTCCTTCGTTTGTCCTTCACTCTTGCTATGTCCTTGTTTCTTTATAAAAAATTTAAGGGTAATTCTATTTTTTAGGGGGTGATATTATTAGTACATTTATTACGGCTGTTTTGTGTTCTGTCCTTGTTAATTTTCTTATTAATTTTTTTGGTGGAATAATTGAATTTATGTTAATTACACAGAATCTAATGCCAACTGATGTATTTAAAGGTCTGCTTGATGTTAATTCTGAGATTTTTATGGCTTGGATTCCTCAAATTAATTGGTTTGTTCCATTAGATTATGCTGTTACTTTATTTGGTGCATTTGTTGATGCATATGCTGGTTATATTATCTATGTTTATGCTCGTCGGATTCTTAAAAGTATCGTTTCAGGCGGTGGTTTTTTAAAGATTCTGACTGTTTTCTTATCAGAATAAATTTTATAAGTGGGGTAAAAATTATGTCAATTGAATGTTATACAGGAGTACCCGGAAGCGGTAAAAGCTATCATACAGCCAGACGCATATATGACGCTCTCCGCTCCGGTGTTAACGTGATATCAAATCTTAATATTAATACTTCTATAATACCGCCTAAGAGCTCTAAAAAGGCATTAGGATGCTTTATATATGTACCAAATGCACAGTGGATTAATTCTTCAATATTCCTGAAGTCGCCCATCGGTGGCAAGAGTGTCTGTAATGATACATTTTCTTACATATATGGCCTTGAGAATTTTGCGCTGCAGTTTCATAAGCGTAATAAAAAAGGTCAAATTTATGAGCACCAGACACTTATTATTCTGGATGAGTGCCAGACAATATTTAATCCCCGGAGCTGGAACAAGAAAGACCGCTTGCAGTGGATAGAATTTTTCACTATGCACCGTCACTTTGGTTTTGATGTGATTCTTGTAACCCAGAATGACAAGATGATTGATAAACAGATCCGGGGAATTCTTGAAACTCAGGTGCTGCATCGAAACATATCCAAATATAAAGCATTTGGAAAGATTCTTGCAGCTCCCTTTGGCGGGAATCTGTTTATGTGCATCAAAAGTATGTACGGAATGAGCAAAAAGGAGAGTCATATAAAAAGCTCCCTTTTGTTTGGTTCTTCCTTCTACTTTTCTTTGTATGATTCTTACACCCTTATTAAGTGATTTATGCGTGTGCCGGGAATGCCGGGCGAAGCGTAAGACATAACCGGCACACGCAAAAAATCGATGGAATTTGGGGTTTGACCACGGATATGTACTACGTGGTCTAAAAATCTTAATAAAAATACACTCAAACTAGCTTAAAATCTAGGTTTTTTATTAAAAATATCGTTCATTGAAAAGGGCTTTTTAATGAATTTTTGAGGGGGATAAAATGAGCTTAATTGAAAAGGAATTAAAAGACGGTGATAATAAATATTGGTTCTATCGAAAGCAGCAGAAAAACTTACATAACATAGATACATTTTATTATTCTGTTATGCTGGAGAATGATTTTATTGAGCCTGGTGATGAGAATGTACATTTTTTTCTTACACAATTGGACGCTTTTAAAAATAGGTGTCTGGAATCTAATGAAATATATGGGGAAATATATACTCCATTCGATCCGTTGTACTTTAGATGTTCTGATAATCTTGTATATGCTATTGGTAAGGGTAATTATGCGCATATATATAATCATGTTATATCCTGTCCGGATGTTTATGATATATACATTGCTTCTCACGTTCCTAACGTTGACACTCCGCAGATTGTTGTTCAAATTCGTTCAAAAGAGTTATGGCTATCTGGTGTTAATAGTATATATAAGCGTTCCTTTGATGCTGTATCTAAAATATGCAGCTTGTATCATTTGAATATTAAAGAAGTCAACGAAAATAGAACAGATTTCTGTTGGCATACTAATTATCTTTCTAATCCTGAAAAGTATTTTAAAATAGATAATTTTGCTAAGATGCAGGTTAGTCACTTTAATGGTTCTAATATGCATTATGCTTTTCTTGCTAATGATGAATTTGAAAATGATTATATTGCACTTGGTAAGCGTGGGGATAAATGCTTTGTCCGTATGTATTTGAAGACAAAAGAAGTTGTTGAAATGGGCTATAAGCCGTGGTTTATAAATCTTTGGTTTTTTAATGAGCTTATATCCAGATATGATAAATATGTTCTTGAAAATTGTTTTGATTTGAGGAATTGGAAAGTAAAAGACATTATCCGGCTACAATATATCATATTAAAACCCTCTCTTCATGGAGGAATACAAGGGGCTACTGAATGGATAAAACTAGCCAA
>ENA-UEOR01001394-UEOR01001394.1-human-gut-metagenome-genome-assembly--contig:-NODE-1394-length-14315-cov-69.399916_pt1 | contig 14315 bp, 16 predicted proteins | sample MGYA00242887_ERZ507890 | MGnify/ENA primary metagenome ERZ507890 (study PRJEB26167, sample SAMN06115431) | human gut metagenome | host: Homo sapiens | place: China:Guizhou | collected 2014-10-21...
GACGCATTCGTTTTACGCTAAAGCTTTAGCGGTAAAACGTGTTACATCGAACAGAGGCAGTAAAACTGCGGGTGTTGATAAAGCTGTGTGGGCAACTTCCAACAGTAAATTCAAGGCCATCAGCGAGCTAAGAAGAAGAGGCTATACCCCTCAACCTCTAAGAAGGATACATATTAAAAAGAGTAACGGGAAGTTGCGTCCATTAGGGATTCCGACGATGAAAGACAGGGCAATGCAGGCATTGTATCTGCTCGCATTGGAACCTGTGTCAGAAACAACTGCTGACAGCAACTCCTACGGATTCCGTAAAGAGAGAAGTGCTGGCGATGCAAGAGAACAATGTTTTTGCGTCCTTGCCAAGACAGCTTCTCCCGAATGGATTTTAGAAGGAGACATCAAAGGTTGTTTTGACCATATCAGTCATGACTGGCTGTTGGAAAATATTCCAATGGATAAAGTCATGCTGAAAAAATGGCTCAAATGCGGTTTCGTTTTCAACAAGGAATTATTCCCTACGGAAGAAGGAACTCCACAGGGTGGAATTATCTCGCCAACTCTTGCCAATATGACATTGGACGGTCTGCAAGCAATGCTCGCAGAAAAGTATTATAGGAAATCCGTTAAGGGACAAGTATATTATCCAAAGGTTCACATGGTTCGATACGCGGATGATTTTATCATTACGGGAAGGACTAGGGAAGCATTGGAGGAAATAAAGCCGTTAGTGGAGAACTTCCTTGAAAGTCGGGGACTTACTCTATCAGAAGAAAAGACAAAGATAACCCATATTGAAGAGGGCTTTGATTTTCTCGGGTACAATATCCGTAAATACAATGGAATACTTCTAATAAAGCCGTCCAAAAAGAGTCTGAAGGGATTCATGGAGAAAATCAGAGGAATCATTGATTCCAATAAAGGTAGTAAACAGGAATCTCTTATAAGACTTTTGAATCCGGTAATAGTCGGTTGGGTGAATTACTACAAGAATTGCGTGGCTTCGGACACATTCAGAAAAGCTGATTACTTGATATTTGAAAAGCTATGGCAATGGGCCAAGAGACGACATCCCAAGAAAGGTAAATATTGGATTGCCAGCAGATACTTTACACGAATAAAGAATCGTAACTGGTGCTTTGTGGCGAACTTCAAAAGGGGTAAAGCGGATGATAAGATTGCCCTCAAAAGACTGTACGACACGAAAATCACCCGATACGTAAAAGTGAAAGGTGAAGCCAATCCTCTCGACCCTGAATGGAAAGAATATTTTGAAAAGCGCAAGACTTACAAGATGCTCAAGTCGCTTAATGGTAGAAAATCATTGCTGTATATGTGGGAAAAACAAAATCATTTATGCCCCATATGCGGAGAACCCATAGACAAAGAACACTCGTGGGGAACTAATGAAAGAATTGTCAATGGAAAGAAAGTTAATTTCTTGGTACATGACAGTTGCAGAAGAAAAGTCATTCAACTTAAATAGATGTAACAATGAGCTGGTTTCTATTAGATAGAAATTTAAAGTTGCTTGAGCCGTATGATTGGAAACTTTCACGTACGGTTCTTAGGGGGGAAAGGGGCAGTAATGCCCCCGACCTACCCGGCAAAGCGATAGCTTCGGCAAACATGGCTTCCTATATCAAGTATCTCTATAAGACGGTCAGAAAGTTCTTCGGTGAGGCGGTTGTGGTGACGCAGGAAGTCGAGGACATCATATCCTCCGCTATCGTGAAGGACAGTATCATCAACAACTCAGACTGCAAGATACTCCTTGACCAGAGGAAGTTCATGAACAAGTTCGAGCAGATACAGTCATTGCTCGGATTGACGGAAAAGGAGAAGTCGCAGATTCTCTCCATCAACCAGTCCAACGACCCGTCACGTCTCTACAAGGAAGTATGGATAGGACTTGGCGGAACGCAGTCGGCAGTATATGCCACAGAGGTGTCTACGCAGGAATATCTCGCCTATACGACTGAGGAAAGTGAGAAACTGGAGGTAAGGGCATTGGCGGAGAAACTCGGCGGTGACATGGAAGCCGCCATCCGGCAGCTTGCAGAGGACAAACAAGAGAACAAGTAAATTCATTATCCACTTAATCCAAAAGTAAAATGAGAACAAAAGTAATCATGACAATCTGCCTGTTCCTGCTGATGGTGGGAAAGGCAAGCGCACAGTGGTCTGTCATAGATCCTACCAACATTGCGCAGAGTATCATCAACTCGTCCAACAACATCGTCCACACATCTTCGACGGCTCAGAACATGATCAACAACTTCAAGGAGACCGTGAAGATTTACGAGCAGGGCAAGAAGTACTACGATGCGCTGAAGTCGGTGAACAACCTCGTCAAGGACGCACGCAAGGTGCAGCAGACCATCCTCATGGTGGGCGACATCACGGACATCTACATCAACAACTACCAGAAGATGATGCACGATGACAATTTTTCCGTGGAGGAACTCTCCGCCATCGGCTTCGGCTACACCAAACTGTTGGAGGAAAGCAACGATGTGCTGACTGAGTTGAAGAACGTGGTGAACATCACGACCCTTTCCATGACGGACAAGGAGCGAATGGACGTGGTGGAACGCTGCTACTCGAAGATGAAGCGTTATCGCAATCTCGTGAGCTATTATACCAACAAGAACATTTCCGTGAGTTATCTGCGTGCCAAGAAGAAAAACGACCTTGACCGCATCATGGGACTCTACGGCAAGTCGAACGAGAAATACTGGTAGCCTATGGATTTCGAGAATCTTCACCAGATACTGCGCTCCCTGTATGACGAGATGATGCCGCTGTGCTCCGACATGACGGACATTGCCAAGGGACTTGCAGGACTTGGGGCACTGTTCTATGTCGCCCTGAGGGTTTGGCAGTCACTGTCAAGGGCAGAACCGATAGACGTGTTTCCGTTGCTCCGTCCTTTTGCCATCGGGCTTGCCATCATGTTCTTCCCGACCATCGTGCTCGGTACGCTCAACAGTGTGATGAGTCCCATCGTGCAAGGTACACATTCCATGCTGGAGACACAGACCTTCGACATGAATGAATACCGGGCGCAGAAAGACAAGTTGGAGTATGAGGCGATGAAACGCAATCCGGAAACCGCATACCTTGTGAGCAACGAGGAGTTTGACAAGCAGCTTGACGAACTCGGCTGGTCACCCGGCGACGTGGTGACAATGGCGGGAATGTATGTGGAGCGTGGCATGTACAGCATGAAGAAAAGCATCCGTGATTTCTTCCGTGAACTGCTGGAACTGCTGTTCCAAGCCGCTGCACTGGTCATAGACGTGCTGAGGACATTCTTCCTCATCGTCCTGTCCATCCTCGGACCGCTTTGTTTCGCCATATCGGTATGGGACGGATTCCAGTCCACGCTGACGCAATGGTTCTGCAGGTACATACAGATTTATCTCTGGCTACCAGTTTCGGACTTGTTCAGTACCATCCTTGCCAAGATACAGGTGCTGATGCTGCAAAACGACATCGAGGCATTGCAGAACGACCCGAACTTTTCCATTGAGGCAAGCAACGGTGTTTACATCGTTTTCCTCATCATCGGAATCATCGGTTACTTCACCATACCGACCGTGGCGGGCTGGATCATACAGGCAGGTGGCGGCATCGGCAACTACAACCGGAACGTGAACACGGCAGGCTCACTGGGCGGAAGCATCGCAGGAGCAACGGCAGGAAATGTGGCAGGACGTGCCGGAAGGCTCATCAAGAGCGGATTTAAGAAAATATAGTCATTCATGAACAATACAACGAAAAGAAAAATGGAATTCAAGTCATTGAAGAATATCGAGACCTCGTTCAGACAGATACGCCTGTTCTGCATCGTCCTCGTCATCGGTTGCGCTGTTGTTGCAATATGCTCGGTGGTGTTCGCATTCAGATTTGCGGAGAAGCAACGTGAGAAGATATACGTCCTTGACGGAGGCAAGTCGTTGATGCTCGCCCTCTCGCAAGACCTCTCACAGAACAGACCTGCCGAGGCAAGGGAACACGTGAGACGCTTTCATGAGCTGTTCTTTACGCTATCTCCCGAAAAGAGCGCCATCGAGCACAACGTGAAACGAGCCTTGCTGCTGGCAGACAAGAGCGCATACAACTATTACCAGGACTTTGCGGAGAAAGGTTTTTACAACAGACTCATCGCGGGAAACATCAACCAGTCGCTGCAAGTGGACAGCGTGGTCTGTAATTTTGATAACTACCCTTATCAAGCCAAGACCTACGCACGGCAGGTGATACTCCGAGAGAGCAACGTGACGGAGAGAAGTCTTGTCACCGTATGCAGGTTGGTGAACGCCACACGCTCCGACGACAACCCGAATGGTTTTACCATTGAAGGTTTCACCATTGTGGAGAACAGGGACATCAGTACAGTAGAACGATAAAAATAGCAAGAATGGAAAATCCGATTAAGACAATCCAAGAAAAGGTGAATGGTATGAAGGGAAGACTGCGTGACAGGCTGGATTCCCTTCCGCCAAGGGTGAGACTGAAAGTCGTGCTCGTCATGTTCGGCTTGTTTGCCCTCTGTAGCCTTTACATGATAGGTTCAGCCATCATCAACTTCGGAAACGGCAAGACCTCTAATATAGAGGTTGAGCATATTGAGAGTGTAAAGTTGCCCACCGACAAGGGGCAGCAAGTGACCAACCTGAATGAATTGACACATGGAGAAGGAGAAGAATGACAAGGTGGAGCCGGATAAGGCTCCAAAGGAAAAGAAGCCTTTGACAGAGGAACAGCGTATCAAGCGTAACAAGATAATTGCCATACCATGCATGTGCCTCGTCTGCGCATTGGTGCTATGGCTTATCTTCAAGCCGTCGGCATCAGATGGTGAGAAAGGCAGCAAAGGATTCAACATGGAAATGCCCGATGCGGAGAAGACAGATGTGGAGGCGGACAAGCGCAAGGCATACTCCAAGGAGGATCTTGCCAACAAGCAAAAGGAAAAAAGCAGAGTAATGAACACTCTTGGTGAGTACATGCCAGGCATTGATTCGACTGCAACACGGCAAGAAAAGAACTTTGACCTGATGCAGTCTGGGCAGCAGCCAACAAAAGCGGAAAGACATGAGGCGGATGCCATCCGCTCGTCTGCCGAGGCATACCAAACCTTGAACACGACCTTGGGCGGTTTTTATGAACAGCCACAGCAAGGGGGAAGCAGCGAAGATGCTGAGTTGAGGAAACGTCTTGACGAGCTGGAGGCAAGCATGATGCAGCAGGAAAACAAGCGTTCCAATATGGACGAGCAAGTTGCCCTTATGGAGAAGTCCTATCAACTTGCGGCAAAGTACATGCCTGGTGGAAATGCCAATGTGGCAAGTCCTTCATCAGCAGAAACTGCAACAGAGGAAAACAAGGAAGCTGTCACCAAGGGCAAGAAAGCCAAGGTATCCCCTGTAAGGCAAGTGCAAAGGCGTGTGGTCTCGTCTTTGACCCGCTCCATGAGTAACGGGGAGTTTGTCGCCTCTTACTCGGAAAAGGCTTCGGCAATATTCAATACCGCCATCGGAAGAGGTGGTATTTCCGACAAAAATACGATTTCTGCCTGCATCCACGGCAACCAGACCATAACGGACGGACAGGCAGTAAGGTTGAGACTGCTGGAAGCCATGCGTGTCGGCAATAGAGAGATACCACGAAATTCTGTCATTGTCGGAGTGGCACGATTGCAAGGCGAAAGGCTTTCCATAGCCTTGAAGTCCATTGAGCACAACGGCATGATTATCCCGATTGAGCTTGCCGTCTATGACAATGACGGTCAGGAGGGCATCTTCATCCCGAAGTCGATGGAGGTTGACGCAGCTAAGGAAGTCGGTGCCAACATGGGAAGCTCACTGAACAGCAGCATCAACATTTCCTCCAATGCCGGGGCACAACTTGCCTCCGACTTGGGAAAAGGTGTCATACAAGGCGTGTCGCAGTATATCTCCAAGAAGATGCGTACCGTCAAGATACACCTGAAGGCTGGCTACATGGTCATGCTCTACCAAGAGGAAGATTAGCCGAAAGGCAACAACATTTATACCACTTAATCCAAAAGTTTAATTAAAAGCAAACTAAAATGAAGAAGACAACAATCATGTTCGCCCTTATGCTGGGTGTAGCCTGCACTGCATCAGCGCAGAAGACAGGCAAGAAAAAAGCGCAGAAGTCTGTAAAGACTGAGCAAGTAAGCAATGTTTCTTCCGACCAGGAAGAGAAACTGACCTTGACCAAGGAGGTGTATCCGCAGAAGGAAGAGAACAGCAACCTCTATCACGGCTTGACCAAGAAGCTGACCTTCGACCGCATGATTCCACCTCATGGTTTGGAAGTGACTTATGACAAGACGGTTCATATTCTCTTTCCTGCCTCTGTCAAGTACGTTGACTTGGGTTCAGAGGACCTTATTGCTGGCAAGGCGGACGGTGCAGAGAATGTTATCCGTGTAAAAGCAGCCGTGAAGAACTTCAAGAAAGAGACCAATATGAGCGTAATCACGGAGGATGGCTCATTCTACACCTTCAATGTGAAGTATGCCAAGGAACCGCTCATGCTCAATATCGAGATGGTGGACTTCATCCATGACGGTGAGGCGGTGAACCGCCCGAACAATGCGCAGGAGATTTATCTCAAGGAGTTGGGCAAGGAAAGTCCCATGCTGGTACACCTCATCATGAAGTCAATCCATAAGGAGAACAAGCGCAAGGTGAAGCACATCGGCAGCAAGCGTTTCGGAATCCAGTACCTTTTGAAGGGCATCTATGTACACAGCGACTTGCTGTATTTCCACACAGAAATCAAGAACCAGAGCAACGTGCCGTTTGACGTGGACTATATCACGTTCAAGGTGGTGGACAAGAAGGTGGCGAAACGAACCGCCATTCAGGAGCAGGTGCTTCTTCCTGTCCGTGCCTACAACTATGTGGTGCGCGTGGCTGGCAAGAAAACGGAGCAGACGGTGTTCTGCTTGCCGAAGTTTACCATTCCTGACGACAAGGAGCTTGTCGTGGAGATGAACGAGAAGGAAGGCGGTCGCCATCAGTCGTTTGTCGTGGAGAACTGTGACTTGGTGCGAGCTTTGACAATCAACGAACTTAGCGTGAAGTAACGGATGAAAAGAAGAAACATTGCAATCATGGCAATGCTTGCCCTCACCGCAGGGCAGGCATTCGCCCAAAGATGTCTTCCTCAGATGAAAGGCATCGAGGTGAAGGTCGGCATGGCTGACGGAGTATATAACGGCAAGAAGTCCTGCAAGGCAGGCTATTATGCAGGTCTCGGACTTTCAAGCTATACCAAGGGTGGTGACAAGTGGACGTATGGGGCGGAATACCTGCAAGTGAATCTGCCTTACCGTAACACTTCCGTTCCAATAGCACAAATGACGGGCGAGTTCGGTTATTCCTACAACTTCCTTTCCGACAACAGTAAGACGGTGCTGTTCTACATCGGAGGTACGGCACTGGCTGGCTATGAGTCCGTAAACTGGGGCAAGAGAACCATGTCGGACGGAGCGACCTTGCAGAACAAGGGAGCGTTTATCTATGGCGGTGCCGTGGCATTGGAAACGGAAATATACCTGTCGGATGCAATAGCTTTGACCGCTTCCGTTAAGGAAAGGCTTGTTTGGGGCAACAGCACGGGACATTTCCACACGCAGTTTGGCATCGGCATGAAGTTCATCATCAACTAAAACAGTGAGCCTATGGACATCAATGAAATCAAACAAGTGCCTATCGTGGACTTTCTCTATATTCTCGGCATTGAGCCTGTCAAGCACAAGGCTTCGGGACTTTGGTATCATGCGCCATACCGCAATGACCGCAATCCTTCGCTTCGGGTATCAACGGACAAGAATATCTGGTATGACTATGGCATCGCCAGAGGTGGTGACATCTTCAACCTCGCAGGGGAGTTCATCAACAGCAATGAGTTTGTGGCACAAGCCAAGTTCATATCTGAAACGCTTGGTGGCAGCTTCCCGACATCGTTTCCGCATTATCAAAGGATAGCGGAAAAGGCTGTGAAGGCGAAAGGCAATCCCTTTAGTGATATTGTGGAAAAGCCTTTGAGCCATCCTGCTCTCAGGCAGTACTTGCGTGAGCGTGGCATATCGGCTGACGTGGCGAGCCGTTTCTGCTGTCAGGTGGAATACCGATACAATGGCAAACAGTTCTTTGCTGTCGGTTTCAAGAACAACAGCGATGGCTACGAGATACGAAACCGCTTCTTCAAAGGTTGCGTGTCGCCAAAGGACGTCACTCTCATTGGCAGGAACAGCAACGTCTGCCATCTGTACGAGGGTTTTATGGATTTCCTCTCTGCCGTAATTCTCGGTATTGGTCGTGGTGAGGATCATATTGTCCTCAACTCTGTGGCGAATGTTCCAAAAGTGCATCATCTTTTAGATGGCTATGCACAAGTGTACTGTCACTTGGACAATGACGAAGCTGGCGAGAATGCCTGTGTCGAACTGCAAAAGCGATATGGCGATAAGGTCATTGACCATTCGCATCTATACACAGGTTACAAGGACTTGAACGAGTACCTGATGAGCCATAAGACAAGAAAGTAACAATCATTCAAAAACATCAAGACAATGAAGAAGAACAATAAAATCAAGAAATCAGTGAGCGTGTTGGCATTCCTTTTCATGTGTGCCGTGTCGGTAATCCTTTCATCGTGCAGCGATGAGCTGGACATTCAGCAGTCGTATCCGTTCAAGGTGGAGACGATGCCTGTACCAAAGGACATTGTGCGTGGACAGACTGTTGAAATCCGCTGCGAGTTGAAGGCGGAGGGAAAGTTTGATGGCACCATCTACACCATCCGTTATTTTCAGCATGACGGAAAAGGTTCGCTGAGAATGGAGAACGGAACGGTGTTCCAGCCAAACGACCGCTATCTGTTGGAGAACGAGAAGTTCCGTCTTTACTACACCTCGGCAAGTACGGAGACACAGACGCTGACCGTGGTTGTGGAGGACAATTTCGGCAAGTCATACGAAATGGAGTTCAGTTTCAACGATACTGATGAGGAGGAAGAGTTTGCGAGAAGTGCCAACAAACTCGGTAGCGTATGAGGTTGATGATATTGTTAGCCTTGCTTCTTGTGTCGGGCAGCTTGTTTGCCCAGACGCAAGGGGCGATAAAGCGAGTTTGTCATGTGTCACGTTTTGAATTGGCTGTCGCCTGCATCAAGAAGTACGAGGGTCTGCATGGACCGAAGCACCATCCTTATGTCGGATATGGACACAAGCTGTTGCCTGGCGAGAAGTTTTCTCCAAGAATGACGGAACGGCAAGCCGATGCCTTGCTGCGCTCTGACCTCAGAAAGCTCTGCGCCATGTTTCGTGGTTTCGGTCGTGACTCCCTACTCTTGGCTGCACTTGCCTACAATGTGGGGTGTGGAAAGGTGATGAAAAGCCGGATGTATGCCAAGATGCGAAGTGGCAACAGAAACATCTATCGTGACTATGTGGACTTCAAAAGGTGGAACGGAAAGATAGTGCCCTCCATCGAGCGAAGAAGAAAAATGGAGTATCTGCTCTTGTTTACTCCATAGAATAAGGTTTTATAAAATAGGACAGTCCCTTTGATTGGGGGCTGTCCTTTGTTTTTTGCAAGCATCGCAGATAAGGGCAATACGGTTTCTTTGCCACTTTCTTTTCCGCTCCTCGGCTCATGAAAGAAAGTGGCGGAACGAATTTTCATCGCTCCGCCGATATGGATTTTATGTCGTTGCAACCATTCGTTGCTCTATAAGTCTTGCATTGCTGTTCACCAAGTTGATGATGTCGGCATGGTGCTCAGTGTCCTTGTTCTGTAGTCCGTGGCATTGTACGACTTTCATCTGTTCGAGTGAAAACTCCACGGTCTCAACCCTTTGTTCGGCTATTCTTGCAGAGAAGATGATGCAGTCGGGATTGAGTGAGTAGTTTGTACCGCTGCCTACGCAATGGTGCATCGCCTTACCCTCAAGAACGTGCTCCCTGACGCTTTCAAGCATTCTCACCACGATATTGCCGTCCGTGAACATCAAACCGAAGAAACGGCTCTTCATTTCCTTGAATTTGTCCTCGTTCTTCAATGCCTTGCGTATCTCCTCCTCGGTGCGCTCCTTTTCTTTCTTTGCTCTGATTTTCTCGGATATTCTGTCGTGCTCGGCTTCAAGGTTGTCGGGGCAAATGTAATGTGGACTTCTGATGTCTTTGCCCATTTCTACCAACATACAGATGTAGTCCGCCCATTTGCCGATGTCTGTAATAAGGTAATGGTTGCGGTTGGCTATCTTGTAGGCATTCCAACAAGTTTCCAAGTGCCGTGGGTGGTCTATGAAGTGGCGGACGTGTCCGTAACGACATTGTTTCATCATCGTTTCGATGCGGTGGTCTGTCAGCATCGCCTTGAACAATGTAAGCGGTTCGATGCCGTGAAACGCTCCGTCAAAGCCGTTGCGCCATATCTGAGGAATGACTTTCATATCGGGGCAGACCGGAAATGAAGCACTGTTCGGAGGAATTCTGTTCTATTTACTGGCGTTTTTAAAGCTCACATAGGATTACATGTAAGAAAGAAAAACCAGCAGATCCCGGCGTAAAATTGACAAGCCCGTGCAGATATGCTATAAAAGTAGGAGGTTTGCTGCTGGAAAATTTAAAAAGCCAGTACGGTGAATTCCAAATTGACGTACCAAGAGACCGGAATGGGGAGTTTGAACCAAAGCTGATTCCTAAATATCAGAGGGGTATTTCCGGGATTGAAGAAAAAGTAATCTCTTTGTATGCACGTGGTATGAGTACACGTGACATTCATGATCAGCTTCAGGATCTTTATGGAATTGAATTATCAGCTGAAATGGTCAGCAAGATCACAGATAAGATTCTCCCTCAGGTCAAGGAGTGGCAGTCCCGTCCTCTGAACCCGGTGTATCCTTTTGTCTTTATGGATTGTATTCATTACAAAGTCCGGGAGGATGGCAGGATCTTAAGCCGTGCTGCTTATGTTGTTCTTGGTGTTACAGTGGAAGGGTACAAAGATATCCTCAGCATCACAGTAGGAGCCAATGAAACCAGCAAGTTCTGGCTTGGAATGCTCAATGATCTGAAGAATCGCGGAGTAAAAGATGTCCTTTTCTTCTGTGTAGATGGGCTTCCGGGCTTTAAAGAAGCCATTCAGGCAGTCTATCCGCAGGCAGAGATCCAGAGATGCGTCATCCATATGCTGCGTAATTCTTTCAAATATGTGAACTATAATGATCTGAAAAAGTTTTCCTCAGATTTCAAAGCAGTATATAATGCTCCGAATGAAACAGCAGCTTTATCTGAACTGGAGAACATTAAGGAGAAATGGGGAAAGAAATATCCCTATGCTATCAGCAACTGGGAAAATAATTGGGAAGATGTAAGTTCCTTTTTCCAGTTTTCAAATGATATCAGACGTATTATGTACACAACTAACATCATAGAGGGATTGAACCGTCAATACCGGAAAGTCACAAAAACCAAGAGTGTATTTCCAAGCGATACAGCATTGGAAAAGATGTTGTACCTTGCCAGTGAAAATGTAGTCAAAAAATGGACGCAGAGGTATCGGAACTGGGATCAGGTATTGAATCAGCTGATTGTCCTGTATGGAGAACGGCTTACCAATTATCTGTAAAAGGGGAAGGAACCCACTACCGCTACAACCGGGACCATCAGCTTTTGGCCATCCATTACCCCGATGGGGGGACAGAGCGGTTTATCCGGGATGGGGCAGGAAACCGGATCAAGCATATCCTGCCGGAGCAGTACGACCCGGCCACCGACGACGGGGCAGGGTATGGCTATACCTACGATGCCGAGGACCGGCTGACCCGGGTTACGGGGCCGTCGGGGGAAGTGGTGGCGGCTTACGTATACGACCGGATGGGCAACTGCATCGAAAGGAAGGATGCCCTGGGGGGCTGCCACTACTATGCCTACGAGCTTAGAGGGAAGCGGATCCGGGAGCTGCATCCCCTGGGGGAAGGGGGCCAGCCACAGGAGGCCAGAGGGCCCCAGCCCTATCAAAGAACCGATTACCGCTACGATAAGAACGGCAACCGGATTCAGGAGATTCGCTATGGGGGAAGCTATACCAAAGAGGGGGCAGCTCTTACAGGCAGGAAAGGACCTGACCCTGACCTTTGCCTATGATGCCCGAAACCGGCTAATCCAGATCCAGGACAGTACCGGGGCAAGGGTTACCTATGGCTACGATGCCAGAGGCAACCGGCTAAGGCAGGAGCAGGGAATCGAGGCCGGAAAAAAGGCACAGGAAGGGGAAGCGGCAGAAGGCTGCCCGGGGGGAAAACGGATAAACTATGCCTACGACCGAGCCGGCCGGCTGGTGAGAAAGAGGGAGCTGCTGGACAGCGGTATTGCGGGGGAAAAGAAGGTATGGGCCGAAACCGCCTATGCCTATGATGAGAACGGTAACGGTAACTGTATCCGCATCCGGACCCCGGAGGGCTATGTGCTTCACCGTTTCTTTGATGACCGGGACCGGCTGGCCCACCAGGTGCTGGAGGACAGGGAAAACGATATCCGCCTGTTGACCCGTTTTTCCTACGACCGGGGAGGGAATCTTATTCAGGTGGTGCAGCAGGGAAGGGAAGGCCAGCGGGAGCTTTCCTGCACATATGACTTAAAGGACCGGCTGACCGGGGTAAAGGAGCTGGGGGGGCCGGTGTTTGGCTATGGTTACGATCGAAACGACAACCGGATCCAGCAAAAGCGCCGCCTTCCCCTGGCCCAGGAGGCCTATGCCGTGACCCGCTACCACTATGACCTGAGGGGAACCTGGTGGGCCAGGAAGAAGGGGGAAGCCTGCGGGCAGAATACGCCTATGATGCTGCCGGCCACCGGACCAAAAGCCGGGATGGGGACGGGGTAGAGGTAAGCCTGTCCTATGGTCTGGAGGGGCAGATCCGGACCCTGACCACCGAAAGGGCCAGAGAGGCAGGAAGGATCACCGCTATCCATGCCCCGGAGGGAGGAAAAGAGGAGTATACCTACGATGCTGCCGGTAACCTTCGCACCAGCAAAGCTGCCCTGGGGGGAGTGGTCAGCTACACCTATACCTCCCGGGGGCAGGTAGCCTCCCGCAGGGATCAGTTTGGCCATACAGAGTATTTCCAGTACGATAAGGAAGGCCGGCAGGTGGTGCAGGTGGACCGGAAAGGCAACCGGACCCAAACCCGGTTTAACGTTTATGGCAAGCCGGTATACCAGGCATGCACCGACCGGAAGGGAAAGCGCCAGGTGATGGGGATATGGGCCTACGACGACTTTGGCCACTTAAAAGAGGCAAAGGGGGGAGGCTTTACCTATACCTACCGGCACCGGCCGGACGGAAGGCTGCTGGAGAAAACCCGTAACGGAAAGGTGGTGCTGACCTGTACCTACTACCCGGAGGGCACCTTAAGAAGCCTCACGGACCACCGGGGAAAGACCCTGTATTACACCTACGATGGGGAGGGCCGGCAGGAAAGCCTTAAGACCCAGGAGGGCCAGGTATGGCCCGCTATACCTATACGCCGGGAGGCCGGCTGGCCACTATAGAGAGCGGAAACGGGATAATTACCCGGTACACCTATGATGGGGAAGGAAACCTGTCCGGTCTTTCTGTCCAGAAGGGAGAGGCCTGGCTGCTTTACGCTGCTGCCTTTACCTACGACCTTAGGGGGAACCGGCTGACCAAAAGGGGCCAGCGGCTGGGGGAAGGAGGAAGGCGGGAAAAGACCCACTACCACTATGCCTGGATAGAGGAAGCCGGGGCAGTCTGCCCGGTAATTGACTTTCAGGAAACCTGTTGCTACAATGAGGGAAACCAGCTGACCCGGCGAAGCAGCTTCGGAGAAACCACGGACTACACCTACGATGCCAACGGAAGTCTGGTGAAGGAAACCACCGTCAGCCCAGAAGGGAGCGGGGGAAAGAAGGAAGAGAAAGAGACCTTCTACCACTATGACCTGTTAAACCGCCAGGTCAGGGTAGAGGGGCCGGAGGGAAGAAGCACAGAAAGCCACTACGATGGGGAGGGGCTAAGGGCAGGGCTGACCACCGGTAAGGGGGAAAGCTATACCTTCCTTTACCATCAGGGGGAGCTGATGGGGGAAGAAGGGAAGGAAGCTTCTGGAGGCGGTACCTGAGGGGCAACGGCCTGGTCAGCCTGGAAACAGAGGACCAGAAGTACCACAGCTGCCAAAAAACAAATCATCGGACAAATCGGAGTAGCAAGTGACAACTTTGAAAACAATGCACTCGATATGGCAAA
>ENA-UEOR01001395-UEOR01001395.1-human-gut-metagenome-genome-assembly--contig:-NODE-1395-length-14308-cov-21.201602_pt1 | contig 14308 bp, 13 predicted proteins | sample MGYA00242887_ERZ507890 | MGnify/ENA primary metagenome ERZ507890 (study PRJEB26167, sample SAMN06115431) | human gut metagenome | host: Homo sapiens | place: China:Guizhou | collected 2014-10-21...
TTGTGTATCCACCTACCACCCCGGCTTTCAGCCACCCCTCCTTCCCGAAGGAGGGGAATGGAGATACCACCGACTGGTTAAATTACCACTAAATTTGAAGAAGAACCCTCCTCCTTCGGGAAGAAAGAGAAAGGTATACTACCGGCAATTTTATTTCTTTTCCAGTTCTTGCAGCGAATCCATTTTCTTTTTTTCAAGGAACTCGTAGATGCCGCAAAGATGTTCCGTCACTTTCTGATTGCCAAACTCATACACCTTTGAAACCAGTCCGTCGAGGAAGTCACGGTCGTGGGAGACAACGATCAGAGTGCCGTCGAAGTCGAGTAGCGCCTGTTTCAGAATATCTTTGGTTTTCATGTCGAGGTGATTCGTGGGCTCATCGAGAATGAGGAGATTGACCGGTTCCAGCAACAATTTAATCATTGCCAGACGTGTCCGTTCCCCGCCCGAAAGCACTTTCACCTTCTTCATTGATTCTTCCGGTCCGCCAAACATAAACGCACCCAGCAAATCACGGATTTTGTTCCGGATCTCACCTTTCGCCACATCGTCGATCGTCTGGAAAACCGTCAGGTTTTCGTCCATGAGCGAAGCCTGGTTTTGTGCAAAATATCCTATTTGTACGTTATGGCCCAGCGTCAGTGTCCCCTCGTGTTCGATTTCCTTCATGATACACTTCACGAGCGTAGATTTACCCTCGCCGTTCTTCCCGACAAAGGCAACCTTGTCCCCGCGTTCCACCGTCAGGTTTGCGTTGCGGAACACCACGTGATTGCCATACGTTTTGCCGACACCTTCCATAATCACCGGATAACTTCCCGAACGGGGCGAAGGCGGAAATTTCAACCGCAAAGCGGAAGTATCTTCCTCATCTACCTCCAGCAGTTCCAGCTTTTCCAGCATCTTGACACGGCTCTGCACTTGCAACGTCTTCGAATACGTTCCTTTGAAGCGTTCGATGAACTCTTTCGTCTCAGCGATAAATTTCTGCTGCTCGTCATAAGCCTTCTGTTGCTGTTCGCGACGTTCTTTGCGCAAGGTCAGATATTGTGAGTAATTCACTTTATAATCGTAGATACGTCCCATTGTCACTTCAATAGTGCGGGTGGTGATGTTGTCCACAAACTTGCGGTCGTGGCTGATGACAATCACCGCTTTGCCGTTGTTGATCAGAAAATCTTCGAGCCATTGGATAGATTCGATGTCGAGGTGGTTCGTCGGCTCGTCGAGCAGGAGCACGTCCGGTTTCTGCAACAGCAGCTTTGCCAGCTCGATGCGCATCCGCCAGCCGCCGCTGAAATCGCTCGTCTGCCGTTGGAAATCCTCGCGGGTGAACCCGAGGCCGAGCAGCGACTTTTCCACATCTTCCTCGTAGTTGGTGGCATCGATCGAATAGAACTTCTCGCTTAAGGCGGAAACCTCCTCAATGAGAGCCATATAACTGTCGCTTTCGTAGTCCGTCCGCGTTTCCAGCTCTTTGTTCAGACGGTCGATCTGCGCCTCCATTTCGTGTAGGTGAGCAAAGGCCTGCGCCGTTTCGTCAAACACTGTCCGTCCGTCTTCCGTCATCAAATGTTGGGGCAGGTAGGCCACAACGCAGTCTTTGGGTGCGGAAACCTTGCCGCGCGTCGGTTGCCGTACACCTGCCAGAATTTTGAGCAGCGTACTCTTACCCGCACCGTTTTTTCCCATAAGGGCGATACGGTCTTTTTCATTAATAACGAAAGAAATATCACTAAATAAGGTCGTGCCGCCAAATTCCACGGCCAGTCCGTCAACAGAAATCATATTATTCTTTTATTTTGAGGCGCAAAGATAGCGAAATATATGAATATTTTTTATACCTTGCGGGCTGAAAAGAGATATTAACCAAAAATGACAAATAAAAAAAGCAATATAATAACAATATGGAAAGTGAACAAACGAGTGTACTGAGACCCCTCATTTTAGTGGCTGAGGACGACGACAGCAACTTTAAATTGATTAAAGCTATCATAGGTAAAAAATGTGATATCGAATGGGCGAAGAACGGCGAAGAAATGGTGCAGTTGTTTCAAGAACACCAACATAGAGCGAGTGCCATACTAATGGATATCAAAATGCCGTTGATGAACGGGCTGGAGGCTACGAAGATTATTCGTGAGTCGAATACGGAAATTCCCATTATCATGCAGACAGCTTATGCTTTCAGCTCCGACAAGGAAAACGCGATGAAGGCGGGAGCTACCGAAGTGTTGGTGAAACCGATCACTTTGAGTATTCTCCGTACCACCCTAAGTAAATACTTACCCGACTTGCAATGGTAGAATAGATACTTAAAAAGAATAAATAGGGTAGAACTGCGGGACCGGTACCGTTTAGTAGAAATAGGGTATCACAAGGCGCACTTGAAAAATGAAATAGGCGGACTTTACGGTCGGTCTATTTTTTGTTCTTCCCGTTTATTTTTTTTTCGTTCCCGTTTATTGTTAGAGTTTTGTTTCATTATAGGGGTGGATTATTAGAGTTCTTTTTTCATACAGGGGGCAACTATGGGATTTTTTGATTCTTCTTCAAATTTGGTGGTAAAATTAATTGAGAAAATAATAATTTGATAGTCGATAGTATTCAACAATAATTTGATAGTCGATAGTATTCAATAATAATTTGATAGTCGATAGTATTCTCCATTCTCCTCCTTCGGGAAGGAGGAGTCCCCGTAGGGGGAGGTGGTAGGTGAATGCGTAAGTCAGTTATTATCAGCATTGTGTATCCACCTACCATCCCGGCTTTCAGCCACCCCTCCTTCCCCGAAGGAGGGGAATGGAGATACCACCGACTGGCTAAATAACCACCAAATTTGAAGAAGAACCGATTTTTTTCATAGCACAGGGGCTTCGGAACGTTGAGGTGATTGCGGTTGCACCCGCGTCACCTTCCTCTCACCAGTTTCTTCAATGTCCCGTTGTAGGTGTTCTCAAATTCCGTCGGATGATTAAGGGCCCAGAGGATGTAATCTCCCGGTTCGTTTTTTTTGAGCAGGGTGGGGCGGTATTCGTTGCTGAGAATCTTCCATAAAGTGCCTCCCGGTCCGCCCAGTTCTTTGCGTCGGGCGAGGGCGGTGATTGCGTTCACGGTCTGTTCTTTCCGGATGCCGATTGTTTGAAGGTTCATGTGCAGGAGAGTTTCGGAGCTGCCTCCGGCGGTTACTCCTTGGGGGGGAATGCTGTTTCTTCCGTTATCTCTTTGGGGATTCCTTTTTTCTCCGGAAGGATTCTCTATTACTTCAGGATAAGTTCCCTTTTCTTCAGAATAACATTCTTTTATTTCAGAAGAATTTCCGAAATTTCCAAAAGACAAACCACTTACAACGACAGGCGGAGCCTGAAAAACGCCGTTTGACGGCACGGGCGGCATTTCATTCTCTGTCTCTTTTCCGGCTTTCCGCCTATTCTCTGTCTCTTTGTCTTTTTCTATCTCTTTCTCTCTATCTCTATCTCTTTCCGCTTTGGTTTCAGTTCCCCTATCTCTTTCCTTCTCCGTTTCCTGTTTACCTTTGGTGTCTGTTTCCTCTTTTGTTTGTGGGATTGTTGTAGCAATTTCGGGAGATTTTGCTGCATTAATTCCTGTTTTTGTAGCATAGACATCATTTACTGCTGCATCACTGACAGTTCCGTTTCCGGTTCCCGCTCGGTTTTCGTTTCTATTTTCGTTTTCACTTTTTGCTATGCTGTTTTCCTTTCCGTATTCGTCCTTTTGTTGCTCCGTTTCTCCGTCCGTGATTAGCCAGAAATGTTCCAACGGTAATTTGTATTTTCTCCGGCTGTCGGTGATAATTTTGTGATATTGCTCCTGAATAACTTGTGAAGTGAGTACGCTATACACCTTATATATATGAGGATCGAATAATCCCACCGCCAGACAGTCGTCGATAATGGCCTGCATTTCCGCCTCCTCGCAACAGGCTTCCTGTGCAACGTCGAACAATGTGTCCTGATTCCACGGGACATAATACCCTTTTTCTTTGTAGATGAGGCAGAACAGTGAAGTGAGCGCGGCAATCCCTGCTGCGTGGTGACGGCTGGAGATACGTCGCACCTTTCTGTCTTGCAGGAAATTGACGTCGAGTGGAAAATAATCTAAACCGGATTTGGAAATACGGGCCATTTGGATTGAATTAAAAATTAATGATTAGTTCGGGTTTCGTGGGTGCGGCACCCTGAATTTCATCGCAGAGGACACCGATGTGTACGACTCAGTTCAGAATCCCTCTTTCTGAACATCGAAGCACGGACAGGCTTTCATGTACTCGTTGGGCGAGATAACGCCGTCGCCGTTGAGGTCGGGGCTGGTGTCACGGTGTCCGAGCACCTGCTTCACACCGGGGAAGACAAGCCGTAGCGCCTTCACCAGTCGGATGAGTGCGGTGCGTTGCGCGTCGGTGCGTGTATCGGCGGGGCGACCGTCCTTGTCCAGTCCGCCGACATAGCAGATGCCGATTGCCCGTTTGTTCCACCCCATGCAATGTGCGCCGTCGAGGGTGACGTCTCTTCCGGGTTCGATTGTTCCGTCGAGGCGGATGACATAGTGGTAACCGATCGTCCAGAATCCGCGGGCACGATGCCAGCTTTCGATGTCGGCGGCGGTGATGTCCTGTTCCGCACGGGTGGCGGAACAGTGAATGATAATAGCGTCTTTCATCTTGAAAATCTCCTTTCTTTTGTTTATTTTAAATTGCTGATAATTAGGTGAATGCCTTTCTCCCTTCGGACGCTCCGGTAGCTGAACCCCAGTGCGGCGGCCTCTTCGGCGGACAGGAGCCGGTAATATTGCCGGGTGACGGAGTGGCGGACGGGGGTGCAGTCGGGAGGAATGGGCAGATAAGGCAGGTGCCACCGCCGCATCGTATGCAGCCGTACCCGTTCGGGATGCGTGAGTTTCAGTTGCAACCAGCTGTATTGCGCGCTGTTCAGTTTTTCCTCTTTCACCATTGACTTCATGGAAGGGTACGGGTGGAGGATCGTCCCGCTTTCGTCCGTTACGGCGCAGGGAATGGAGCGCGGCACGTTAACGGGACGAAGCCCGGTGCGGATAGCGTGCATCAAGTTGTCGTAGGCGTCGCACCATTCGAGGTTGGACACATGATTGTTGAGCGTATTTCCGTCGAGGTGGTTCACTTGCGGGAGTTTTTTCGGGTTGGGGATAAACGTTTCCGCTACCAGTCGGTGCACATAGCGCGCGGCATGAATCCCTTTCTGATAGATGTATATAGCCTCATAACCATTGTGGAGGAGACTGCTGCTCAATATCTTTTTTTGAGGTTTCTTCAGGCTCATGATCCGCCCGTGGTCCGACACCATATAATCATTGTTTTCTTTGATAAATCTCCAGTTTTCCATACTTGATGTTGTTTATAATGTTAATAAAATTATGCTTTGTTAAAAATAGTCCTCCTCCGCCGGATGCGGAAAGAGAAACGGCGTTTCCTGTCTTCATAAAACGGCGTTTCGTGCACACAGAAACGGCGTGGACTGTATGTGTTAAACGGCGTGGTCTGCAATCGTTGCGCGGCGGGGGCGGAGTGCCGGCGTGTCATCGTCCGGCAGCGGTTCGAGGCGTTCGGCGCAGTGGACGAGGAATTCCAGTTCCTCCCGGCAGCCTTCGATCGCCTCGTAGAGCGAATCTACGTTGTATTGTCGGCAGAGCCTTTCCCACTCTTTGCGTTCTTCGGGCGTCCTCATTCGGCACGGAGGAAATTTTCGGCGTGGAATGTCCGCCAGCCTTTGGCTTCGAGATCGTAGTAGACGACGAACGTGTTTTCCGGCCGTGGCGTATACGGGCGGTGGAAACAATGTTCGTATCCGGTGAGCGTTCCTACGGCGTGACGGATGCTTCCGTCCTGCTTGGTATAATAAAAACTGACGCTAGCTAAGTACATTTTGCGAATTAAAACGTCTATCTGATGCGCAACGACAAGTGCCTCGCGTTTGTCCATGCCATTGTTTTGACGAATAACGGCGGCCCGCTTCATGAGTCGTATCCGCCGGAGGGAATGATTTTTTTTAATTTCGGTCATTATATTCAATTATTTTTCATTGATTTCGTCGGTAAAGGTAGAGGAAGGGTAACACATAAAGGGTTCATGTTTGAGTTATTTTAGGAGATAAAGTAAGAAAGTGTCACGCGTGACGCATAATGTTAAAAATAATATCCGATATTTGTCGGCATTATTTACGAAATATTAATTATGATGACAAAACAATTATCTAGTGAAACAGTTGATACTGTGGACAATGGAACTAAAACAAGTGTTGAAAATGTAGTTGAAAACGCAGCTAAAAGTAAAGTGGAAACGGGTACAAACAAGCATGAGAGGAATCGGAGAAGATCTAGTGATTTCGACGAAGAAGACTGGCAGGAAAAAGGAAAAGTAATCGACGAGGTGAAAATTTGTTCTTATGAGAACAATTACAAAGAGGTTTATTTTGCCAAACAAACAGACACCTCCATATCAACGGTCAGACGTATATTCTCGTTCAGAACGCAGAAAACGGCGGCTAGCTGGTCGTCGATTTTCAAACTGGTCAAGTGTCTTTCCAATGAGTGTGTCAACGCCAACCATTTGGTCGTCCTCTTGGGAACGATGCTGCTTTATCTGGTCGGAAACGCCGCAAAGGTACATTTCTATCTCGAAGGGAATAGAAAGTTTTTTATCGAAATTAAGTTCAAAAAGGATGTGACGGTATTTAAAAAGGGAGAGAAGGAACCCGTGGGCGACAATGAACGCAGAAATATTGATGATGAGTTCAAATAAGATAAGTACTGTGAGAACTTGGTATAATCTTCTGCCGGGAAAACGCTTGTTGATGCCGGTGATTATTTTCCGTTTATTATTGCTGCAAATGTAGTCATATAATTGTGAATTTGAAATAAAAATGCTCTGAATCTGAAAATAAATCCCTCATATACTGTGCTTTTTCCGTATTGGCAGGGAAACGGATGATGAGTTTTTCAATAGGAAAGAAGATTCCCTTTTGCGAGATTGTTTCTACCGGTTTGCTCGTTCGCAAATCCGTACATTGTGAAATGAAGATATTCCCGGCCCGGAGATGAACAGCCGTTCTATCCGGGTTGGGAATATTGTTTTTGGTTAAAAATGAGAATCTGTCCGGTGATTTATTGTGAATGAATGTTTACCCGGGATTACCAAGTTCTCACAGTACTTATTTGTTTGTAGAGGAATATCGAGTGAAGTCTTGCTGAATTGGGAGGAAGGGGGCCGGTGATGCGTTTCGCATACATTCAAAACATCATTATATGAAAGTACGACCCGGATTACGACAAATGCTACTGCTTGCAGGTCTTCTGCCAGGCGTGTTGCGGACAGACTGCTGTGCCCGGATGCAGCAAGTTTCTTCTTCTTCTTCTTTTTCTTCATTGTCAGGACATCTCTCTGAAAGCGGTGGATACTATATGCTTCTGCTTGTCTTGTTCGCGTTAATGACGGTCATGTACGTGATATGGTTGCGCAGGACGCTTGCCGAGCGCAGCAAACGGCTGGATATTATGCGTTATTACAGCAGTCTGGTGGAGAATATGCCTATCATGTACGCCCGTGAGCGGCTGGTGTACGACGCGGACGGCAGGATTGTCGATTTCGTCTATGAGGAGGTCAATCCCACTTTCGAGAGGTATATTCTGCCCCGGGACGAAATATTGGGTAAGAAATACAGCGAACTGAATCAGACGTATACACCCGAATTGCTTGCCCGCTACAATGCGCTGAACGATGCGCGGGAGCTGACTTTTCAGTATTACCACCGAAAGACGAAATCTTATTTCACCGTCATCGCCACGCGTTCGAAAACGGAAGGGTGTGTTGACGTGTTCTGTGTAGATAACACGGAGCTGTCGTTGACGCAGCGGATGTTGAAGTCCACCAATCACAAGTTGTCCGCTGCCCTGGACGCGGCGGATATGACGCCGTGGAAGTGGGATTTGAAAACGGGAATGTTTATTTGCGACGTCGACCGGCATCTTTATATCATGAAGGAGGAGGCGGTGCCCGAAGGCGGACAACTGCTGATTCCCGCATCTGCCTATTTCGGGAGAATCTACGGGCCGGACCGCCAACGTGTGCAGGCTGCCTGCGAGAATCTGATTAGCGGCAAGGCGGACAAAGTGAAGGAGGAATACCGGATTGCCCACGTGCAGGGAGATACGGCCGCATACGAGTGGGTGGAAGTGCGTGCGGCGGTGGACGAGCGCGACGAGGCGGGCAAAGCCGTCAGCCTTGTCGGTTCTTCGATGACTGTCACCCAACGCAAGAAAATGGAAGAAGACCTGATTCATGCTAAACAGAGGGCCGAGGAGGCCAATCGGCTGAAGTCCGCTTTCCTCGCTAATATCAGTCATGAAATCCGTACCCCGCTGAATGCGATTGTCGGCTTCTCCGGCTTGCTGGTGGAGGCGGACGGTGCAACGCGCGAGGAAAGGCGGGAGTATAAATCAATCATAGAGAACAATAACTGCCTGCTGCTGCAACTTATCAGCGATGTGCTCGACCTGTCCAAGATAGAAGCGGGGACTTTGGAATTTGTTTACACAGATGTCGATGTACACGAATTGTTCCTTAGCCTTGAAGATACGTTCCGTTGGAAAAAAAAGGACGACGGTGTACTTATCCGCTATCACTGCCAAATGCCGGAATGCCGTATGCAGACGGACAGGAGCCGGCTCTCCCAGGTAGTCATTAATCTGCTGAACAATTCGGTAAAGTTTACATCGTCCGGCAGTATCGAATTTGGGTATTATCCGCAGACGGACGGATTTCTGTATTTTTATGTCACGGATACCGGCTGCGGAATCCCGGAGTCCCGGCTCGAAGATGTCTTCGGGCGTTTCGTCAAGCTCAACAGCTTCGTGCAGGGCACGGGACTGGGGTTGTCCATTTGCCGGACAATTGTCGAAAAAATGGGCGGTAAGATAGGTGTTGACTCCCGCGTGGGAGAGGGCAGCACTTTCTGGTTCACGTTGCCTTATGTGTCCCGAATATGAGTATATCAATCTCGATGTGGGTTCGTCCGGTACCGGAGAGCTTTCTAAGGCTCTCCCAAAAATCGAAAGAACAGCCCGACTTGTGCAGGAGTCAACAGGATTGCTTTTCCGGTATATCCCGAACGGGCGAGTGCCGCTTGCAGTTCCGTGTTTTTGGCAATCCAGCTGCGGAGCGTCCGGCGGGCAGAGGCAGGCTGGATGTGGGGCAGGTAGAGGGCGGCCAGTTGACTTTTACTGTATGCTTGTATGCGGGCGGAGGTTGTTTTCTCTTCCGGAATTGAAGTTTCTGTGGTAGTTGTTTTCATTGTTACTGCTTTTTTTATTGGATTGTTCGTTTCGGTTATAAAGGTACGTGATTTTTTGTTGTCTGGTACTTCTTTGTACAGAAGTACTTACAGGCAGCATTTGTGCGAAACGGTTTGAACTTGCTCTCTCCCGTCACGACTTGTCACATCGTGTCTCCCGCCTTTCTTTGGCCCGTTTACTTTTGTCGGCGTAATCGGTTACAGAGACAATTGATCCATTAATCATTAAAAAGAAAGGAAAACAGTAGTATGCCATTAATTTACAAACCTTACCAGGCAACGCTTGCCAACAAAGAAGGACAGAAACTCTTTTATCCCCGCCTGGTGAAAATCGGGAGAACGGTCAACACGCAGAAAATGGCGGAATTGATTGCCGAAAAGGCTTCGTTGACGGCGGGCGACGTGCACAACGTGATTCGGAATCTGATGTCCGTGATGCGCGAACAGTTGCTCAATAGCCGCACAGTGCGTCTCGAAGGATTGGGAACATTCACTATGGTTGCCAAAGCCTGCGGAAAAGGCGTGGAACAGGAAAGCAAAGTCAGCAGCTCGCAAATCGTTTCGCTGCGCTGTCAGTTCACGCCGGAGTACACCCGGTCTGCCGGAAACACGACCCGCGCACTGACTGCCGGAGTGGAATTTGTACACGTCAAAGACGTAGCAGCCGGTCTGATTGCCGACGGTGATACGGAAAATCCGGGCGGCGATGACAAACCCGGCGGCGGAAACACACCCGGTGGCGGTGGCGTAACGCCGGACCCGTCTGTCTAAACGAATTATTAACCTTAAAAAAAGAAAAAGATGAAACTATTTCTTGAAAAACTGCTTGATATTCTCGAAGCGCTTCTGCGCTTCCGTCGCCGGAGAAACGGAAAGACGGAGAAGGACTAGCAGCCGGCAGAAAAAAAGAGAGACCGGCAGGAAAAAAGAAAGAAAAGTATGACGTAAAACGAAAACGTGCCACCCGCACGTAGTTCCACCAAGCGAAAGCGGGCAGGTGGAACGGACAAAAAAAGAGGGTGACTAAAAGTCAAGAGTATCTGAAAACTTCCGACTGTTTAGTCACCCTCTGCCTGTTTTTGGGTTTATCTCTCATTGTACATCTATGGTTCCCCAACCTAAAAATGACTTAGTAATTCTGCACTTTGAATAAACCCTCTTTTGTGTGTTTTTATATATTTCATCGTAACATCTCTGTCTGAGACTTCTGTAACATTTCCGTCTGACTTTTACGGCATTTCCGTTTCCACTTGGAATTTCCGGCTTACTTTCATCAGGTTGATTGTATAAGTCACCACGTTCTGTGCCTCCTGAACCATTGTCAGATAAACCATGCTGACCCGGATACTGCCCGCCTGACTTTGGATGCGCTGCAACTCCTTGCGTTTCAGCAACGAAAGCTGTCCGTTGAGGTCGTTGGCACGGCGGACTTCTTCTTCCATATCGTTGTACTCATTATTCTCCATTTTCTTGCGGCATTGCTGAATCAGGTAAGTAATGTCCTCGGACACATCGCTGAATTCTCCTTTTTGGATAGCGTCCAGCGGGTTGAAGTTATTGTCGATATGCTCCAGACACGGTTCGCAAAGGCGGGAAATGCTATACACCAGTTCGCTGGCAAAGTCGTTGCCCTGATAGTAGTACAGCCCTTTTTCGAGCACGGTGTTATTGTCGAGGCGGCACATGGCTACCGTTCCCGTGCGCTTCATCTGCTTGACAAGTTGTTTCTCGAACTTTGTGGAACCCATGGCACGGCGCAGTCCCCGCAAGTTTTCGTGGATAAACGAGGTGACGGTCAACTCGAAGTTCGTCTCTGCGTATTCGAGAACTTTGCAAAGCTCTTCGCGGGTATGTTTGCGCATCAGTTGCAGCGCTTCTTCGCTGTCCGATGTTTGCATCAGTTGTTTGAGAGTTTCGTTGCCTTGTTCTTTTGCTTTGCGTTTCTTATACATCACCTGGCTGCGTATCAGGATGAATGCTGCCAGAGCGATGAGGGCAATGATTGAAATATTTCCACCGAAATGCAGCACGAGGGCGACAAAGAAACAGATCGTGAAGGCAGCTCCGGCAGTGATAAACCAACCGCCGATGACGCTCAGTACGCCTGTGATACGGTAAACGGCTGAGTCACGTCCCCAGGCACGGTCGGCGAGCGAAGTACCCATGGCTACCATGAAAGTGACGTAAGTGGTGGACAGCGGGAGTTTCAGCGAAGTTCCCAGTGCGATGAGCAGGCCGGCAAGGACAAGGTTCACGGAGGCGCGGACGAGGTCGAAAGCACCTCCGTCGGCGATGATCGCTTCGTCTTTTCGGAAGCGGGTGTCCAGCCATTTCTTGGTGCTGTCCGGGGTGATGCGTGAGATGCCGTTGGCAAGTGTCATGCTGAAACGGACGATTGTACGGGCTATCGGGGTGCTTCCGAAGGTTTCTTCGCCTTCGTCCTGACGGGAGAGGTCGACGGAAGTTTTGATTACCGCGTGTGCCTTCTTGGAGGTGCAAAGTGCGTAGACCATGATAGCGCCGGCGCCGATGAGGAAGTACCACGGAGTTTTGGCGGGGCCGAGCAGTGAGGTCATCAGAAATCCGTCCGGATTACCGTTGCCGTTGGCCGTGAAATCCATGAAGGACGAGAAACCTGCGAGGGGAACGCCGATGAAGTTCACAAGGTCATTGCCGGCAAAGGCGAGGGCGAGGGCGAAAGTACCCATGAGTACTACTACTTTGAAGACATTGATTTTCAGCCAGTGAAGGATTTGCATTAGTATGGTGAAGAATACGAAGAACACACTGATAAGCATCCAAGTGTTGTCCTGTATCCATTGCTTGTTTTCGGGGGTCATGAAGGAACTGTCTTTCAGTCCTTTGATGAGCATGAAATAGATTATGGAGGTGGCGGCCACGCCTCCGAACAGTGCAATGCTGTATTTCATCTTTTTCGTGTAGTTGAACGTGAAGATGACACGGGCCAGCCATTGGACGAGCATACCGAAAAAGAAGGCGATTGCCACGGATACGAATATCGCCATGATGACGGAAAGGGCTTTGTCGGTGTTTATCAGGTCGCCCAACCCGAGGGTGTCGCTGTTACGGACTTTGATGAGGGAGAGGGCGAAGGTTCCTCCCAGCAGCTCGAAGACGAGGGATACGGTGGTGGAGGTAGGCATTCCCATTGAATTGAATACGTCCAGCAGGACAACGTCGGTGAGCATGACGGCAAGCAGGATACACATGATTTCTGCAAAGTAGAAGTGCTCGGGTTGGTAGATGCCGTGCCGGGCAATGTCCATCATGCCGTTAGAGAGCGATGCTCCGATGAATATGCCGATGCCTGCAATAAACAGGATGGTCTTGAAGGAGGCCGCCTTGGCACCTACCGCCGAATTGAGGAAGTTAACCGCATCGTTACTCACACCGACGATCAGGTCGAATATGGCTAGTACGAAGAGGAAAATGATAATGCATAAATAAATTGTCTCCATAAATGTGTGTATGTTATTTCCGCCTGCAAAGGACGGAGTTTGAGGTTGCAGGGGGATGTCATACTTGTTACATTTGTGTTACAACTTTCTTTCTTTTGTCTTGAAACAAAAGAAAGAGACAAAGAAACAAAGAAACAAAGAAAAAATTTGATTATAAGGTGAATTGGTAAAATAATGACTTGACAGTTTATAGTCGGTGGTATCTCCATTCTCCTCCTTCGGGAAGGAGGAGTACCCGTAGGGGGAGGTGGTAGGTGAATGCGTAAGTCAGTTATTATCAGCATTGTGTATCCACCTACCACCCCGGCTTTCAGCCACCCCTCCTTCCCGAAGGAGGGGAATGGAGATACCACCGACTGGCTAAATTGCCACCAAACTTGAAGAAAAATCCGCTCCGTTACGGAAGCTCGCTTGACGGACAAAAAAGTAGTCCGGGGAAACCATGCGGGTGAGTGCGGCATGGGGCGTTATATGTGTTATAGTTATATAGGGTTATATAGAGTTATGTGGGATTATGTGGGAGCAGGCTGTTTTTTAGTTGCTCGTAAAAATTATATTGTGCGCGGACGCTTGGGGTACCGGGCGTTCTTTTCTTGAATACGTTTTGCAGTTGGGCGTCTACCCAGCAGGCTTTTTGGTTGTCGGCCAGTTGGATGTTCAGCATTTCTATCAGGCTGGCACGCAGGTCGGGGTCGAGTATCGGGGTGACCGCTTCGATACGCCGGTAGAGGTTGCGGCGCATCCAGTCGGGGGAACCCATGAATACTTTCGGGTGGTGGTTGTTGCCGAAGTACCAGATGCGGGCGTGTTCCAGAAAACTGTCGACAATACGGGTGACACGGATGTTACGACTGTATGACTGCCCGGGGATGAGACAGCAGATGCCACGGACGATGAGGTCGATCTGAACGCCGTGTTCGGAGGCGTTATAGAGGCGGTTAATCATTGCAGGGTCTTGGAGGGCGTTCATCTTGAGGATGATACGTCCACCCTTGCCTTGGTCGGCAAGTTCTATTTCACGGTCGATGAGGCGGTTCAGTTCGGGGATGAGGTTGAAGCGGGCGACAAGGAGAGTCGTGAATTTGGGGTCTTCTTTACCTTGCAGGGTGCGGAAGAGGTTGTATAGGTCGTTCACGATTTCCTTGCGGCAGGTGAACAGGCCGCAGTCGGCGTAGAGGGTGGCAGTCTTCTCGTTGAAATTGCCGGTGCTGATATAAGCGTAGCTGGGGAGCTTCTCGCCGTTCTGTCCGCGACGGCGGACGAGGGCTACCTTGGCATGCACTTTCAGTCCCGGGATACTATATATTATCTTTATGCCGGCGGCTTGCATCATTTCGGCGGTGGCAAGGTTGTTCTCTTCATCGAAGCGGGCTTTCAGCTCAACGAATACGGTTACTTTCTTGCCGTTTTGGGCGGCGGCTATCAGGGTGTTGATAACGGCGGAGTTTTCTGCCACGCGGTATTGTGTGACCATGATTTCCCGCGTTT
>ENA-UEOR01001396-UEOR01001396.1-human-gut-metagenome-genome-assembly--contig:-NODE-1396-length-14305-cov-56.345024_pt1 | contig 14305 bp, 10 predicted proteins | sample MGYA00242887_ERZ507890 | MGnify/ENA primary metagenome ERZ507890 (study PRJEB26167, sample SAMN06115431) | human gut metagenome | host: Homo sapiens | place: China:Guizhou | collected 2014-10-21...
ATAGACCGTTTTCACATTCAGAAATTAGCTTGTGATGCCGTGCAGGAATTACGCATCAAACACCGTTGGGATGCCATACAGCAGGCCAATGAGGAAATGGAGGAAGCTAAACAGAAGAACGAGGATTATGTCCCATACCGATATGCTAATGGTGATACCCGTAGGGAGTTGCTTATACGCTCGCGGTATTTACTTTTCAAATCAGCCGATAAATGGACAGAGAGGCAGAAACAAAGGGCGGCAATACTATTCGAAGAATACCCTGACGTTAAAAAAGCATATGGTTTGTGCCATTCCCTGCGGATGATATTCTCAAGGAATACCATAAAGGATGCTGCACGTCTGGCTATGGCACGGTGGTATTATAAAGTAGAAGAAGCAGGGATGCATTCTTTTAACGTCATTGCCGCTACTTTTTATGAACACTATGATGAAATACTGAATTTCTACAACCATCGTTCTTCAAATGCAATGGCAGAATCTTTCAATGCTAAAATTAAACTGTTCAGAGCAAACCTAAGAGGCGTAGCTGACAAGAGGTTCTTCCTTTTCCGCATTGCTAAACTATATGCGTATCCCCACTAAAAAGCTACTGACTCTCTGTTTGTCCTTATTCATCAAGACCCATATCTGTCGTTGCCATTCATATACGGCAAATCTCTCATCATCGGAATTGTCGGTCTTGTCAACATATGTCCTTATACTTGGGGCGGAAGGGTATTTGGTCTGGATAATATCGTCTATCAGATAGCTGTACAATCCTCTGATTTTCTTGAAAAGAAAACATTGGAACATAAGGTTGATATATTCAGGATTGTTGCATACATACATTTTATACATTTGATATGTATCCGACTGCATGTAATCTGAAGCCCTGCTGCTAAGATTGGACTTCTCAAGTTCTTCTTTCAGGGCTTCTTCCAGCTTTTTGTACTCGGCAGAGTCTGTTATGCTGTACCAATAATGTTCATCGGGCTTAGTGGTTAGCTTTATCCATGTGTAGGCTTCCCAGTAATCAATTGCCATTCTTATGGAATCTCTGTATTCCGGGGGCATGGCAAAATAGAGAGAATCTTTTTCCCAGTCCTTGAAAAGCGTTGCGATAGAATCAATCTTCTCTTGTTTCAGTTGTTTATATATGTCCGGTAGTTTTTCATCAAGAACGGAAGTTATCTGGAAAGCACCGCTCTCTATGCTACAGTTGACCCGTGGATTGGTTATGACAGAATCATTGAATATGAAAGCTATCTGCCTGCCTGTTGCCTTTCCCGTTTCCTCAGCCCATTTTTTTCGTTTATAGTTGCTGATTTGTCCGCTGATTACATATTTTCCGAAATAATCCGTATCCAGTTTAAGGGCGATGAAATCCTTCGTCGTTACGATAGGCTCTCTGGAAATGCTGTCCGTCTGTCCGGACAAGATATGATACCAGCCATTTTCCCTAAGCTTGTTCTGACAAGTCGAAAAATACGGCAGGAAAGAAAACAATGTCAGTATTCCAAGCAGCTTTCTCCACATAACGTCTCTTTGTTTTCTAAACTTCAATTTTAAGAATTGTCCTCTCTTTACTCTTCAGATGCAAGCGCATCCCGCATAGTTTCCCAGTTATCGCAGAAAGCCTGCATGGAAGGGAATAACAGATTGGCTCCCGCATCCAGCAGCACTTGTCCGTCCAGCGGACCGGTATTGACAGCGATTGTGAATATCCCTGCCGCTGCTCCCGCCTGGACGCCGATGGGTGCATTCTCCACGACGATAGCTTCATTGGCCTTTACCCCTGCTTTTTCCAGTCCCATAAGATAAGGCTCCGGATTGGGCTTGCCATATTTCACATCAAAGGCGGTGACCATACGTTCGCGTTGGAACATGCCGGGAAAGTTATGCGCCAGTCTGTCCAGCAGGGAGTGCTGGCCGGAACCGGTTACCAATACGGGAGTCAGCCCTTCCGCTTTTATTTTCTGTAACACTTCCCATGCTCCGGGCATACGTTCGGGTTCGGGATGTCTGTTGAATTCTTCGCTTTTTTCGGCATAGATACTCTCTATCATCTCAGGAGTGGCATCTTTGCCGTATTGCCGTTGATATACGATGTTGATTGTTGCTGCTCCCGTACGTCCTTCGTGCATATAAGCTTCCTCGCGGCTCAGATGCAGACCATGACGTTCCATTACCGTATGCCATGCATCGGCATGATAAGGCATGGAGTTGAACAACACGCCGTCCATGTCGAAAAGAACGGCTTTCAGCCGGATATTGTCGTATCCGTGTTCTCTTAAATAGCGGGATATTGCTTCTTTAAACACTTGATAAATTGAGAATAAAAAATTAGAAATAGGGGAATAAAACAGAGAGTTGGGAATCAAGAAACAGCCTTTTGATGTTGCACATGGTAATTTGTGTGCAGCCATTTCTCAATTCTCAACTCTCGATTTTAATTTATCACAGTCTTGCCTGGATGGCTTTGGATTCTTCTTCGTAACCCGGCTTGTTCAGCAGGGCGAACATATTCTTCTTGTAGGCTTCCACACCCGGTTGGTTGAACGGATTAACCCCCAGCAGGTAGCCGCTGATGCCGCATGCTTTCTCAAAGAAGTACAGCAATCCGCCGAGACTTTCCTCGTTCAGTGCAGGAATCACGATGCGCATGTTGGGTACGCCACCGTCTACGTGAGCCAGTTGTGTGCCGAGTTCCGCCATCTTGTTCACCTCGTCCACGTGCTTTCCGGCGAGGAAGTTCAGACCGTCGAGGTTGGCTTCGTCCGAAGGAACTTGCAGCGAATACTGAGTTTTTTCTACTGAAATGACAGTTTCATAAATGGTACGTTCACCTTCCTGAATCCATTGTCCCATGGAGTGCAGGTCGGTAGAGAAATCCACGGATGCAGGGAAGATACCCTTGTTCTCTTTACCTTCGGATTCACCGTAAAGTTGCTTCCACCATTCGCTTACGTAGTGCAATTTGGGGTTGAAGTTTACAAGGATTTCAATCTTCTTGCCGTTCTTGTAGAGTTCATTGCGGGTGGCTGCATAGATAGCTGCCGGGTTTTCAGCGAACGGAACATCCTTTCCGCAAGCCTTTTCCATAGCTGCCGCGCCTGCTACCAGTTTTTCGATGTCGAAGCCTGCAACGGCGATGGGCAGCAGACCTACCGGGGTGAGTACGGAGAAACGGCCGCCTACGTTATCGGGGATAATGAAAGATTTGTATCCTTCATTGTCTGCGGTAACGCGTGCTGCGCCTTTCTTGGCGTCTGTAACGGCAACGATCACCTTTTTGGCCATCTCCTTGCCGCGTTGGTCTTCGCATTGTTTTTTCAGCAGGCGGAAGGCCAAAGCCGTTTCGGTAGTGGTTCCCGATTTGGAAATATTGATGACACCGAATTTCTTGTCTTTCAGATATTCGGTAAGCTCGTACAGATAATCTTCACCGATGTTGTGTCCTGCATACAGAATAACCGGACCGGACTTCTTGTCCTGCAACCATGCGAAACTGTTTGACAAAGCCTCGATAACGGCGCGTGCACCGAGGTAGCTTCCGCCGATTCCGGCAACAACCACTGCTTTACAATTCTCGCGCAGCACTTGCGCGGTAGCTTTCAGGTCTGCCAGGTGCTCCTTTGTAATGGAAGAAGGAAGGTGTAGCCAGCCTAAAAAGTCGTTGCCTTTACCGGTTCCGTTTTCCAATGCTTCCTGTGCAGCCTTGACTTGGGCTTCGTAGGCGAAAACATTTTCTTTGGAAATGAATCCAAGAGTCTTTTCAATGTTCAAACTAATCATAATATTATAGGTTTTAAATTCTGTATTTTGTCCTTGCTGTCCTCTTTTCCGCATTACCGGAAAGAGTCAGTCAGTAACTTGATTTCAATCATCGGTGAAATGCGCTCATATAAGATGTTGTACACAGCATCCAGTATCGGCATGTTCACGTGGTAATGCTTGTTGATTTCCTTGATGCACTTGGTTCCGTAATAACCTTCGGCTATCATTTCCATTTCTATCTGGGCACTTTTTACGGAATATCCTTTACCTATCATCGTACCGAACGTACGGTTACGGCTGAAGTTGGAGTATCCTGTCACCAACATGTCACCCAGATAAACAGAATCGCTGATGTTTCTGTTCAGCGGATGTACGGTTTGCAGGAAACGGTTCATCTCCTGTATGGCATTGGACATGAGTACCGCCTGGAAATTATCACCGTATTTCAGTCCGCTGCAAATGCCGGCGGCAATGGCATATACGTTTTTGAGTACGGAGCCGTATTCGATACCTGCCACGTCGTTGCTTACGGAAGTCTTGATGAATGAACTTGCCAGACGGCGGGAAAACTTGTCCGCCTTGTCTATATCGGGACACGCTATCGTGAGATAGGAAAGCCGCTCGAGCGCAACCTCTTCCGCATGGCAGGGACCCGCCAGCACTGCGATATTTTCGGTAGGAACACCGTATTCTTTCGTGAAGTATTCCGATACAATCATGTTGTCATCGGGTACGATGCCCTTAATGGCAGTGATGATGAACTTATCCTTGATTTTTGTCTTCAGCTTCTTCAGGTGAGCCTTCAGATAAGGAGAAGGAGTTACAAAGATAAGCGTATCCGACTCCTTGACTACATCGTTGATGTTTGAGTTGAAATTGATACGCTTGGTATCGAACTTGACGCCCGTCAGGTAGGCAGGGTTATGACCGAGACGCTTAAAATCGGCAATGCGGTCGTCGCGCCGCATATACCAATTTATAGTCTCTTCTTGTGCCAGTACCATCTTTGCAATGGCAGTGGCCCAGCTTCCTCCGCCCATAATGGCTATCTTACCGGGTAGTTTCATTTCTTAGATTTTCTCAACCCAACCTTCCACATCTTTCACGGTCGGATTTGCCAGTTCCAGTTTATATTTCTTGTTGATGCCGCAAATATCCATGTGCAGCTTTTGCGGGTTTACATCCTTCATGTCGCTAATCAGGTTGTAGCCGGCCTTCTGGATGACTGCCACCCATTCTTCGGGGATACCCAGTTCCATGAATTTGGCAGGCGCGTCTTTCGGAGTGACCTTTTCGGGGCGCATCTGCGGGAAGAACAATACTTCCTGGATGAATGCCTGTCCGGTCATCAACATCGTCAGACGGTCGATGCCGATACCGATGCCCGATGTAGGAGGCATACCGTATTGCAGCGCTTTCAGGAAGTCCTGGTCGATAAACATAGCTTCGTCGTCACCCTTTTCACTCAGTTTCAACTGCTCTTTGAAGCGTTCTTCCTGGTCGATGGGGTCATTCAGCTCACTGTATGCGTTGGCCAGCTCTTTACCGTTCACCATCAGCTCGAAGCGTTCGGTCAGTCCGGGCTTGCTGCGGTGCATCTTGGTCAGCGGGCTCATTTCTACCGGATAGTCGGTGATGAAGGTAGGCTGTATGAATGTGCCTTCACAGAATTCGCCGAAGATTTCGTCTATCAGCTTGCCTTTGCCCATGGTGTCGTCAATCTCCATTTTCAGTTCGCGGCACACCTGGCGGATTTCTTCCTCGCTCTTGCCGTTGAGGTCGTAGCCGGTCTTTTCCTTAATGGCATCCAGGATGGGCAGGCGGCGGTAAGGAGCCTTGAAGCTGATGGTCTTTCCGTCGATGGTAGTCTCTGTGCTGCCGTTTACAGCGATACAGATACGTTCGAGGAGTTTCTCGGTGAATCCCATCATCCAGTTGTAGTCCTTATACTGTACGTACAGCTCCATGCAGGTAAATTCCGGGTTGTGGTTTTTGTCCATACCTTCGTTACGGAAATTCTTTCCGATTTCGTATACACCCTCAAAACCGCCTACGATAAGTCTCTTCAGGTAAAGCTCGGTGGCGATACGCAAGTAGAGGTCCATATCCAATGAGTTGTGGTGGGTGATGAAGGGGCGTGCGCTTGCACCGCCGGGGATGGATTGCAGAATCGGTGTTTCCACTTCCGTATAGCCGGCTTCGTCCAGTACGGCACGCATGGTCTTGATGATTGTGGCGCGCTTCAGGAATGTTTCCTTGACGCCGTCGTTCACGATGAGATCCACATAGCGTTGGCGGTAGCGCAGTTCCGGGTCGTCGAACGAGTCGTAGGCCACACCGTCTTTATATTTTACGATAGGAAGCGGCTTGATGCTCTTGGCAAGTACGGTCAGCTTCTGGGCATGGATACTGATTTCGCCCATCTGAGTGCGGAATACAAAGCCTTCGATACCGATGAAGTCGCCTAAATCGAGCAAGCGTTTGAATACGGTATTATACATTTCCTTGTCTTCGCCCGGACAGATGTCATCGCGGGTGATATATACCTGGATACGGCCTTTGGAGTCCTGTAATTCGATGAAAGAGGCTTTCCCCATGACGCGGCGGCTCATGATGCGTCCGGCTACGGATACGTGGCGCGGTTCGGCGTCGTCTTTGAATTCTTTTTTAATATCGGTAGAGAAAGCGTTGGTTACATACTCTGCTGCGGGATAGGGTTCGATACCCATCGCGCGAAGTTCATTCATGCTGTTGCGACGAATGATTTCTTGTTCACTTAGTTCTAATACGTTCATTTCGCTATAATTCACTCAATTTGGGGACAAAAATACGAAACATTTTTCAGATAGCGAACCTTTAGGGGAATTTATTCGCCGTATGCTCCGTGTACTCTGTGGCAGGTTGTGGGATAATTGCCGGGTAAGTTCTCGGGAGAAGGAGCCTTGGGTCGGGCTTGATACGCTTTCTTCCCTGTCTCTGATACGCTTCCGGTAGGAGAGAGTGCGGTTCTTCCTTAAGACGGGACGCGATACTTGCTCACCTGACGAATTTTGAGTACCTTTGCGCCCTCGAAAAAACAGGTAAAAAGTATGGCAGGACAAAAAACACCCACAGCGTTGGGCACGGAGAATATAGGTAAATTACTGATGCAGTACGCCGTTCCGGCAATCATCGCCATGACGGCATCTTCCTTATATAATATGGTGGACAGTATCTTCATCGGTCACGGTGTGGGCACAATGGCTATTTCGGGACTGGCGTTGACTTTCCCCTTGATGAACCTTGCAGCGGCTTTCGGTTCGTTGGTAGGTGTGGGAGCGGCTACGTTGATTTCCGTCAAGCTCGGGCAGAAGGACTATGACACGGCGCAGCAGGTACTGGGCAATGTATTTGTGCTGAATATTCTGCTGGGTGTGGCTTTTACGGTGGTTGTAATTGCATTCCTCGACCCTATTCTTTACTTCTTCGGCGGCAGTGACGAGACTGTGGGGTATGCGCGCGATTATATGCAGATTATCCTTCTTGGCAATGCCGTTACGCATCTTTATCTGGGGTTGAATGCGGTGCTGCGTTCTTCGGGGCATCCGCAGAAGGCGATGTATGCCACCATTGCCACGGTGATTATCAACACGATACTCGACCCGGTGTTCATCTACGGTTTCGGCTGGGGCATTCGCGGGGCGGCCATTGCCACGATTGTGGCGCAGGTCCTATCATTGATATGGCAGCTCAGGATATTCAGCAATAAAGACGAACTGCTGCATTTTCACCGCGGTATTTTCCGTTTGAAGCGTAAGATAGTCTTCGATTCACTGGCTATCGGCATGTCGCCGTTCCTGATGAATATGGCGGCATGTTTCATCGTAATCCTTATCAATCAGGGATTGAAAAAGTATGGCGGCGATTTGGCTATCGGCGCTTTCGGCATAGTCAACCGGCTGGTATTTATCATCGTAATGATTGTAATGGGACTGAACCAGGGAATGCAGCCCATTGCGGGCTATAACTTCGGAGCCGGGCAGCATGCCCGTGTCATCAAGACTCTGAAACTGACGATAATCTATGCAACCTGCGTCACTACTTTCGGCTTTATTGTAGGTATGCTCTTTTCCGACTGGGTGGTGAGTATCTTTACTTCGGATGCCGAACTGATTGCCCTTTCGGCAAAGGGGCTGCGCATTGTGGTGATGTTTTTCCCCATTATAGGCTTTCAAATGGTTACCGCCAACTTCTTCCAGAGTATAGGAATGGCGAGTAAGGCAATATTTCTTTCCCTTACCCGCCAGATGATGGTGTTGCTGCCTTGTCTGATAATTCTGCCCCGTTTTTTCGGCGTGGCAGGCGTTTGGTACAGTATGCCGATTTCCGACTTGCTGGCCAGTCTGATAGCGGGTACGATGCTGGTGTGGCAGCTCCGCAAATTCAAGGCGCAGGCATAAGGCGGTATTATGTTAAAACAAAGATACTTACTACCGGTCTCTTTTCAGCTACATCCAACTTTCATCAGTTTGGCAGCGGAACCATGGGTCTGCGTCCGTGATTCAGTTTCAAGCCTGCTTTATAGGACTCCGGACCGTGCAGGTTCTTTATATCCATCTCACCGAGATTGACCAGAATGCCGCGTGCCATGAGGCCGGCATCTTCGTTTGCTTTGCGCGGAAGTGTTTCGGCTTTGTTTTTCAGGTCTGCCAGATGCACGCGGATGGCGGGCTGCATGGCTTTATCCAGAGAGAGGCATTCCAGCAGGGAATAACCGATTTTTCTATCGGCTTCTTTTGCCGGATTGTTCAGGCGTTCGATGCCTTTGGCGGTTTCTCCCAGATAAGCGGCGGCATAGGCGGCTTCGCAGGCTATGTAGGGGTCGGCATCCTTGAGCAAGGCAAGCAGAGGTGCGGGACAGGTTTTCAATTCTCCTTTGGCTCCGAGTTGTGCCAAACCGACGGATGCCCAATAGCGCATTTCGGGATATTGGCTGGACAGTGCTTTCTCAAATACGGGAGCATCGTCTGCATGGGCTGTACCTGCCAGTTCTACGAGGTTGTACAGCTCGTTCAAGGGGTATTTCTCTTTACGTACTTTATCATACAATACCACATTCTCGCGAGAGGTGGGTATGAAGAAACCCAGGTCTTTGGTGGCGCGGATATGGTTGGAAAGGGCTGTACGCATCTTTACCAGCACTTCTGCGTATTCGGGAGAGTCGGACAGGTTGTGCAGTTCACCGGGATCTTTTTCAAGGTCGAACAGCATTTCGGCAGGATGGGCATTGAACGTCTGCGCCCAGTCGGGGTTGGTGTTGTGTCCGCCTAAAACCAGCTTGTCCCATGCTTTGTTGGACGGCATGCCCCATTGGTAGTAATTGCGCAGGGCAAACTGACGGTAGGGTATGTAGCTGCGGATGTATTTGAAACGTCCGTCGGTTGCGGCACGTACCGGCATGAAGTGGTGCAGTTGATTGGCTGCTAGTGCGAACTGGATTTCATGCTTTTCATCGGACGCGTACTTCCCGAACAATGCCTTTCCCTGCATGTGTTTGGGCGGTTTTACGCCTGCAAGACTAAGTACGGTAGGTCCCAAGTCTGTGAAGTTGACCAAAGAATAATCTTTGCCGGATGCCTTTTCTCCCGCCAGGTGTTGCCACTTGGGCGGGAAGTAAGCTATCAGAGGCACTTCCAAACCGCTTTCATACAGATAGCCTTTGCCGCGTGGAACGCAACCGCCGTGGTCGCTGAAGAAGAAGATAATCGTGTTGTCGTCCAGTCCTTTTTCTTTCAGGTCTTTTAGGAAGAATCCCAGCCATGTGTCCACATCCTGCACGGCTTCCAGGTGGCCGGCATAGTCGGAACGTACTTCGGGCAGGTCGGGTACGTAGGCAGGTAGGGTGAGCAGTTCCGGATAAATGCCCTCTTGGGTGTAATCTCGCCGTCCGTCGGTATGGAAGGTGCGGATACGTCCCATGTGCGAGGTCACCGTATTGTATACGGCGAAGAAAGGCTGGTCTTTACCGCGCTTCGAGCTGTTGTAAGAAGCTTCTCTCGTACATTCGTCCCAGCAGCTTTTGTTGTCCGTGGTGGAGTTGTAGTGTGTCTTGCTGTTGTTGGTGCAGTAATATCCGGCTTCACGCAGCCATTGCGGGAAGAAGATGTTTGCCGGGGTGTCGTATGGAACCGGATGGACATCCATTCCGTAGGTCGAGGAGTAGCAACCCGTAATGAGCGATGAGCGTGCGGCCGAACTTTGCGGGGCCACCGACCATGCGTTCATGAATTGTATGCCGCGGGCAGCCAGACTGTCTGCATTGGGGGTGTGCACATCCTTGTTGCCGTAGCAGCCGAATTCGTAAGCACTGGTATCTTCGAAGGTGAGCCAGAGAATATTGGGCCTTTCGTTTTTCTTGTTGTCTGCCGCATCCGCTTGGGCGGTATGCAGCCCGCAGAAAGCGGTACACATGAGTAGAGATAAGTTTTTCATGCTATATTAAATGTTAGTTTTACATGTTATATCGGTTTTTCAGTAGTGGTTGCTAAGGTAGGGCATTTGTTCTGATAAGCATGCCTGATGTGTTTAAAAAGCTGCTAATATTGTTTTGGCATGCAGGTTTTCAACAAAATTGATGAAGATTCAACAAAATTGCAGAACCGGTAAACGTATGTTGCGGTGTATTGGAGAAAATAAGGACGCTATATTACCGGAATGTCTTACTTTTGAAAAATAAATCTAATAGTGTATAATGGTATGAGAAACATCGTTTTTATAGTGATTGCGTTTGTACTTTCTTTCTCGGGACGTGTATGTGCCGGAAATCCCGTTTATTCAGACAACTCCTTGCGCAATGATGCGGAGAAACTGCTGGTGGAGTGGGTGGATGCTCTGCTGGCCTACCAATGCGAAGGGCTGCATCCGTCGCTCGACGGCGGTATTCTGTGTCCCGCCTGTGCCCGCATTCACGGACGGATAGGAGACACGGTTCTTCCTCTGATGTATCTGGCAGACAAAACCGGCAATGACAAATATCTGCTTGCCGCCAAGAAACTGATGAAATGGATGGAGAACGTGCACCGTCCGGACGGCTCCTGGATGAACGATGTACACGTATCCGATTGGAGCGGGACTACCGTATTCGCCGCTATTGCTCTGTACGAGGCAGTGCATTACCACGGGCATCTGCTGGATGACTCTACGCGTAACCATTGGAAAGAGCAGTTGTTGGAAGCCGGCGAATTCATGATGAAGAATCCGCAGATGTACAGCCGCCGTATGCAGGGGAGTATGAAGCGCCTGAACAATGTGAACTATTCCGCTTCGGTGACGTATGCCTTGCAAGCTCTCGGAGAGATGTTCGACCGTCCGGACTTCAAGGGGGAAGCCCGGATTGTGGCTTCGGACTTGAAGAAGTTCTTTACGGCGAACGATTTCTTTTTATACGGCGAAGGGCCTAAAATATGGACACCTACCAAGAACGGCTGCCTCCCGGTGGACTTGGGATATAATGTAGAGGAATCCTTGCCTAATCTGGCTTATTATGCGCTTATGGTGAACGACCGGGAGTTGCTCTCCATCGTGGAGCGCTCCATGAATACCCACCTGGAATTTATGTTGCCCGACGGTGCATGGGACAACAGTTGGGGTACGCGCAGTTTTAAGTGGACATATTGGGGCGGACGTACAAGCGACGGCTTTATGGGTGGTTATTATGCCATGGCCGCGCATCATCCGGAGTACCTGGAAGCTATTCGCCGCAATATACAATTACTGAAAAAATCGACGGACGACGGTTTGCTTCATGCCGGACGCGATTATCGGGCCTCTGGCATTCCGGCTTGTATTCATCATACCTTCGGACATGCCAAGGCGCTGACGGCTTTTCTTGAGCTTCCACCTGTTAAGACACAACAATACAAGGCATTGCCGCGCGATAATGCTTATGGGGTGAAGTATTTCCGGGATATTCGTACGTGGCTGGTTGCAGAAGGTCCGTGGCATTCTACATGTACTGGTTTCGATGCGGAATATAAGGTAAAAGGAACTCATCCCATGGGAGGAGCCGTTTCTCTTTTATGGCACGAACAGGCCGGTCCGGTATTTGCCGCTACGACCAATCGGTATGCTTTGATAGAAGCGCCCAATATGCAGAGCAACAGCCGGAAGTATATAATGAGCGGAACGCCGCGGATTGAAATGGTACAATACGGAACGATTTACAGTAATCTCGATGACTTGGATACGGATATTGCTTATACCAGGGAAAAGAATATGCACCGTTTCCATGTCAATACCCATCTGGTGGATGCCGACCAGCAGACTCCGGTTCAGGGAGCGATTCCCGTAACGTTGGATTATGTGTATTCCCAACAGGGCTTGTCGATAGAAATGGAACATTGCCCTTTGACCGCCTGCCTGGTTTTACCGGTTATCGCCGCGCCTTCGGAAGTTGCGGATATTACACCGGAAGGCATGCGCCTTCAGAAAAAGGACGGCGTGTTGGAGGTAGTTTGCATGAACGGCAGGATGAAGGTTGCTCCTACCGATAAAGACGGACGGATATTTAATCCTGTGCCGGGCTTTTCTTTCATTCCCTTGCAGGTTTTTCCGGATAGTCCGGATAAGAAAATTCAAGTTAAAATCATATATAATTAATATATTTTTTATTTCTTTGTCCTGATTTATAATATAATATATATGAGAACACTTCGATTCTTATCACTACTATGCGGAATATTGTTTGCCTGTATGGGGCTTGCCGGTGAAATAGACGGTATGCGTTTCACACATATCGGTTTGGAAGAAGGGTTGTCGCATAGCACCATATTCGGAATTAATCAGGATAAAGAAGGTAATCTGTGGTTTGCCACTTATGACGGATTTAATAAGTATGACGGTTATAATTTTACTGTCTACCGGCATCAGTATAAGAATCCGAAGAGTATAGCCAGCGATATAACCCGTTGTGTCGTCATTGACAATGATAACCGGATATGGATAGGAACGAGAGAAGGTTTGTCGCTTTATAATCATCGCAAGAACGAATTCTCTAATTTCTTTTATAAGAGAAAGGGACAAAATGTAACAGTCAGGAATATTGTGCCTATGCAGAAGGACTGGCTTATGCTTGGGACAACCGAAGGCATTTTACTTTTTGACGTGAAAGGAGAACGTTTCCTGAATGATACGTTGTCGGCTACTTTACATTCGCTGAAACCGTTAACGCTGCTCAGGCAAGATGATGATATTTATATTGGCACTAAAGGGAAGGTGTATATGTATTCATTGCAGAACGGAGCATTGGAAACATTACTTGATCTGCATGACAAGGTGCAGATAAACAGTATCTTGTGCCAGACTCCCAATCGGATATGGGTAGCGACTGAAGGCAACGGACTGTACCTGTATGATGTAAAGAACAAAAAACTGGACAACTATCGTTATGAGAATAAGCTTTCTAAAATGAGAAAATCGTGATTCTACAGTCGAATCATTGATGATATGATTATTGCGAGCTTCAGAATATTCTTTAATCCAAATGCTTGATAATAGATTAGCAATAGCATTTGTAAGTTGAGTTAGTACTTGCCCATATAGCGTTTCTCCGCATTCATCTCTCAGTAGCGAATTTTCAGAATTTTTTTCATTTACAATCGATGCTGCACACTCCATTATGATACTTAAAAATTCATCTTTCATTTTTATCGCCTCAGCTTTTGACAATTATAGAGCGTTCCTTCGTTGCAAATTAAAGCACCGCTGTATCGTCTTGTCAATTAAATTATCACCAAATAATCCCAATCAAGTACTTTGTCTTTTGTGCTGTTTTAACCTTGACAACTAGAAAAATGCACCTATAATATTGATTTGCATTCCGGATTTAATTGGCTGTTTTTTGTGTTAATCATATGAAAGGAACATGCTGCTATGAATTCTAATGAAAAACATGAAGAAATTGACTGCGCTGAACTTGAACGGCTGGCTGCTTTTGGTGGTTCTGATGATAGTCAAATTAACCCCTGCTCTGATGTTGCAACGACTACAGCTATTATTAGCGCAATTTCGTCCGTTGTTTCTGCAATTTCTAATATTTCAGCTGCGATGACCAAGGTGCCTGCTTGTAAACCTAAGGGTTGACTTTTTGATTCCGGAATGCAGATTGCCTTATTTTGGACAGCTTTTTGATAGAGTAATCTTTCACTAAAAAAGCGTAAGCACCTTAGATTCTCAAAAAAGTCTAAGGTGTTTATTTTATTTGCAATGTTTAACAAAAAGTCAGTCTTCCAATTTACTATTATCGTAGCTAAGCGAGGGATAATGTTCAACCTCACCACCCAGCACAAGCTGAGCATACTCCGACGGCTTATTGTATAACAGGCGGTAGAAAAACTGGATTTTCTGGACGTATTCGCCATCGACCTTTTCCGCTTTGGATACCAGAATCTTGTCCAGCTGATCGTGTTCAGCACGGCCTTCCCGTTCGTACTGCTCAATCTCAACCATTCCTACCATAAATGGTGGTGGGGATACTGGAGAACTGTTTGTCTCTGTCACCTGGAAAGTT
>ENA-UEOR01001398-UEOR01001398.1-human-gut-metagenome-genome-assembly--contig:-NODE-1398-length-14292-cov-9.194091_pt1 | contig 14292 bp, 8 predicted proteins | sample MGYA00242887_ERZ507890 | MGnify/ENA primary metagenome ERZ507890 (study PRJEB26167, sample SAMN06115431) | human gut metagenome | host: Homo sapiens | place: China:Guizhou | collected 2014-10-21...
CTCCTTGGCGACGGCGGTGTTCAGGATGGTGTTGCAGTCGCTCAGGTTCTCGGCGGAGCCGGGCATACGGAACTCGAACTTGTTGCCGGTGAAGGCAAAGGGAGAAGTACGGTTGCGGTCGGTGGTGTCCTTGCTGAACTTGGGCAGGACATCGACGCCGAGGTCCATCTTCATCTTGACGGGGCCGGCGTAGGGAGAATCGGAAGCGATGGCGTCGATGACGGCTTCCAGCTCTTCGCCCACGAAGATGGAGATGATGGCCGGAGGTGCCTCGTTGGCGCCCAGACGGTGGTCGTTGCCGGGGGTGGCGACGGAGGTACGGAGCAGGTCGGCGTACTCATCGACAGCCTTGATGACGGCGGCGAGGAAGACCAGGAACTGCAGGTTCTCCATGGGGGTGTCGCCCGGGTCCAGCAGATTCTCGTGGGTGGTGGACATGGACCAGTTGTTGTGCTTGCCGCTGCCGTTGACGCCCTCGAAAGGCTTCTCGTGCTGCAGGCAGACCAGACCGTACTTGGGGGCCAGCTTCTTCATCATCTCCATCGTCAGCAGGTTGTGGTCGATGGCGACGTTGGTGGTGTCAAAGATGGGGGCCAGCTCATGCTGGCAGGGAGCTACTTCGTTGTGCTTGGTCTTGGCGGGGATGCCCAGCTTCCACAGCTCTTCGTCCAGCTCCTTCATGAAAGCGGAGACCTCGGGGCGGATGACGCCGAAGTAGTGCTCTTCCAGCTCCTGACCCTTGGCGGACGGTGCGCCGAAGAGGGTGCGGCCGGTGAGGATGAGGTCCTGACGGGCCTCGTAGTCTTCCTTCTTAATAAGGAAGTACTCCTGCTCGGGGCCGACGGTGGTGGAGACGTAATCCACGTCCTTGCCGAAGAGCTTCAGGACGCGGATGGCCTGATTGGACAGCGCGTTCATGGAGCGCAGCAGGGGAGTCTTCTTGTCCAGCGCCTCGCCGGTGTAGCTGACGAATGCAGTGGGGATGCAGAGGACGTCGTCCTTCACAAAAGCGAAGCTGGTGGGATCCCATGCGGTGTAGCCGCGGGCCTCACAGGTGGCGCGCAGGCCGCCGGAGGGGAAGGAAGAGGCGTCGGGCTCGCCGCGCACCAGCTCCTTGCCGTTGAACTCCATGATGGCGGTGCCGTCGCCCACGGGGGAGACGAAGCCGTCATGCTTCTCGCTGGTAATGCCGGTCAGCGGCTGGAACCAGTGGGTGTAGTGGGTGGCACCCAGCTCCATGGCCCAGCGCTTCATGACGCTGGCCACGACGTTTGCCACCTCGATGTCCAGAGGTGCGCCCTTGTGCAGGGTCTTCTCGAGGCTCTTGTAGGTAGCGCTGGGGAGGCGCTCCTTCATGACGTGCTCGTTGAACACCTTGCTGCCGTAGATCTCCATAACATTTGCTGCCATAAATCCTACTCCTTACTTGAATTGAAATACTTCAGCTGGTCGCGGATTTTCACGCGGAAAGAGGCGGACTCTCCCGCGAAATATCGGGTTAAACGAAACGACGCTGCGAGTCAGGAGGTGACTCACAGCGTCGTTGCTGTCTATGCGATGATTATAGCCGAACGGGGCGAAAAACGCAATAGACAGATTTGACGATTCTGCACAAACTGACTCCCGATTTTTTGGAGTATTGCGCGGATGGTATGACTATTAGATGACCTGAAACAGGAAAAACTTCAGATAGTTCGTCTCCGGCACGCCCCAGAGGATGGGGTGGTCGGGGGCCTGCTGGCGCACTTCGATCTGGCGCAGCTGGCGGTGAGCGTCCTTTGCGGCGGAGCGCAGCATCTTGATGAACAGCTCCTCGGTGGCAAAATGAGAGCAGCTTGCCGTGGCGAGGTAGCCGCCCCGGGGCAGGAGCTTCATGGCCCGGTAGTTGATCTCCTTGTAGCCCCGCATGGCGTTTTCCACCGTGCGGCGGGCTTTGGTGAAGGCCGGCGGGTCGAGGATGATGAAATCGTAGGGATGGCCTTCTTTTTCGAGGCGGGGCAGAAGTTCGAAGGTATCCTCGCAGAGGAAGTCCATGTTGGTCAGGCCGTTGCGCTCCGCGTTCCGCTGGGCCATGGCGATGGCGTCGGCGCTGATGTCCGCTGCCGTGACCCGGGCTGCGCCGCCGCTGGCTGCGTTGAGGGCAAAGCTGCCGGTGTGGGTGAAGCAGTCCAGCACGGTGTGGCCGGCGGCGAGGCGGGCGACTGCCCGGCGGTTGTACTTCTGGTCGAGGAAGAAGCCGGTCTTCTGGCCGTTCTCGAAATCGACGTGGTAGTAGACGCCGTTCTCGCAGATCTCGGTCTGGGTGGAGGCGGGGTGGCTTTCACCCGGCAGCTCGAACCAGCCCTTGCTCTGCTCGAGGCCCTCTTTGGCACGCAGGGCCTCGTCGTTCCGCTCGTAGATGCCGTCGATGGTCTGGCCGTCGGCCCGCAGCACTTCGGCGAGGAGGGGGAAGAGGACGGGCTTCAGCTTCTCCATGCCGACGCTGAGGGTCTGGGTGACGAGGATGTTGTTGAAGCGGTCCACGGTCAGGCCGGGGAACTGGTCGGCCTCGCCGAAGATGACCCGGCAGGCCGAGAGGTCGGCAGGCTCGAGGACGGTCTTGCGGTAGGCCCAGGCGTACTCGACGCGGCGGCGCCAGAAGCTGGCGTCGAAGGTGTCGTTGGCGTTGCGGGAGATGAGGCGGACGCGGATCTTGCTCTTGAGAGAGACGAAGCCGGTGCCGAGGTAAGCGCCCTTCGGGCTCACCACGTCGGCGAGGGTTCCGTTCTCAGGCTCTGTCTCCGGGAACTCGAGGATGTCGTTCTCGTACACCCACGGATGTCCGCCCACGAGGCTGGCCTCGGCTTTTTTGTTTACTTTATAAATAGGATAGCTGCGTTCTGATTTCATGGTTGCTCCTTAATAATTGAGGATGAACCTCTCCGTCACGGCTGCTGCACGAGGGAAGGCTTCGCCTTTGTACAACCTCTCAGTCTGCTTCGCAGACAGCTCCCCTAGTAGGGGAGCCTCTGGCGAAGAGGCGAGGCTTTACGGAATGCCAAGGCCTCTCCTCGATAGGGGAGGTGGCACGGCGTTAGCCGTGACGGAGAGGTTATCTTTTGGCTAACTCACCATTTATAATACCATAAAAATATGTTAGAATAAATACAAAAACCGCCGAAAGGAAGGAAAACATCATGGAGATCGAGCGCAAGTGGATGGTGAACGGCTGGCCGGAGGGGCTGCCGCTGAAAGAGGAGTTTGCCATGCGGCAGGGCTACATCAGCGTGCAGCCCACCGTCCGCATCCGGGAAGAGGCCCTGACGGGCGGCAAGACCCACTACGTCCTCTGCTTCAAGTCGGGCAGCGGGCTGGCGAGGGAAGAGATCGAGCGGGACATCGACCCTGCGCTTTTCAATGACCTCGAGACGAAGATCATCGGCAGGCCCCTTATCCCGAAGCTCCGCCGCAGCTACCTGCTGCCGGACGGTGCGGTGCTGGAAGTGAATCATGTGGACGAGGGCCAGCCGACGGAGTTCTGGTACGCCGAGGTGGAGTACCCCACGGTAGAGGCAGCCCGCAGCTGGCAGCCTGCCGCCGTGGGCCTCGCGGACTACCTCAGCGACGAAGTCACCGACCAGCCCGGCCAGAGCATGGGGGCCTATTGGGAGCAGACCCGGGGCTGAACCGACGAACGTAGTGGAAAAACCTTGAAGATTATGATATGATGGTCGTATCACTCATACTGCGGCCCCGGACGGGCCGGGAAAGAAGGAAACAACTACGAAACGACCCAAATTCACGCTGTCTGTGCAGTACAATTCGCCGGTCATCCTGACATTTTTCCTCCTCTCACTGGGGGTGCTGTTCCTGGGCCAGTACACCGGCGGCTGGACGACCACCCATCTGTTCAGCGTCTACCGTTCCTCGCTGAAAGACCCGCTGTTTTACATCCGGCTCTTCGGCCATGTGCTGGGCCACGGCAGCTGGGACCATTTCCTGAACAATATGCTGCTTCTCCTCGTCGTCGGCCCGCCGATGGAGGAAAAGTACGGCAGCCTGCCCCTGCTCAAAGGCATCCTGCTCACGGCCCTCATCTCGGGCATTCTGCAGTGTGCGTTGTTCCCCCGCACGGCGCTGCTGGGCGCGTCGGGCATCGTCTTCATGCTCATCATGCTGGCATCCCTGTCCGGCTTCTCGGGCGGCATCCCCGTCACCATGCTGCTGGTGGCGGCGCTCTATCTGGGCCAACAGGTCTATGACATCATCTTTGTGCGGGACAACGTGGCCAACTTCATGCACATCGTCGGCGGCGTCTGTGGCACAGTGTTCGGCTACGTCAATGCGGGGCCGCGCAGGAAACGGAAACACTAGCCCTCTCAGGCGCGCAGCGATGACTGAGAGGGCAGCTAAGAACATGCAAATTTTATCATTCGCGTGGTTTTGTCGCTTGCTTTTTGATGGGCAGCGCTCTATTATATCATTTGTACAAATATTTCCCTTCGAATTTTCACAAAATCACCAAATGTAGTTTATCGGACGGAGGTTGTTTATGAGACGACTGCGCAGCCCATCCCCGGGGATGAAACTGCAAAAAAATCACGACAAAGGAGGACGGACGCTTTGAACGAACACGAAAAACCACAGATAGACTTCATGCACAAGCTTGCGCGCCAGATCGTGGAACGCCGCAACCTTGTGTTCCTGTTTGTCATTCTGGCTGCCATCTTCACGGTGTTCTCGGTGCGGTGGGTCAAGGTCGAGACCGACATGACCACCTACCTGCCCAAGACCTCGGAGACCCGCATGGGCCTTGACATCATGGACGAGCAGTTCACGACCTACGGCTCTGCCGACGTCATGGTGGCCAACATCACGCCCACTGAGGCCGATGAGCTTTCCGACCGGCTCACCGAGCTCAAGGGCGTCCAGATGCTGGACTACGACGACACGACCGACCATTATAATAAGGACTCGGTGTCGGCCCTTTACTCCATCACCTTCGACTACCCCGAGGACGATGACCAGTGCCTCGAGGCCCTCGACCGGGTGAAGGAATACCTCGCCGACTACGACATCTACGTCTCCACCTCGCTGGGCAACACCCAGCAGGAGACCATTGATGCCGAGGTGCGGGTCATTATGGTGTACGTTGCCGTCATCATCGTCATCGTCCTGCTCCTGACGTCCCAGACCTACGCCGAGGTGCCCGTCCTCATCCTCACCTTCGTGGTGGGCATGATCCTGAACATGGGTACAAACTTCATGCTCGGCACCATCTCCTTCGTGTCCAACTCGGTCACGAACATCCTGCAGCTGGCGCTGTCGCTGGACTACGCCATCATCTTCTGCAACCACTTCAAGGAAGAACACCAGACCATGCCTCTGAAGGAGGCCGTCATCGAGTCCCTGAGCAAGAGTATCCCCGAAATCAGCTCCAGCTCCCTGACCACCATCGGCGGCCTCGTGGCCATGCTGTTCATGCAGTTCCGCATCGGCTCCGATATGGCCATCTGCCTCATCAAGTCCATCCTCTTTGCGATGCTCTCGGTGTTCGTGGTCATGCCCGGCCTGCTGATGCTCTTCGGACCCTACATGGATAAGACCAAGCACAGGAACTTCGTGCCGGAGATCCCCTTCGTGGGCCGCTTTGCATGGCGCACCCGCAAGGTCATCCCTGTCATCTTCCTGGTGGTCATCCTCATCGGTTACCACTTCTCGAACCTTTGTCCCTACGCCTACGGCTACGATGTCATCAAGGTGCCGAAGATGAACGAATCCCTCATCGCGGACCAGATGATCGAAGAAAACTTCACCAAGTCGAACCTCGTGGCTCTCGTCTACCCCAAGAACGACGATTACAGCATCGAGAAAAAGATGCTGGAGGAGCTGGAAAGCTATGATGAAATAGACTCCACCAAGGGTCTGTCCAACATCGAGGCCCAGGACGGCTATATGCTGGAAGACGAGCTCACCGCCCGCCAGTTCTCCGAGATGGCCGATCTGGACTACGAGGCCGCACAGATGATCTACACCGCCTACGCCATCGAGAACGAGGAGTACGGCCAGATCATCGGCAACTTCGCATCCTATAAAGTGCCGCTCGTGGATATGTTCCTCTACGTCTGCGACGAGGCCGATACCGGCATCGTCTCCCTCTCTCAGGAAGACCTGGACGACCTCCACGACGCCCGCGACCAGATGGAGAGCGCACTGGCCCAGCTGCAGGGCAACGACTACAACCGCGTCCTCATCTACCTGAGCCCCTCTCTGGAACCCGGCCAGACTACTTATGAGTTCACCGACACCATCCGCTCCATCGCCCGGAAGTATTACCCGGACGGCGAGCTGTACATGGCCGGTGACGCCACCAACGAGTACGATTTCCAGAAGTCCTTCGCCATCGATAATGTCGTCGTCAACGTCGTGTCCATCTTCATCGTCCTGCTGGTGCTGCTGTTCACCTTCCAGTCCGTCGGTATGCCCATCCTGCTCATCGTGGTCATTCAGGGCGCTATCTGGATAAACTTCTCGTTCCCGTATTTCATGGGGACCAACCTCTACTTCATGGGCTACCTCATCGTCAGCTCCATCCAGATGGGCGCGAACATCGACTACGCGATCGTCATCGCCACCCGTTTCAACGAGCTGAAGGATAAGATGGAGCACAAGCAGGCCATGATAGAGACCATCAACTTCGCGTTCCCGACCATCCTGACTTCCGGCACCATCATGACCGTGTCCGGCATCCTCATCGGCCAGATGACTTCCGACGCCTGCATCGTGGGCATCGGCCAGTGTCTGGGCCGAGGCACCATCATCTCCATCATCCTCGTCCTCTTCGTCCTGCCTCAGATCCTGCTCATCGGCACCCGCATCGTGGACCGTACCTCCTTTGCCGTGCCGAAGCTGGTGGCCCGCAGCAGCGGCAATGGCCGTATGCGGGTCAACGGCATCGTGCAGGGCGAGATCCACGGCTCTGTGGCCGGTACGATGAACGCCATCGTGGACGGCGACGTCCAGCTGACCGTCATCTCGGGCAACGTCTCTCAGGAACTGGACGACAATAAACAACAGGAGGTGCAGAATGAAGACCAGTAACCATCTGCTGCGCCGCCTGACGGCTGCGCTTCTGGCCGCTGTGCTGGCGCTGAGCATCGCACTGCCGGTGTTCGCGTCCGACGACGGCGATACCATTTACATCAACAGCGTCTCGGACCTGCTCTCGCTGGCCAGGAACTGTGCCTACGACCAGTGGTCGGTGGGCAAGACGGTTATTCTACAGAAAGACCTCTCCCTCGAGGGGATGCTGTGGGAGCCCATCCCGTCCTTCAGCGGACAGTTCAAGGGCAACGGCCACACCATCTCGGACCTGACCATTACGGGCCAGTATTCCCCGGCGGGCCTCTTCGGCATCGTGGAGGAACAGGGCTCCATCGAGTCCCTGAGCGTGCGGGGCATCGTGTCTGTCTCTGACTCTGCCGACACCACCACCGGCGGCATCGTAGGCATCAACCACGGTACCCTCATCAACTGCCAGTTCACCGGCGTCGTCACCGGCGACAGCGAGGTGGGCGGCATCGTGGGCCGCAACGAGTCCGAAGGCACCATCGACCACAGCACGGCCCGCGCCATCGTCACCGGCAAATCTTCCACCGGCGGCATCGCAGGCTACAACCTCGGCGCCATCACCGGCTGCACCAACGTGGGCAGCATCAACACCGAATATCAGGAAGCCTCTCTCGACACCGACGGCTTCACCGCCAAGATGGTGGACCAGATCAACAACAAGATAGCCGCCGCCGATGACGACGCCACCAATTCCGTCACCAACGTCGCCACCGACACCGGCGGCATCGCAGGCCGCTCCTCCGGCATGATCCTGACCAGCGTCAACACCGGCACCATCGGCTACGAGCATGTTGGCTACAATGTGGGCGGCATCGTGGGCCGCACCGACGGCCTCGTATCCGGCTGTGTCAACCAGGGCTGTGTTCTGGGCCGCAAGGACGTGGGCGGCATCGCCGGTCAGGCGGAACCCTATCGCGAACTCGACCTCTCCAAGGATACCATCAAGCGTCTCCGTTCGGAGCTGGAGGTCCTGCGCGGCCTTGTCGATGACACCACCGGCGTCGTCGAGAACTCCACCACCAGCATCTCCAACTCCTTCAGCGCCATGACCAGCCAGATGGACACCGCCATTGCAGCGGCCCGTCAGCTGGACGACCAGGCCAGCGACTACGGCGACGAGGTGGCCGACGAGATCGACCGCGCCTCCACTCTGCTGGCCGATACCCTCACCAAACTCGAACCCGTCATGGACACCGGCGAAGATGCCATGACCAAGCTGACCGATGCCACCGGAAACCTCAAGTGGGCCATGCGCGAGATGGCCGCTGAGATGTTGATGGCATCCAGCGCCCTCAGCAAGACCAGCTCCGGTCTGGACAAGGTGAGCGACGCGGCCGAGGATGGCCGTGACGGGATGTCGGCTATCTCTGAGGGTATCAAACAGCTGTTGGAGTCTGTCGATACCGGCGATGACAGCGCTGCCTCGCAGGCGATCTCCACCATCCTGACCGGCTACGACTCTCTCTCTGCCGAGAAGAAGTCCGACAAGAACCTCAAGACCGGCATTGAGCTGCTGAAGGTGGCCAACTCCGTGGCCAGCGTCTTCACGCTGGGCAGCGGCATGGCCCCGGCAATGAAGGCTGTTACCGCAGGCATGGGCCTGCTGCGCACGGCGTCCCTCCTGTCCAACGACAGTGACATTGCCCGTGCTACTTCCCAAATCGCAAGTGCCATCGGCACCATCTCTACCATTGCCACCCAGATGGGCGGCATCGTGGGTAGCGCTGCCAAGTCCGTCTCGGCCTCCGACCACCCCGAGCTGGCTGCGGCTCTGACCAAAGCCTCTGACGCGCTGGACGGCATGGGCAGCATCACCGACGGCATCATGGACAACATCAAGGACTGGGTCGGCAATAACGGCGGCGGCAGCATCAAGGATGGTCTCGATCAGCTGAGCGATGCTTCCGACAAGCTGAGCGACGCTATGGATGACCTGAGCGACTCCCTCGACCTGCTCAAGACCGACGCCGCCCTCACCAGCGCAACGCTGGCGCATACCTCCGTGGCTCTGGGCCAGATGCAGGACGGCCTCGGCGGCCTGACCGATATGATGGGCCAGACCCGCGATATTCTCCACTGGCTCAACCAGCAGGACCCCATCAAGGTGCCTCGTCCCTCGGCAGAGCTGACCAACACCAAGGACTCCCTCTTTGATGCTGTCAGCGCCATCAACGACAAGATGGACAACATCAACAGCACCATGCGCACCGCCAGCAACCAGCTGACCGACAAGATGCGCGCCGTGACCGCACAAGTCAGCGTCGTGTCCAACCTGATGCTGGATGCTGTGGAAGAGATCAGCGACCCGGGCAGCAAGACCATCTACGAGGATGAGTCGGAAGACCTCATCGCTTCCCAGTCCGACGGCAAAATTGAAAACAGCATCAACCGCGGCACCATCGACGCCGACATGAACGTGGGCGGCATCGCCGGTACCATGGGCGTCGAGAACCTGCTGGACCCCGAGGAGGACAACAAGGACGAGGGTACCTCGCTGCTGCGCACCTCCTATACCGTCAGCGCCGTCCTCACCGGCAACATCAACGAGGGCAGCATCACCGCCAAGAAGGATATGGTCGGCGGCATCGTCGGCCAGGAGGAACTGGGCCTTGTGACGGCCTGCGAGTCCTACGGCGACGTCACCGGCGTCAATCAGGTGGGCGGCATTGCCGGTGCGGCCAGCGCCAAGCTCCGCAGCAACTGGGCAAAATGCGCCCTCAGCGGTGAAAAGTACATCGGCGGCATTGTCGGTCAGGGTACCGACAGCGACCTCACCGACGGCAGCCTCATCGCCATCAACAACCGCGCCATCGTCTCTGTGCTGGAAGGCCAGCAGTACGTAGGTGCTGTCTCCGGCGGACAGGACGGCGACTTCTATGGCAACCTCTTCGTCTCCGACGATCTGCAGGGCATCGACCGCCTGAGCCGCGTCGGTCAGGCAGAGCCGGTCACCTATGAGACCCTGCTGGCTCAGGAGAATGTGCCGGACTCCTTCCGCAAGCTGAACCTGACCTTCAAGGCCGACGGCCACATCATCAAGAAGATCAGCTTTGACTACGGTGCGTCCTTCACTCTGGCCGACTACCCCGAGATCCCCCAGAAGAATGGATATTACGCCGAGTGGAGCACACCCGTCCTCGACCAGCTCCACACCGACACCGTGGTCAATGTGGAGTACACGCCCTACATCCCGTCTCTGAGCAGCAGCGTCACCCGTGAGAACGGACGCCCCGTCTTCTTCGTGGATGGCTTCTTCGGCGGTTCCAACGCCGTGCAGGTCACCCAGCAGGACATCACAGCCGATGTCCACGGTGTGACAGAGCAGTGGCTGCTGGAGTTCACCGATGACGGCAATGAGACCCACCAGATCCGTTATCTGACCCCCGGCAAGGCCAAGGGCAAGGTCTACGTCAAGCAGGCCGACGGCAGCTGGCATAAGGTGGAGACGGGCAGCTTCGGCAGCTACACCACCTTCACCACCACCGGCACCGAGGTCGAAGTGGCTTTCGTCCCCGCAAAGCTCCCCGTCTGGGCCTTCTGCGCCGGCGGCGCAGCCCTGCTGGTGCTGCTCCTTCTGCTGGCAAAGCGCATCAAGTCGAAGCGCGGCCCCAAGGGCGAAAAGCCCGAGACGGCGGACGCCCCCGCCGATGAGCTGGATACCCCCATCTCTGAGACGGATATGCAGTAAGCAATAAGAAAAGCAGGAGCCCCATCCGAATGGATGGGGCTCCTGCTTTGTTTGTAGGTTAGGCTCGTCTTCGTACAACCTCTCAGTCTCGCTGCCGCTCGACAGCTCCCCTAGTAGGGGAGCCTCTGGCGAAGAGGCAAAGCTTTACGGACGGCACGTTCTATTCCTTTGAAAGCTCCAAAAACTTTTTAGAACCGCCTGCATCTGGCCGTTTACCATGTACACGAACAGCCGGTTGGTGTCGATATCCTCTTCCAGCAGCTCCGGGCTTGGGTAATTGTCCCCCCACTGGGTAGGGTTGCCGTTTTTCGCCATGAATTCCCGCGCATGGGCATAGATATCCAAAATCCGTGCCATATCTGCTCTTACCGCTCCGCGAAACATATCCACTCATCCTCTCTTGCCCGCGCCCTGCCGCGCGGGGTACATTTATTTTAGTATAACACAATATTCCATAAAGTACCAGAATTTTCTCCATCTCGCGGCAAAAACAGACCGCCGTGCGCGGGGCAGCAGCACGACGGTCGGGGGAAGCAAAGCAAAAGAGGGCTTCATGCGGTGGGGCGGCGGGGAGCAGTGCCGGTGCGCACCAGCCGGTACTCCCGGGGGCTCAGGCCGTAGCGCTCGTGGAACAGGCGGTAGAAGTAGCTGGTGTTCTCGTAGCCCACCTGTGCAATGATCTGCTGAATGTTCAGATCGCTGCGGCGCAGCAGCCGCGCGGCGGTCTCCATGCGGTGCTTTTGCAGCAGCTCCTTGTAGGTGCGCCCAGTCTGGGCGCGCACGCACTCGCTGACATACGCCAGCGAAACACCATAAGCCCTTGCCACATTGGAAAGGCTGGCCTCACGATAATTTTGGGTGATCTCCTGCAGCGCCGCCTGCACCAGTGCATCGCGGCTCACGGCCTCCATGCGGGCTTGCTGCGGGGAGCGTTCAAGCTTTGCCATCATTGTATCTGTCCTCCGTAACGGTGCGGCAGGCGGGGGACTGGGGGAAGCCGGACCACCCGCCGCACGATAACTGCGGAGCCCCTTCCGGGCTCTTATACCCTGAATACGAATCACCCGCCGCAAACATTGCAGAAAAGATAAAAATTTTTTAGTCAATTTTCGTTGTAGGGGGGAGAACCCCCTCAGTCGCCTACGGCGCCAGCTCCCCCAAGGGGGCGCCTTTTGGCGATGACGAAAACTTTGCCGCCACCACTGAAGCCGTCCCCTTGGGGAAGGTGGCAAAGCCGCAGGCTTTGACGGAAGGGGTTCCCACAGAAAAAGGCTGCCTGCCAAGTGGCAGACAGCCTTTTCCAGAAGAAAATAAGGAAAACACGCGCCCAAAGGGGCTGGGTGAGTATCAGAACATACTTTCGTCCTTGTAGCGCCCGGTGCGCACGAACTGCACCCACTCGGCTACGTTCACGGCGTGGTCGCCGATGCGCTCCAGATACTTGATGACCATGAGCAGATCCAGCGCGGCGTCCACCTTGGCGGGGTCGGCGGCGATCTCCTGTGCCAGCGTGTGCTTGATGGCGTTGAAGTCGTAGTCCACGGCGTCGTCTGCGGCGATGACGCGGCGGGCGGCGATCTCATCCTCGGCGGTCAGGGCGTCCATGGCGTCTAAGATCATCTGGTAGGCCTTGCGCCCCATGGCAATAGCCTGACTGACGGCGGGGTCGCCCTCCTTGCGCACGGTGACAAGATGCGGGATGATCTCGGCGATATCCGAGGCGTGGTCGCCCATGCGCTCGATATCGGTGACCACCTTCATGGCGGTGGAAATGTGGCGCAGATCGCCCGCCACCGGCTGCTGGCGCAGCAGCAAGGTCATGCAGCGGTGCTCGATGTCCCGCTCCATGTTGTTGATGCGGTCATCCCCCTGCACGATCTTCTGGGCGGCTGCGGTGTCGGCGGTGCACAGCGCTTCCAGCGCGTTCTCCACGGCCTCGGCGGCGTTCTGCCCCATCTCCACCAAAGCGACCCTGAGGGCTTCCAGATCGCTGTCGTATTGTTTGCGAATGCTCATTGCTTTGTTCCTCCCTGCATTAACCGAACCGGCCGGAGATGTAGTCCTCGGTGCGCTTGTCCCGGGGCGTGCTGAAGATCTGGTTCGTGGGGCCAACCTCCACCAGCTCCCCCAGCAGGAAGAAGGCGGTGCGGTCGCTGATACGGGCCGCCTGCTGCATATTGTGGGTGACGATGACCACGGTGTAGTTCTTTTTCAGCTCGTTCATCAGCTCCTCCACCTTCATGGTAGAGCCGGGGTCCAGTGCGCTGGTGGGCTCGTCCATCAGCAGCACCTCGGGCTTGACCGCCAATGCCCGGGCGATGCAAAGACGCTGCTGCTGCCCGCCGGACAGGCCAAGGGCGCTCTTTTTCAGGCGATCCTTCACCTCGTCCCACAGGGCTGCGCCCCGCAGGGAGGTTTCCACCAGCTCGTCCAGCTCGGCCTTATTGCGCACGCCGTGCAGCTTGGGGCCGTAAGTGATGTTGTCGTAGATGCTCATGGGGAAGGGGTTTGCCTTCTGGAACACCATGCCCACGCGGCGGCGCAGGTCGGTCAGCTCCATCTCGCGGGCAAAGATATCCTCGCCCTTCAGCCGTACATCCCCCTCGATGCGCACGCCCGGCACAAGGTCGTTCATGCGGTTCAGGGTCTTTAAAAAGGTGGACTTGCCGCAGCCGGAGGGGCCGATCAGTGCGGTGATCTCCCGCTCGCCCACATCCAGCGAAATGCTCTTCAGCGCTTTGAAGTCGCCGTACCAGAGGTTCAGATCCTTTGCCGATATCACCGGCACATTCGTGTTTTCCATAGAGTACCTCTTTATTTTTACTGCTTCTGTTTCAGTTTCGTTTTCGCCAGACGTGCTGCCAGATTGATCAGCAACACCAGCACCAGCAACACTGCGCCGATGCCCCATGCGGAGGTGAAATCGCCGTCCTCAAAGGCGCGCAGGTACAGCAGCACCGACAGGGTGGCACCGTTGGAGGTGTAGGCTTTGAACACATTCTTGGCGATCACCTCTGCCGCACCGGCGGTGAACAGCAGCGCGGCGCTTTCGCCCACGATGCGCCCCACAGCCAGAATGCAGCCGGTGATGATGCCGTCGATGCTGCAGGGCAGCACGATGGTGCGGATGATGTGCCACTTGCCCGCACCCAGACCCATGGCACCCTCGCGGTAGCCCTGCGGCACCGTTTTGAGGGATTCCTGTGTGGTGCGGATGATGGTGGGCAGGTTCATCACCACCAGCGTCAGACTGCCGGACAAAAGACAGGTCTGGAAGCCCAGCGCCTGACTGAACACCAGCATACCCACCAAGCCGTAGATGATGCTGGGGATACCGGCCAGCGTTTCGTTGGTGAACTCGATGACTTCGATGAGCCGCCGGTTAGAGGCGTATTCGGTCAGGTAGACCGCCGCACCCACGCCCAGCGGCAATACGATGAGTAATGTCAGCACAATGACATACAGGGTGTTGAGGATGGCGGGCAGAATGCCGT
>ENA-UEOR01001399-UEOR01001399.1-human-gut-metagenome-genome-assembly--contig:-NODE-1399-length-14269-cov-11.119856_pt1 | contig 14269 bp, 18 predicted proteins | sample MGYA00242887_ERZ507890 | MGnify/ENA primary metagenome ERZ507890 (study PRJEB26167, sample SAMN06115431) | human gut metagenome | host: Homo sapiens | place: China:Guizhou | collected 2014-10-21...
ATCCACAAAGGATTCCTGCGGCTCTTTGCCTTAAATCCTGCTTGTGTTTGCGGAATATCCGTCATTTTCTTTGTTTTCAGATACCCCTTAAGGTGTATACCAGAAAACCGCTGAACACCGCTATGCCGCTGCTGCCGCCGATGTGTACCATTTTATCCTGGATAAGATGGTCGATACCCGCCCCGGCAGCGAATGGTTCTGGCAGACGGATAAATACGGCACCCCCGCCCACAAGCCCATTGTGGAGCCGTGGAAAGTGATTGCCGAACCGGCCGGATTTTTGATCGCGCCGCGTGGCTGGGAGCGCGTCAGCGATGTTTCCAACGTGGTATTTACCAATGGTGCTATTGCGGATGATGACGGTAAGGTGTATATTTATTATGCCGCCAGTGATACGCGCCTGCACGTTGCTTCCACGACCATTGGCCAGCTTTTGGACTTTGCATTCAAAAAAACCGCAGACCCTTGGTCTGCCTCTGCCCGGCGATTACGGCCAGGTGCCCGCAAAGCTATGGTACCTGCACAAAGTGTAATGCGCAAAAATTGTGCGTCAACCTGAAAATGATTCCGCGATATGACCCTGTCATTTTATAATGTGCTGTGATATAATGAGGTGAATCGACAATGTCAATTCTAAAACTGACCCCTTCCTGCAAGGATTACCTTTGGGGCGGCAGCCGCCTGCGCACCGACTTTGGCGTGCAGAGCGATTTGAACCCGCTGGCGGAAGCCTGGGTGCTTTCCTGCCATCCCGATGGCCCCAGCTATCTGCCGGACGGCACCATGTTGGCGGACTACCTGGCCGCCCACCCGGAAGCGGCGGGAACAGACTGCAAAAAGTTTGAAATGTTCCCCGTTCTGACCAAGTTCATTGACGCCAAACACCACATCCATCTGGAATATTTCAATTTCCGCAATGACTCTATAGCCAATGCGCTGTTCGACCTGCTGGCCGAAAAAGTGAAAGAAGGCGTGGAAGTACGAGCCATGTTCGATGCGTTCGGCAACTGGTCGAACAATAAACCGCTCAAGAAGAGACATCTCAAAAAAATACGAGAGCAGGGAATCGAGATTGTCAAGTTCGACCCGTTCACCTTTCCCTACATCAATCATGCGGCACACCGTGATCACCGCAAAATAGCCGTCATCGACGGTGAAGTCGCCTATACGGGAGGAATGAACATCGCCGACTACTACATCAACGGACTCCCCAAAATCGGTACATGGCGTGATATGCACATGAGAATAGAAGGCGATGCCGTCAATGACCTGCAAGAAATATTTCTTACCATATGGAACAAGGAGACTAAACAAAATATTGGCGGCGAAGCATACTTCCCCAAGCACAAGGAGCAGTCGGACAGCACCAATGTAGTCGTCGCCATCGTAGACCGCACACCGAAGAAAAACAGCCGTATGCTCAGTCATGCTTATGCCATGTCGATCTATTCGGCACAGAAAAACGTGCACATCGTCAACCCGTATTTTGTGCCCACATCCTCCATCAACAAGGCGCTTCAACGCACCATCGAACGAGGTGTGGATGTCACGATTATGGTTTCTTCTGCCTCCGACATCCCGTTTACTCCGGACGCCGCCCTCTACAAACTTCACAAACTGATGAAAAGGGGGGCCACCGTCTATATGTACAATGGCGGTTTCCACCATTCCAAAATCATGATGGTCGACGATATTTTCTGCACGGTAGGCACCGCAAACCTGAACAGCCGCAGCCTCCGTTACGACTACGAGACGAACGCTTTCATCTTTAACAAGGAAATTACAGGCGAACTGAACGAGATGTTTCGGAACGATATAGAACACTGTACGCAGCTAACACCGGAATTCTGGAAAAAGCGCTCACCGTGGAAGAAGTTCGTCGGATGGTTTGCCAATTTATTCACGCCATTTTTGTAATTTTGCATCGCACCAACTTATTGGAAAATTATTCGCTATGAAACAATATTTAGATTTACTCAATCGCGTATTAACTGAAGGAACTGAGAAAAGTGACCGTACAGGAACCGGAACGATCAGTGTGTTCGGACATCAGATGCGTTTCAACCTCGACGAGGGTTTCCCGTGTCTGACCACCAAAAAACTGCATCTGAAATCAATCATCTACGAGTTACTCTGGTTTCTGCAAGGTGATACGAACGCGAAATATCTGCAAGAACACGGTGTACGCATCTGGAACGAATGGGCGGACGAGAACGGTGATTTAGGGCATATCTATGGCTATCAGTGGCGTTCGTGGCCCGACTACGACGGCGGATTCATCGACCAGATCAGCGAAGCGGTAGAGACGATCAAGCACAATCCCGACTCCCGCCGTATCATTGTCAGCGCCTGGAATGTAGCCGATTTAAAGAATATGAACCTGCCTCCCTGTCATGCCTTCTTCCAGTTTTACGTGGCAGACGGTCGGCTGAGCCTGCAACTTTACCAGCGCAGCGCGGATATATTTCTCGGAGTCCCGTTCAATATCGCATCATATGCACTGCTGCTACAAATGATGGCGCAGGTGACAGGACTGAAAGCGGGTGAATTTATCCATACACTTGGCGATGCCCATATCTATCTGAACCACTTGGATCAGGTCAAATTGCAGCTTAGCCGCGAACCACGCGCATTGCCTCAAATGAAAATTAATCCGGATGTGAAGAGTATCTATGACTTCCAGTTCGAAGACTTCGAACTGGTGAACTACGACCCGCATCCACATATTGCCGGAATAGTAGCGGTATAAAACCATGAGTAAAATATCAATTATTGCCGCCGTAGACCGCCGAATGGCGATCGGCTTTCAGAATAAACTGCTTTTCTGGTTGCCCAACGACTTGAAACGCTTCAAGGCACTGACTACCGGAAACACCATCATAATGGGAAGAAAAACCTTCGAATCGCTGCCGAAAGGTGCGTTGCCCAATCGCAGAAACGTTGTGTTATCCACCCGTCCGGATACGGTATGTCCCGGTGCGGAAGTCTTCCCGTCGCTGGAAGTCGCCCTGCAAAGCTGCAAGGAAGATGAGCACGTCTATATAATAGGTGGCGCAAGCGTCTACCAGCAGGCACTTCCTCTTGCCGACGAACTTTGTCTGACGGAAATAAATGACGTTGCTCCCGAAGCCGATGCCTTCTTTCCGGAAGTATCTCCGGCTCAATGGCACGAAAAAAGCAGAGAAGCTCATCCTGCGGATGAGAAACATCTCTGCCCGTATGCTTTTGTAGATTACGTGAAACAGTAAGCTATTTTATTCTGTACGATTAATCTTCGTCTTCAATGTCGACCATAATCGGCATCTGCCGCTTTATGGCTTCATGGAAAGAGATCAATGTCTCCGTACGCGCCAACCCCAAAGGTTGCAATTTATCATGTATGATACTCAGCAAATGGTGATTGTTCTTAGCGTAAATCTTGATAAACATATCATATTTACCAGTAGTGAAATGACACTCTACTACTTCCGGAATGGCTTCCAAAGCTCTCGTTACAGAATCAAAGGATTCCGGATCTTTCAGATATATACCAATATAAGCACAAGTTTCATATCCTATCTTCTCAGGATCGATCACATATTCCGATCCTTTCAATATTCCCAGATTAGTCAACTTCTGAATGCGCTGGTGGATAGCCGCCCCGGAAACGTTACACGCTCTTGCTACTTCCAAAAAAGGAATACGCGCGTTCCCTGCTATTAATTTCAGAATTTGCTCATCTAAAGCATCTAATTGATGATGTCCCATTTTTGAATCAAATTGTTTTTATCAATGAATCTTTTATGCAAAGTTAGCGATTTTTCGACAACAAATACTATAATCTATTACTTTTATTTGCAGAAAGCGGATAAGTCAACAATAGTTCGTACCTTTGCGAAAAACATAAATATACCATTAATATGAAACATATTTGCTGTATTATTCTGTGTTTCTGTACTTCTATAGGAAGTTATGCACAGAATTTTGCTGATTATTTTCAGAACAAAACATTGCGAGTGGATTATATCTTTACCGGGGATGCTACACAACAGGCTATTTATCTGGATGAGCTATCACAACTTCCTACCTGGGCAGGACGTCAACATCATCTTTCGGAACTTCCATTGGAAGGCAACGGACAAATTATAGTGAAAGACCTTGCCAGCAAACAGTGTATCTACAAAACGTCATTCTCTTCTTTGTTTCAAGAGTGGCTGTCCACAGACGAAGCTAAAGAAACAGCCAAAGGATTTGAGAATACTTTCCTTCTTCCTTATCCTAAACAGCCTGTGGAGGTAGAAGTCACTTTATATTCTCCGCGAAAAAAAAGATTGGCTACCTATAAACATATCGTGCGTCCGGATGATATATTGATTCATAAACGGGGGGTATCACATGTCACTCCGCATCGGTATATGCTTCAAAGTGGTAACGAAAAAGACTGCATAGATGTTGCCATCCTTGCAGAAGGATACACAGAAAAAGAAATGGATATTTTCTACCAGGATGCCCAACGTACCTGCGAAAGTTTGTTTTCGTATGAGCCGTTCCGCTCCATGAAGGGTAAATTTAATATTGTTGCCGTAGCCAGTCCTTCTACGGACAGTGGTGTCAGTGTTCCCCGCAAAAATCAGTGGAAACAAACGGCGGTTCACTCCCATTTCGATACTTTTTACTCGGACCGTTATCTGACTACCAGCCGGGTAAAGTCTATCCATAATGCATTGGCAGGCATCCCCTACGAACATATCATTATCCTGGCTAACACGGATGTATATGGTGGTGGAGGAATATACAATTCGTATACGCTGACCACGGCCCATCACCCGATGTTCAAGCCGGTAGTCGTACACGAATTCGGACACAGTTTCGGTGGATTAGCTGACGAATATTTCTATGATGATGATGTGATGACAGATACTTATCCGCTGGATGTCGAACCATGGGAACAGAATATTTCAACACGTGTGAACTTCGCTTCCAAATGGAAAGATATGCTTCCGTCAGGTACCCCGATCCCGACCCCCATTGCTGAAAAAAAGAAATATCCCGTAGGAGTATATGAAGGAGGTGGCTACTCTGCCAAAGGCATTTATCGTCCGGCTTATGACTGTCGCATGAAAACAAACGAATATCCGGAGTTTTGTCCGGTTTGTCAACGTGCCATCCGTCGAATGATTGAATTTTATGTTCCTTAATGGAATACAATTATATTATTGTCAAACTTAAAACCCAAACCTCATGATTAGACTTCAACCAATTAGTACGTCGGATCTGCAACATTACAAATTCATGGAAGAGCTTCTAATTGATTCGTTTCCACCGGAAGAGTACCGTCAGTTGGAACAACTGCGCGAGTACACTGATCGTACGGGCAACTTTCATAATAACATCATCTTTGATGATGACCTGCCAGTCGGCTTCATTACCTATTGGGATTTTGACAGTTTCTACTATGTAGAACACTTTGCAACCAATCCTGCCCTGCGAAATGGAGGCTATGGAAAACGCACGCTGGAATACTTATGCAATTATTTGAAACGCCCGATCGTATTGGAAGTAGAACGTCCGATAGAGGAAATGGCAAAACGACGTATCAGCTTTTATCAACGTCAAGGCTTTACGCTGTGGGAAAAAGACTATAGCCAACCTCCTTACAAGCCCGGAGATGATTTTCTGCCCATGTATTTAATGGTACACGGAGAATTGGATTGTGAAAAGGATTTTGAAACAATCAAAAAGAGAATACATAAAGAAGTATATGGAGTAAAAGACAACTAATTAAATTAGGTAGCAGCTCGAAATTAGTTTCACAAATGGAAAACCTTACTCCAGCTACGTATATATAAAAAGGGCGTTCAATTTGAATTGAACGCCCTTTTTATATATATTGAATTAACTAATTACTTCTCACCACGTTTCGTAGCCGAATAGTTAATCTTCAAAGCATAAGATTTTCTAAGAGCATTTTTTACATCAGTAACAATACCCATCTTTGTCTTCTGATCTACTTTCAGAGACACAGTCATCTTAGCAGCATCGCCTTCATTCATACTCGCACGTTCCTGAAAAATGAAGTCTTGTACTTCACCCACTTCAGCATAACTGTCATTCAACTGAATACGACTTTCAGTACCCATTTTCGCGCGATATTCTTGTGTAGGTTCCCCTACATAAATGAATGTTACCAGTGATTTCTTCTCCAGTTTTTCGAGTTCAGTACCTTGCGGAAGTGTAAACTGCACCTTTAATGTTACCTCACGCATTGTTGTTACAATCATAAAGAAGAACAACAAGGTAAAGATAAGGTCAGGCAATGAAGAAGTATTCAAAGCCGGCATTTCACGTTTACCAGTCTTATTAAATTTTCCCATTACTTACTACTTTTTTTCTCCGTATTTTTTAGGTTCTGCTTCAGAAATTCGTTGCGGATAGATTTCACGAACTGCCTTTTGCTGTTCGTCACTCAACTCCGAGTATTTAACTCCGAATTTTTCTGTTGCTAACTCGTCTCTCAATTCATTATATGCAGCCACCAATTCGTTCTGCACACTAATATATGCCTGATAAGAAGATCCACGGTCGTTCTGCAAAGAAATTACGTGCTTGTCATTAACCATATATGTACCGAAGAATTCCACATTCTTTTGTGTCTTTTCCGGCATGTTCTCTGCGTTATTAACGTTAGCAATAAATTCTTTGGCTTTCTGTCTCAACTGATCAACTCCGATATAATCATTTCCGCACATCAAAGCATCATCTTTATTCAGATAAACCTGCAGGATGTTACGTTCTTTAATCTTATCGGTAGTATCATCATTCTGTTCTTCGGGTGGTGGAGGCAAAAGTCTTGCCAAACCACGGTCCGTATCCATTGATGTCGTAATCAAGAAGAAGATCAGCAACAAGAAAGCGATATCCGCCGTAGAACTTGAGTTAATATCAGGAACTTTTCTTTTTCCTTTTGCCATTTTAATTACTTATTTAATCGAGTATCCTCAATTGATTACGATAATTTTTTCTTTATACCACTCACAATGATTGCAACAACAGTCACAAACAACAAAATGTAAATAGAATAAAGGAACATATCAGTCAGTTTCAGCCAGAAATAAACGTTATCTGTACCTTCATAACCCGGGATATTCATCGGCGTACCGCTACCCATAGCCCAAGCTATAATTAAAACAACAACCAAAAGAACCAAACCAAGCAAAGATTTGATAGCAGAAGCCGGATTATCTTTTAAAGCTGCACCAAATTGGAATACGGCAGCAATCACAGTAGCTGCGATAGCGATACCAAACAAAGCATACATCAAATAGAGTAAGGCGTCTGTTTGAGCCGGCTGCCACATTTCGGGATCTACTCCCGGAATCACTGCATCGCCCGTAGCGTCTCCTCCAAAGAAGAAGATACCCATTACGATGAGGATAATGGCAAACATCGCATACAGTGCGTAGTACGATGCCTTATATGTTAACTTACTCATTTCAAATTATTTTTTGTATTTCAGATCATATTTGATTACCATGTCAAGCAAAGAGATAGAAGAATCTTCCATTTCGCTTGTAAGAGCTTCAATCTTAGAAAGTACGTAGTTGTAGAATACCTGAAGAATCAAAGCAACGATCAAACCGAAGATAGTTGTGATCAAAGCGACTTTCATACCACCTGCTACAACCGTCGGAGAGATATCACCTACCTGCTGGATTTTATCAAATGCCTGCACCATACCGATTACAGTACCCAAGAATCCGAGTGACGGAGCCATTGCGATAAACAGTGTGATCCAAGAACATCCTTTTTCAAGGTAACCAGCCTGTACGCCACCGTAAGATACAACTGACTTCTCAACTACATCGATACCTTGATCGATTCTCATCAGACCTTGGTAGTAGATAGAAGCAACAGGACCTCTAGTGTTACGGGCAATGTCTTTAGCAGCTTCAACATCTCCTTTTTCCAAAGCAGCTTCGATAGATGCCATGAATTTCTTTGTGTTGATTTCAGCCAAGCTCAAATAGATGATACGTTCGATACAGAATGCCAAACCAATCACCAAAGCGATTGCTACCAAACTCATGAAAGATGCAGTACCTTCGATGAATTTAACTTTGATTTCCTTGTGAATACCACCTTCTTCTGCAGCAGGAGCAGCAGCTGTAGTAGCTTCAGCAGCAGGAGCAGCTTGTTGTTCAGTTTGTTCTGCTGCAGGAGCGTCTTGAGCCTGAGCAAGTTGAATTGAGCCAAATGTAAAGGCCCCAATCACAGCAACAATTGCAAATAACTTTTTCATTGTGTGTCTAATTTTTAAGATTAATTAATTGATTATTATTTATTGTATTTACTTCACATTTCTCTTTTCATTACGCGGAGAGACGGGGATTCGAACCCCGGATACACTTTTGGCGTATACACGCTTTCCAGGCGTGCCTCTTCAACCACTCGAGCATCTCTCCCAATGGGTTTCCCGCATTTTCAGCTACAAATGTATCCTTTTTTTTCTTTTCATAAAGCATTATCCGTTTTTTATCTTGAATAAATACTGCAAATTAATATAATTTAAAACCTTTCGGAGCTTATTTGCGGATTACAAACACTTTTAGCGCGTTTTCGGTAGTGACTTGTGCAACGTACTCCGGATTCATCTGATAAATCTCAGCTATTTTCAGAAAGGTGTCCCGCACATTGGCGCTCTCATTCCTTTTTCCGCGATTCGGGACGGGAGTCAGATAGGGGGAATCGGTTTCGAGCACAATACGCTCCAAGGGAACTGTCCGCAAAGTGTCCGGCAAAGTTGACTTTTTAAAAGTGACCACTCCGTTAATACCCAGCATAAACCCTTCAAACTCCAACAACTTCGCCGCCTCATCGGGCGTCCCGGTGAAACTATGAAAAATACCGGTCAATGGGGTGTTTTTATAGGTTTTCATTACCTTATATATATAATCGAACGCCTCCCTGGAATGAATAACAATAGGAAAATTGTATTCAAGCGCCCACTCGATCTGCTTTTCAAGGACAAACAGTTGCTCGTTCAGGAAGGTTTTATCCCAATAAAGGTCCAGTCCTATTTCGCCGATTGCCACGAAGTTGTTCGGGGCCGACAGACGTTGACGTACAATTGCCAGTTCCCGCTCGTACGTCTCGTTGACCGAAGTCGGATGCAGACCGATCATCGGATAACAAAGGTCCGGATAATCGGCGCAGACAGACAACATTGGTTCGATTGTCATACTGTCAATATTGGGCATGAAAATATGGGAAACGCCTGCTTTCCGTGCACGTTCCATTACCTGTGGCAAATCTTCGGAAAATTCTTCTAAAAAAAGATGAGAATGGGTATCTATCAGCATGTCAGTTCGTTTTCTTCTTTTACTTTTTCGCTGGAACGGTAATAATAGATCAATCCGTAATCACGGCATTTATCCAGTCGGACTTCATTCGGAGTGACGTCCTGATATTTAGTTTCCACCTGATTCCAGATGTCCAGAATTAATTCGTCGGCACGACCACGCATGGAAGCGAGTTCTTCCAAGCTGCGATTGGTTAGTGCCTGAAGGTTTTTCTGCCGTTCATAGCTGTCAAGGAAGATGTCGTAATGCACTTTCACGCGCGCAATGGTCGGATTGTAAATGGGTATGCCACCTTGGGCAGTCCGTTGCTGTTCGCCTTCGATTATTTTCTTTCCCCACTCCACCAAAGCGGCTTCGCTCAAGAGGTCGGGCACTACATTCGCTTCGGGCAACCCGTACATATTTTTATGCGATGTTTTAATTTCATCCCGCAGTACAGCCAGGTTGAGTACCTGAATAAAGTGGGAAATATACAGACGGGCCGTTTTTACATTAGCCTGATGTTTGCGGCTGGCCTTCGCCTGATTGTCATAACACTGTGTATAGTAAATCTGCGCCGCTTCAAACCTTTGCAGGAAATTGCGTGCTTCGAACAATGTTTTCAATGAAATAGCCAAATCACGGACACTATACAAATCGCCCTTTTCGACCGCTGCTTTCAGCGCCCGAACTCTGGCTTGGTCTGTATTTGGTAGTCTTCTATATGGCATATTATTCAAGAACTTAGCTACATTTCACGGTACATCAACAGCTTCACCAGGTTCTTTAATTCTTTTTTCCGTTCCTCGGCTACGGCAACTGCTGCCAGACTTTCCATAGCACTTGTGTAGTATTCACGCATTTTATTTTCGCAAACATTACGTATATTCAACTGATTATACAGTCCGGTCACCGCTTCTATTTTTTCGGCAGGCTGACAATCGTCCGCATTCAGCCAACGGTCCAATTCTTCCCGTTGCTTTTCGTCCGCGCGGTTCAAAGCTTTTATCAACATATACGTCTTTTTGTTGCAAAGAATATCTCCGCCTATTTTCTTCCCGAACACTTCCGGGTCACCATAGACATCAAGCAAATCATCCTGCAACTGGAATGCAACTCCTATCTGCATACCAAAATTATATAGATTTTCAGCATCTTCGGCAGTCGCTCCTGCCAGAATTGCACCAATCTTCAAACTGCCGGCAAGCAACACGGCCGTTTTGAGGCGTATCATTTCGATATATTCGTCTTCCGTGACGTTATCACGAGACTCAAATTCCATATCCAGCTGTTGCCCCTCACAAATCTCCAATGTAGTCAGACCGAATAATTCCATGACCTCCTTCAAGTGCTCCGACGGAGCAGCCGTCATCAGGCGGAATGCCAGAATAAGCATGGCGTCTCCCGACAGAATAGCGGTATTATCATTCCATACTTTATGCACGGTCGGTTTTCCCCGGCGCATATCTGAGCGGTCCATTAAATCATCATGTAACAAAGTGTGATTATGATATACTTCAATGGCAGCGGCAGGGTCATATATAGAAGCAACATCCTCCCGATACAGGTTATATGCCATCAACATTAATACTGGTCGTATCCGCTTCCCTCCCAGTGAAAGGATGTATTCAATCGGTTCATAAAGTCCTTTCGGTTCCCGGGTAAACTGAATTTCAGAAATATAATTATTTATCTTATCGAGTAGTTGAGAAGCTGTAAACATGATGAATTAGAAAGATTAATGAATAAAAAGAGGCTGCCGAAAGCAGCCTCTTAATTTATAGTGTATACAAATTACTGCAATCTGAACATTACAGGAACCGTAAATTTAACACGTACCGGTTTTCCACGCTGCATACCAGGTTTCCATTTCGGCATGGTATTAATCACGCGGAGAGCTTCTTTATCCAGATACGGGTCAACGCTACGTACCACTTTCGCATCTACGATACTACCGTCTCTGTTGACAACGAACTGTACGATTACACGTCCTTGAGTTCCGTTTTCCTGTGCGATAGTAGGATATTTGATGTTCTTAGCCAAATACTGCATCAAAGCTGCTTGTCCGCCAGGGAAGTCCGGCATGTTCTCTACAACTTCAAAGATAGTCTGTTCTTCCGGCTCTTCTTCAACAACCTGTACCGGTACATATTTTACTTCTACCGGAGCAGCATTATCTTCATTGATAATGGTTGTTGTTTCATCAATTTCGGCTTTATCGTCGACGATCTCCAGCAATTCAGCCACTTTCGGAGCTTCAGGTGGTGGTGGAGCCTGTTGTTCAGGAGTTTCGGTAATAGGAATGATTTCCTCTTCAAACACAAGGTCAGCTACTGCCTGGCTTGTATCAATCTTCACGTCACGCTGGGTCCATTCGAACGCCACGAACATGAAAGCTAATACTACCACGTAACCAACGAGCAACCATGTAGACTTTCTGCCTTCCAGGTCGGCTTTGGGTGATTTTTTAACTTCCATAAAAATAATTAATATAATGATTAATAAAAAAAGTGTCTATCTATGTGTCTCTGGGCAAATATAGTACATTTTCAGATAACCCTCCTTCTCTCCTCCTCTTTTTATCCGACTTTTTAACTTTTTTAATTCTTTCAGACTTATTCCACTGCTTTTATAGGGGAAACGCATGGCTGATTTTCAAAATAAACGTATCTTTGGCGGACAAATCAGATGAACTGAATATGAAAAAGATAACAATAGCAATTGACGGCTTTTCCTCTTGCGGGAAAAGTACTATGGCAAAGGATTTAGCGCGTGAAGTGGGGTATATTTACATTGACAGCGGGGCCATGTATCGCGCGGTTACCTTATACAGCATAGAGAATGGTATTTTCGACGGCGACATCATCGATACGGAGAAACTGAAAAAAGAAATCGGGAATATTCATATCTCTTTCCGACTGAACAAGGAAGGACGCCCCGAAACCTATCTCAACGATGTTAATGTGGAAGATAAGATACGCTCGATGAGCGTGTCTTCCAAGGTCAGTCCGATCAGTGCACTCGACTTTGTACGCAAAGAAATGGTAGCCCAACAGCAGTCTATGGGAGCTAAAAAAGGAATTGTAATGGACGGACGCGATATCGGAACAACAGTTTTCCCAAATGCCGAACTGAAAATATTCGTGACAGCTACGCCGGAAATCCGTGCCCGGCGCCGCTATGACGAACTGAAAGCGAAAGGACAGGAAGCCAGTTTCGACGAAATTCTGGAGAATGTGAAACAACGGGATTACATCGACCAGCACCGTGATGTCAGTCCGTTACGCAAAGCGGATGACGCCTTGCTGCTGGATAATACGAATCTGACCATTGCACAACAGAAAGAATGGCTGTTTGATCAATTTAATAAAGTTACCAACTAGTTTTCAGTAGGAAGCCCCTTATCACTCTCAAATCAAATTTTATGATTAAAGTAGAAATAGACGAAGGTTCCGGATTCTGTTTCGGTGTGGTGACGGCCATTCACAAAGCAGAGGAGGAACTGGCAAAGGGTGAAACGCTCTATTGCCTTGGAGATATCGTACACAACAGCCGGGAGGTAGACAGGCTGAAAACAATGGGACTAATCACTATTAACCGCGAGGAATTCAAAAAGTTACGGAATGCCAAGGTGTTGCTTCGCGCACATGGGGAACCGCCGGAGACTTACATTATTGCCCGCGAAAACAATATAGAAATTATTGATGCAACTTGCCCGGTAGTGCTCAGGTTACAGAAACGGATCAAACAGGAATTTCTGGAAAACGAACATCCGGAGAAACAAATCGTCATATACGGCAAAACGGGTCATGCCGAAGTGTTGGGGCTGGTAGGACAGACGGACGGAAAAGCGATCGTCATCGAAAAAGCGGAAGAAGCGAAAAAACTGGATTTGAGTAAGAGTATCCGGCTTTTTTCCCAGACCACGAAGTCATTGGATGAGTTTCAGGAAATTGTAGAATACATCAAACAGAACATTTCGCCGGAAACCACTTTTGAATATTATGACACGATCTGTCGCCAGGTTGCCAACCGTATGCCCAAGCTACGGGAGTTTGCAGCGTCGCACGATTTGATATTTTTCGTTAGTGGCAAGAAAAGTTCGAACGGAAAAATGCTGTTTGAAGAATGTTTGAAGGTAAACCCCAACTCTCATCTGATAGATAATGAGGAGGAGATTGATCCTTCGCTCATTCAAAATGTAACATCTATCGGGGTGTGTGGAGCAACTTCTACTCCCAAATGGTTAATGGAGAAAATATACAAACACATTCAAGCATTAATATCTTAGTTTTTAATCAGAAGCAATCCGAAGAAGAAGATTTTAGAGAGCGACAATGTGTCAATATTCTTACAGTTTTCTTGCCACAAAAGAATAAAAAGAAAGTAAGAAAGACCAATTTGAGTATTTTTAATGTTTTCTTCACATGAAAAAGAACTTCCGGAACATCGCTTTCAACTTTTTATTGTACATTTGCCACGTCAAACAAATATTTAAGTTATGGGAACAGTTAAGTGTATCGGTATTTTGACTTCCGGAGGTGATGCTCCGGGGATGAACGCAGCTATCCGCGCAGTGACACGAGCAGCTATTTATAATGGATTACAAGTTAAAGGTATATACAGAGGATACAAAGGTCTGGTAACAGGCGAAATCAAAGAGTTCAAAAGTCAGAATGTAAGTAATATCATCCAACTGGGTGGAACGATTCTGAAAACAGCTCGTTGTAAGGAGTTTACTACTCCGGAAGGCCGCCAGTTGGCTTACGATAATATGAAAAGAGAGGGCATCGATGCCTTGGTTATCATCGGTGGTGACGGTTCGCTGACAGGTGCCCGTATCTTTGCACAGGAATTTGATGTTCCGTGTATCGGACTTCCGGGAACTATTGACAACGACCTCTACGGTACAGATACGACCATCGGATATGATACCGCATTGAATACGATTC